>Ga0310821_101077_pt1 | contig 10415 bp, 9 predicted proteins | sample P4_ome_FD_201300 | JGI IMG/M metagenome (GOLD analysis project Ga0310821, IMG submission 201300) | Sorghum-adapted microbial communities from Joint BioEnergy Institute, Emeryville, California, United States - P4_Day56_Rep1 | ecosystem: Engineered > Bioreactor > SSF (Solid state fermentation) >... | reverse complement strand
CTGCACCGGAACGTGATGTCCGACATAATGCTCCGTAAGCACCTCGGCAATATCGATGATGCGGCAAGCCTTCATTTTCATCACGAACGTTTCGCCTCCGATGGCTGTCGTGGCCGCTTTGAGCAGAAGATCGATCGCTTGGGACAAGGTCAGGAAGAAGCGCGTCATCTCTCGAGCGGTAATCGTTAAGTCTTTCCCGTCCCGCAGTTGGTTAATGAACAGCGGAACTACGCTGCCGTTCGTCCCCAGCACGTTCCCCCCGCGGATACAAGTGAATCGGGTATGTTCACTTAAATCGTTGGCGCGAATCATCAGCTTCTCCCCGATCGCTTTGGTCATCCCGTACGTATTGGTCGGATCCACCGCCTTGTCGGTAGATACGTCAATCACCTTGATAACCTTATTCGCGATGCTCGCCCGAATGATGTTTTCTGTGCCGAGCACATTGGTCTTAAGCGCTTCTTCCGGCTGGAATTCGCAAACCGGCACATGCTTTAGCGCTGCGAGATGAAAGACATAATCGACTCCTTTACAAGCCGCCTCCACCGCCGTGTAATCCCGGACATCGCCGATCAGATAGCGCATGGAGACGTGCCCGCTAAATTCCCGCTGCATCAAGACCTGAGCGTATTCGTTTCTCGAGAAAATGCGAATTTCCCGCGGTCCCTCTTGCAGGAGCCTCCTCGTCAACATTTTCCCCCAGGATCCGGTCCCGCCGGTAATTAACACGATTTTTTCTCTAAACATCTATATACCTTCCTTTCGTAACTAGATTCATCGAGAAATTCCGTTTTGAGCGGATCCTGTTTTTCCGCCCCCCAACCTAACGATCCGCGCCTTGCCTTGCATACCGGCCACTGCATTCCGAGTATCGAACACGAAACGTGCGTGCTTTACGACCTCCTCAAGCGGTAATCCGCGGTGACGTACCGCAATCAACACACCGTCCGAGGAGGCTAAGCGCTCAGCTGTCAACTCCACCGAGAGCAGCTGAGTTCCGCCGATCTCCACCTTGGGAATCAACGGATCATGATAATCGACTACAGCACCAGCGGCCATGAGCAGCCGGATCACCTCAAGCACGCTTGATTCGCGGATATCGGCGACATCCTCTTTGAACGTAACTCCGAGCACCAAAATCCGCTTGCCAGCAAGAGTGGAACCGTCCATTTCCTCTTGCAGTCTGGACACAATGTAACTTGGCATTTCGCGGTTAATCCGCGTGCTGAGCTCGATGAACGAACTCTCCATTCCCAACTGCTGTGCTTTCCATTGCAGATAGATCGGATCCACCGGGATGCAATGTCCGCCTACGCCTGGGCCAGGATAAAACGCCTTAAAACCAAACGGCTTCGAGGAGGCGGCCTCCACCACTTCCCAAACGTTGATTCCCATTTGATCGCAGAGCAAAGCAAACTCGTTGATGAATGAAATGTTTACGAAACGAAAGGTGTTCTCCAGCAGTTTCGCCATTTCCGCCGTTTCTGTCGAGGATACCCGTACCACAGTGCGAAATCCTGCACGATATAGCTCTTCCATCCGATCTGCGCAAGCCGTGGTAACTCCGCTAACAATCTTAGGAATATCCCGCAGCGAGTAACGGCGGCTTCCGGGATTCACCCGCTCTGGCGAAAATCCAACAAAGAACTCCGTCCCGAGGTTCAGACCGCTTTTTTGTAACAGCGGCAAAATGACTTCCCGAGTGGTTCCGGGGTAAGTAGAGCTTTCCAATGCGACCAACTGCCCGGGCTTAAGATGCTTTCCGATGTTTTCGGCAGCATCGATCAGATAGGTCATGTCCGGCACATGCTTCTTTGTCAACGGAGTTGGTACACAAATAATGACCGCTTCTGCGCTTGCGATTTTGGCGAAGTCCGACGATACCGTCAATTGCTGCGCATCGGTATATCGTTGGATTTTTTCATCAGGAACGTCAGCGATGTAACTGCGCCCCTGCTGCAACAGCTGTAACTTCTGTTCGTCCTTGTCGATGCCGATAACGCGAAAGCCTTGGTCTAGGTACGTTTCGGCCAATGGCAGACCAACATATCCCATACCAACTATGGCTATGATTCGTGACAACATCCATCTCCCCTTTCGCTTGAAGTTTGAACATAAGGACGAGTCTCTGGCTTTCTCTAATGCAAAAATTTAACAACGATGGAACGGATCATTTGAAGCAGCTGCTGAGTGCGAACGGAGGTTGTATGTTTCTCCCGAACGAACTCATAGCCCTGCCCGCTGATTTTGGCTCGAAGCGATTCGTTGTTGGGATGCAGATAGAAATGAATTTTGGCGAGAAAATCTTGCTCCGATACCGCCACATAATGCACGCCAGATTTAAATCCAAGCGCACGGAGATCAGCGTTCTCGGATGCAAGCAGTAGCGTGTTGCAGGCGAGCACTTCAAAATATTTGCGAAGCGGATAATGGAATTTGGAATCGCAAGTCAGGAAGATCTTGGATCGGTTCACTTCAAGTGCAAAGCCTCGCGCCACCAGCGCCTGGGCATCGGAATCGAAGTTCGTATACCCGGGATGACTGTGATACACAAAGCCGGGAAATCCGGACAAAGCCGTCTTCATCTTATGGCGCAACGGATAAACCTTCGGGTTCGTTGCTCCCATAAGCAGAACGTTGATGTTTTTCCGGCGCCGATAATCCCTGAACACCGTAGGTTCTACAAAATGCGGCAGCCAATAAAGACGGCCCTTAAACTCGGGATACCGTTGCCGGAACGCTTGCTGATACATCACAAAGATGGCGGCTGAAGGATGTCGACGCAGGAACTCTCGTCGCTGCTCGACTTTGGCATGCAGATCATGCATGATCATGCCCCAGGGTAACTTCAGATGTTCCAGCCCTTCAACCGGAGGACAATACGTGGCATGAAACCGATCATTAAACAGAACAAAATCGGGCTGAAAGGGAGCTCGCCGGAGAATGGCCCGCACCTCTCCGCCCCGATGATCCAAGGCTAAATCGGCATATTTTCGCAGTTCCAATTGCATGTAGTGAAAATTCCGTTCCAAATACCGACTGAAATCCTTCGTTACGAACAAAATTTTTAGCCGCTTCATTCCTTCAAATCCTTTTCTATCGGAGCTGATATCCTTTGTTTAGCAGAAAACCTGCCCGGGTCACCCCGAGGCAGGCTTTCTGGGTTCAACCTAACCCTGTTGGGCAATGCCTACTAATGATTCTGGACCGTTACGGACTGCCGTTGTTGCTCCAGAGATAAAGGACGTATAGACGGTTTCCGGAGCAGCCGGAGCCAGAAGGTCGGCGGCTACGAAAGACGTAACTTCTGTGGATACGGCGCTGCTAACTACGCCGTCGAGGGTATAGATGACGTTGGCAGGGTTGTACGTAGCACCGCGAACGATTTCAATCGTAAACGTATCGCCGACGTCTCCCAGAATTCCGATAGTACCCGACAGCACAACGATCGGATTCGGAACGTTCTGCGTTTGCAGCCCGATAATCCCGAACAATGCAGGAGTATCTGTGAGTGGAGTTCCGGGGAAACCAGGCTGGTTGGAGTTCACGGAGCTTCTGGCATCAAGAAAGACACCCATCTTTTAAATCACCACCTTCTTGTAATCTAGTACAGGTTATGAACCGAAGAAGGTTTTGGTATAGACATCTTTATCAAGATAACCGCTTATTTTGTCTTCTTAGGCTTCGTCGATAGCTTGGACAGGCCCGCTAGTATCGTTATGAAGTCGCTATGAGATGGGTCAGTGCATCCCGGTAACGGTTCTGAATGAACCGGATCTCCGCCGAAATCGCCGCCTGATGGCGCAGCGTCCCCATCCCCGAATGCCGTCGGTAAGAGATAAGCGGAACGTTCAAATAAGGAAAAGCCGTCCGAGAGAGCATGACTCGATGCCAAAGATCGTAATCGTGGGTGTACGGCAGTCCTTCATCAAATAGGCCTACACGCTGAATCAAGCTGCGTTTGATCATGACCGTACAACCGTTAATCGGGTTGCCGCTGTACAACGTGTTCGCCAGCTCTCGCATGCCGAGGGGCTGCATGCCAGCATTGTATTGTGTGATTCGGCCGTGTTCATCGATGTAGTGGAAATTGGTGTGGGAAATTTCAGCGCCTTGCCCTAGCATGAAATTTAATTGCATTTCGATTTTCTGAGGCGCGAACAGATCGTCCGAGCTAAGCCACGCAATATACTCCCCGGATGCGTGTCGGATTCCGTGGTTCAGCGCGGAGGCCGTTCCTCCATTCGCCTTGCCCAAATAATAGATATGACCGCGGTAAGGCGCAAGCCGTTCGGCGTGGACAGTCGAACCGTCATCCACAACGATAATTTCTGTGTGCGGATACGTTTGACTCAGTGCACTTTGCACTGCCTGTTCAATGTAGGGACAGTTATAAAACGGAATAATGATGCTCACGCGTGGATTCATAATGTTGCGGCCCCCTCTTTGCGAAAATAGTCCAGGATGTCCAGCAGCGATTGTTCCCAAGCCACATTGGCCCGCCACCCCAGGTCCCAAAGTGCCTGGGGAAGGGGCGGCTCGGCAGGGGACGCCGAGCCGCTTCCGGATGAAGGACCCGCTTGGATCCTCATATCCGTTACGGTTGTTAGCTGTGCGAAGTCCTCCACCAGTTCGGCCAAGCTTCGCTCTCGCCCGGAGCAGACGGGATACACCTCTCCGATCTCCCCTTTGCGCAGTAGCATTTCATAGGCATCCACCGCGTCACGTACGTCGAGGAAGTCACGCCTAGCATCCGCCGCAGACAACTGGAAAGGGGGAGGGGACTCCCCCCGCTCCAGCCGGACGATATGCCGGGCGAGCAGAGAGCATATCCCTGTGGATGGACCGGCGCCAATCAAGTTGCCGGGTTCGGCGATCAACACGCCAAGTTGGAACAGCTTCCCCCAGGCTAAAGCGGCCGCCTCTTGCAAAGTTTTGCTTAACCCATAAGGATGCGTGGGATGAAGCGGCCGATCCAGTCCAAATTTAAGCCGAGAACCGGCTACGAGGATACGGGTATCCCCCAGACCGCAGGAATGTAACGCATCCAGCAGATATAGGGTCGTCATGACATTACTCTCCATGTAGAGGAGGGGCTGAGCCCAGGAATCCGGGACGGAGTTTTTCCCGCCTAGGTGCAGCACGTACTGCGGCCGGGTTTGCTCAATGGCCTGCTTGACCCCTGCCCGGTCAGTCAAATCGCACGGAATGTACTCTAACTTCTCGTTGACAGGCCATCCGACTGCCTTCCTGACCATAGCGAAAACCCGGTATCCCTTGGCAGCAAAACGTTGGCAAGCATGACGCCCGGTAAAACCGCCGGCTCCTGTTATCAGAACCGTCGCCCGGTCACCCATGCTGTTTCATCCATTCCGCCATTTCCTCTATCATCTTTCGGAACGAAGGTAGAGGGACTACCGCATCCGGACGGGTGTTCACCAGCGTTCGGTCGAGGTTCGGGCCATCATCCGGTTCGATCTCAACGTCGTCTTTCCCCCAAATTTCTTGAAACATTTGCAGCATTTCGTATTTGCTGACGACCTCTGGATGCGCTAAATGGATCAACCCGGACACGGGCCGGTCCAACAGCAATTCGATCGTCTTCGCAAGCTGGATCGTCGTCACGCCGTTCCATTTGACTTGGCGGTACCCGGACACCTTCCCTTTCTGATTCATAAACCAATGAAAGAGACCAATTCCATGACGGCGAATCTCCGGTCCGATAATGGAGGTACGGATGGTCAGATGTCCTGCGTCACGGATCTCCCCAAGCGCCTTCGTTAAGGCATACGTTGTGACACCGTCGGGCTGATCATCCTCCTTATAGCTGCCACGGTCACCGCGGAAGACGCAGTCCGTACTGATATGAATCAGGCGCGCATGGATTTTGTCAGCTAAATGGCGCAGCCGGTGGGGCAGAAATCCATTGATGTGATAAGCCATAATTTTATCCTGGTCGGCAAATTGATTTAGCACCCCAACCGCGTTAATGATGACATCGGGACGAACTAACTGCACCGCCTGATCGACAGCGACGATATCTCCGGCATCCAAGATCAATGAGTTGCGGTCACCAGGGTCGCGTGAGGTATAGAACACCTGGTAGCCTTCCTTCTCGCGAAAATGTCGTACCAATACATGACCGGCCATTCCATGGCCCCCAAGGATCAGCAATTTCATGAGAGAAATCCTCCTTTATCCAGCATGTTGCGGATCTCCTCCTTGCTCATCAGCTCATGTTCCGAACTCAACTCGCCGTAAGGAACGAGCGGCAAATGGCCGTAACGATCTCGCAGACCCGCGATCTCGAGCGCAGGCATGATGACCAGATACTCCTTGTCGTATACCACGGTCGACCGGCTTTCATATTCACTGAGCAGCAACTCGTGAATCCGTTCGCCAGGGCGGATCCCCGTCACCTCAATCGACACATCGGGGATGCCTGAAGCCTCAATCAGCACCTCCGCCAGATCGATAATCCGGCAGGTTGGCATCAGCATGACGAAAATCTCCCCGCCGATGCTCTCCCGAGAAGCCTTAAATAGAAGCTGGATCGCTTCCGGCATCGTAAGGAAAAATCGAGTCATTTCCAAATCGGTGATCTTTACCCGCTTCTGCTCCCGAATCTGCTGCTTGAACAAATGAATCACGCTGCCGTTGGTCCCCAGAACGTTGCCGCCCCGAATGCATACAAATCGGGTTTCATCCTGGATCAGGTTGGCGTAAACAACCAGCTTTTCACCGATAGCTTTGGTCATGCCATAGAAGTTCGAGGGGTTCGACGCTTTGTCCGTAGAGATATAAAGGACTTTTTTCACTTTGTTTTTAATGGCGGCTTCAATAACGTTTTGGGTGCCGACCACATTGGTTTTCAGCGCTTCAGCAGGTTGCTCTTCGCAAATGGGCACGTGTTTCAAAGCAGCCAGATGATAGACGATGTCCACGTTCTGGCAGGCCGTGATCAAAGCCTCCTTATCGCGGATATCGCCGATTCGAAACGTCAGGCGCTCATCATGAAAGGTGCGGCTCATCGCAACCTGCGCCGCTTCACCACGGGAGTAAATGATGATCTCCTTCGGGTCTAGGGGGAGGAGCTGGCGGATCAGCTCGTAACCCCAGGAACCGGTCCCCCCGGTGACGAGAATCACTTGATCTTTAAACATTCAACTTCCCCCCAAGCACGAATTTGACCACTTTTTGTGAGACCTTCTCCTCCAAATATCCTTCAGGACAAGGCCATGAACGTTCCATACCGGACATCATCTTCGCTGCTTCGGCGATTCTGCCGGCGTCGATGCCGGATACGACGTTGCTACCGCAATCCACGGTCTCCGGCCGCTCTGTCGTACGGCGAATTGTTACCGTTGGTACCTGCATGATGCAGCATTCCTCCTGCACGGTGCCACTGTCCGTCAACGCACATAGCGCATGCTTCTCCAGCTTCACGAAATCAAAGAAACCAAACGGCTCATAAAATTCCACTAAAGGATGCATCTCCAACTTCAGGTCCTGTTCAATCCGCGATCTCGTCCGGGGATGAATGCTGCAAATTAACCGTTTGGACGACATTTCTGCGACTCGATTCAGCCCATCCATAATAGCGTGCAGGGAGGGTGGTCGATCGACGTTCTCCGCCCGGTGGGTCGTCACGAGATAATAATCTCCTTCTCTCAGTCCCAGCCGCTGCAGAATATCGCTTGCTTCAATCTGAGGCTCGTAATGCTTCATCACCTCGTAAATCGGATTGCCGATCAGCACGATCCGGTTGCTCGGCACCCCCTCCGCCAGCAAATGAGCTTTGCTCTGCGGGGTGTATGGCATATTGATCGTCGACACCGCATCGATAAGCTTCCGATTTTTCTCCTCAGGCACCTCGAGGTCGAAGCAGCGGTTACCCGCCTCCATGTGGATCACAGGATAACCGAGACGTTCAGCGAGTATGGCACACAACGCACTGTTTGTGTCCCCTAGCAGCAATACGCGGTCCGGTCTCTCCGCCTCCAAGATCTGCTCCATCTGGCCAAACATCGCCGCTAATTGGCTGCCCAGCGTCGTTTGCTGATCTTGAAAGACATAGTCTGGCTGTCTCAAACCCAGCTCTTGGAAAAAAACATCGCTTAGACTAGCCGTAAAATTCTGGCCCGTATGCACCAGTACATGCTTATCGGCCCATTGATCCAGCAACGGGATGATCCGGCTGAGCCGAATGATTTCCGGTCGGGTCCCCAAAATGGTCATGATCTTCACGGTCTCATCTCCTTGCTGACTCATCTCCTTGTAAATTTCTGGCGTTTCCGCACGCGTTGCCTGCGGGGATTTCTGGTTCTCCGGCTAGGTTTGCGGCGGATTCGGTTCATCTTCCGGGTGCCCCCCGCCTTGCGCCGGGTGATCTTACTTGCGCGTCGCTTCCCGCCGCGTCGGGCGGTGAAGCTCCTTCCCGCACCGGATTTTCGCTTACGCAGTTTGGCTCGCTTCAATTTGACTCGTCTGCGGCGGCTTGACGGACTCGCTGCACCCGCCGCCGATCCAGAGCCTCGATACTCCGCCGCATCTGGGGAAGTCGTGGTCGGGACCGGCTCAGGCAGAGGTACGGCAACCCCCGACAATCCCTGCATCCGCTGAACGAGTTCTTGAAGCCGCAGCTCGTAGGCAGCAGGGCCAAACATAACCTCTGCTTGAACTCGATTCCTTTCCCCTACGCTGCGGGACAGTTCCGAAGAAGACAGGAGCTCTGCACACTTCTCCACAAGTCCAAGGCTGTCTCCTGTCGGTACCAGATAAGCTCCGTTACCTGTCGACTCCAAAATTTCGCGCAATCCGCCAGAAGCATAGGCTACTACCGGTTTCCCGAAGATCATCGCTTCCAGCGCCGTTAATCCAAACCCTTCGGGCAGAATGCCCGGAACAACGACGATGTCCATCGCACTAAAGGCGGATTCCACATGGTATTCCATACTCACAAAAATAAATCGCTGCCCATGCGGTGACCCCTGTACCGCTCGCTTTAAACTCCGATAATACTCAGGTTGAACTTCCGCACCGATCATGACGAATTTGGCCTCCGGGAACCGGTGCGCCAGGTTCAGCGCTGCTTCGATAAAATGGTTGGCACCTTTCTCTGGAATCAGGTAAGAGGAAATATAGCCGACCAGAAATTCGGACGGTTTGATCTTCCATTGTGCTCTTCGTTGCCAGCGTTGTGCCGGCCAAAGCTCGGGATGGATATCCTCCGGGTTCCACGAAGGATAGAGCAATACGGTTTTGTGCATAGCCTGCGTTCCAGCGAAAGGAAGCAGGGCAGATTCGGAAATGCCAACAATCAAATCGCTGTATCTGTCGATCAGATTCACTGCTTCCGCCGTAAACTCATTGGATGCAATGACCTCCGTAATCTGCCAAATCACAGGGATTCCCAACTGTTTAGCCGCAATCGCCGGTGCTACATTCACGCTGGTATTTACCAGTACCGCATCCGGCCGCTCCTCTTGGAGCAATCCGATTGTACGCTGCACCGAGTCGCTCCAGGCAATCGTATGGATTTCGCCAGACAGACTGGAGTTCGGGGAACACATCGCGTATATCAACGGGTTATCACACAGCAGTGTGCGAATCCCATAACGATGGGCCTGAACCGACAAACTGCCCTGTCTTGGAACCACGATGGTACAGTCGTAATAAGCCGACAGCTTTCTCGCGCTGAATAACAACAGCTTTTCGGCGCCGGTTACGTTTCTGGAATTGCACACGTGCGAGAACAGCAGAAGCTTCTTTCTATCCGACACAATTGCCCCTCCTTTGCCTGTGCGTTTGTCCGAGGCTCAGGAACCAGCTTCCACTTCACTGGATTCACCCGAAAATCACGGTTAGCAACTGATCTAACCGATTGGAATAGGTATGGTCCCGCAAGGTCCGATGCAGCGCACGCAACGCAATTTCCCGTCTTGCTTCCTCGTGATTCAGATAAAAACGCACCTTCTCAACCAACTCCTCCGGCGAGGAGAAGGTTTCAATTTCTTCGCCGGGGACGTAGAACGAAGCTAGGTCATCCCGCGAATCAACCAATTGAAGCGTTGCGCAGGCCGAAATTTCGAACGTCCGCGGGTTTGGCGACGCCGCTGTGATACCCGCTTTGTTGTTGTTAACATCCTCCTCAAACGGGGAGCGGTGTAAGTTCAGGACAATTTTCGACCCGCTGTACACTTCGGCGGTTTCCACCGGACCCATCCATTTTCCCAGCTCGATCCGGTCCACATAGTCCGGGTACTCCGGCAGCCGATCCCACCAGATACCGTTAATCATTAAGCCTTGTTCAATCAACGCTGGAAAAATAGGCCGGAGAAAGTTCACCCGATTCCAATACGCTGAACCGATAAAGCTTAAATTGCGGCGGTGCGGGGATGGCATCAAGGTCGGAC
>Ga0310821_101064_pt1 | contig 10484 bp, 8 predicted proteins | sample P4_ome_FD_201300 | JGI IMG/M metagenome (GOLD analysis project Ga0310821, IMG submission 201300) | Sorghum-adapted microbial communities from Joint BioEnergy Institute, Emeryville, California, United States - P4_Day56_Rep1 | ecosystem: Engineered > Bioreactor > SSF (Solid state fermentation) >... | reverse complement strand
GAGCGGGCGGTCCGGTCCCAGGTCCTGGAGACGGTGTCGCTGTTCCGCGCCCGGGTCGTCGACGTCGCGCCGGACACCCTGACCATCGAGGCGACCGGGACCACTGACAAGTTGGACGCGCTCCTGCGCGACCTCGAACCGTACGGCATCAAGGAGATGGTGCAGTCCGGCCTGGTGGCGATCGGTCGTGGCTCACGGTCGATCACCGCGCCGGCACTGCGCGCCGCCGCGTGAGAACAAGAAAGGGCAACGCATTGACTGTCGAGGTGTTCTACGACGACGACGCCGACCTGTCGCTGGTCGCCGGGCGCAAGGTGGCCGTGCTCGGCTACGGCAGCCAGGGCCACGCGCACGCGCTGTCGCTGCGCGACTCCGGCGTCGACGTGCGGGTGGGCCTGCCGGAGGGGTCCCGCAGCCGGCCCAAGGCGCAGGAGCAGGGGCTGCGGGTGGTCACCCCGGCGCAGGCCAGCGCCGAGGCCGATCTGATCATGGTGCTGGCGCCGGACACCGTCCAGCGGTCCCTCTACGCGGAGTCCATCGCCCCGTCCCTCACCGAGGGCAAGGCGCTGTTCTTCGGGCACGGCCTCAACATCCGGTACGGGCTGATCAAGCCGCCCGCCGGCGTGGACGTGGCGATGGTCGCGCCGAAGGGTCCGGGGCACCTGGTCCGTCGCCAGTACGTGGACGGCAAGGGCGTGCCCTGCCTGGTCGCGGTGGAGCAGGACGCCACCGGGTCGGCGCTGCCGCTGGCCCTGTCGTACGCCAAGGCCATCGGCGGGACCCGGGCCGGTGTGATCAAGACGACCTTCACCGAGGAGACCGAGACCGACCTCTTCGGCGAGCAGGTGGTCCTCTGCGGCGGCGTCTCCGAGCTGGTCAAGGCGGGCTTCGAGGTGCTGACCGAGGCCGGGTACGCCCCGGAGGTGGCCTACTTCGAGTGCCTGCACGAGCTGAAGCTGATCGTGGACCTGATGTACGAGGGCGGGATCTCCCGGATGTTCTACAGCGTCTCGGACACCGCCGAGTACGGCGGCATGACCCGCGGCGCCCGGGTGATCGACGGCCACGCCCGCGAGGAGATGCGGCGCATCCTCGCCGAGATCAAGGACGGCTCCTTCGCCCGGGAGTGGATCGGCGAGGACGACGCCGGCCGGCCCAACTTCGCCAAGGACCGGCAGGCGCTGGCCCAGCACCCGATCGAGGAGGTCGGCGCAAAGCTGCGGGCGATGATGAGCTGGGTGGACCGGCCCATCACCGAAACCGCGTGATCTTTCCCACCCCGGTCCCCCTATGCGTGCTCGCCCACGCATAGGGGGATCCGGCCATCCGGCTCGCACAGGAGATCGCTCTGTTGCCGGAGGATTGCGATCGGGAGTCGAATCCGGCCGCGGATCCTATCGGCGCAAGGCGAGATTCGGGCGATGTAGCGTGCCTGGGAGGATCGCCGGGTAATGTTCGCGCATGCGTCTGGAGCATCCGCATCGAACCGAACGCTTTGGTGCCGTCCGGATACACGAGCTCCAGCGCGTGGTGGAGCTAGACTCCGGGGCCGAGCGCGCTGAAGATCTCTCGGACGACCATCCGCGCTCCAGCCAGATCGTCTCTCAAGAGGCGATTCGGGCCATCGAACGGGAAATGGTCATTGTCGTCCCCTGCATGAACGAAACACGCAGGGTAATCGAGGGCGTGCTTTCTGGAATTCCGCACCACTGCCTCATCGTGCTGGTCTCGAACAGCGCCAGACAGCCGGTCGATCGGTACGAGATTGAGGTGCAGACCGTCGAACAGTTCTGCCGGTTCGCGGAGCGCCCGGCACTCACCGTCCACCAGCGCGATCCGGGCCTGGCCGCGGCGATCAAGGCGGCCGGTATGCCGGAGCTGATCGACGAGGACGGCCTGGTCCGCAGCGGCAAGGGCGAGGCGATGATCGTGGGCATGGCGCTGGCCGCCATGTCCGGGCGCCGCTACGTCGGCTACGTGGACGCGGACAACTACGTGCCGGGCGCCGTCCACGAGTACTGCAAGGCGTACGCGGCCGGCCTGCACCTGGCCAACAGCCCGTACGCGATGGTCCGCATCTCCTGGCACTCCAAGCCGAAGCTGCAGGACGGCCGGCTGTTCTTCAGCCGCCGGGGGCGCACCTCGGAGGTGACCAACCACTTCCTGAACCGGCTGATCGGGGAGTATTCGGGCTTCGGCACCGACACGGTGGCCACCGGCAACGCCGGGGAGCACGCGCTCAGCCTGGAGCTGGGCCTGCGGCTGCGCCTGGCCGGCGGGTTCGCCATCGAGCCGCACGAGTACGTCGACCTGTTCGAGCAGTTCGGCGGGGTGCTCGACTCGCCGCACCCAGCGGTGATGGCCTCCGGCGTGCCGGTGCTGCAGATCGAGACCCGAAACCCGCACTTCCACGACAACAAGGGCGAGGAGCACGTCCAGGACATGCGCACGCAGGCGCTGAACGTGCTCTACCACTCGCCGGTGTGCCTGCCGCAGGTGCGCGAGGCGATCCTGGCCTTCCTGCGGTCGCAGGGCACGCTCGGGCCGGACGCCGAACCGCCCCGGGAGCGGATCTACCCGCCGGTCGGCCAGCTCGCCCTGGACCGGCTGTACGACGTGATGGTCACCGAGGCGCGCACGTTCCACCAGGTGGAGCGGCGGCTGCCGGTCGGGGTGCGCCGGGAGCCGGCGATACAGCGCCACCACGGGCCAGTGTCGGGCGCCGGAAGACCCAGTGCGTGACCCCGTCGACGTCCTCTTCACCGACCTCGACGGCACGCTCCTCGATCACTACACCTACCGGCCGGGCCCGGCGCTGCCGGCGCTGCGCCGGCTGCTGCGCGCGGGTGTGCTCGTCCTTCCGGCGACCGCCAAGACCCTGGCCGAGGTGCGTGAGATCGGCGCCGAGCTGGGCCTGGCGGACGGGGCGATCGTGGAGAACGGTGCCGCGGTCGCCCCGCCGGGCGGGCTGGCCGGGGAGCTGACCGTCCTCGGCACCCCGTACCAGGTGGTGCGGGAGGCGCTCGCGGGCGCAGCCGCGGATGCCGGCGTCCGGGTGCGGGGATACGGCGACATGACCGCCGAAGAGGTAGCCGCCGAAACCGGCCTGAGCCTGCCGGAGGCGGTGCGGGCCCGATCCCGGCAGTGGTCCGAGACGTTCCTGGTGACCGAGGGCGACCCGGCCGCGCTCGCCGCGGCCCTCCGGCGGCGCGGCCTGCGGACCGTGCGCGGCGCCCGGTTCCTGACCGCGATGGGCGACCACGACAAGGGCGAGGCGGCCCGGCTGGTGCTGCGGCGGCTGCGCCGGGACGGCCGCGCGGTGCGCAGCTGGGCGGTGGGTGACGCGGCCAACGACGCCGAGCTGCTCGCCGCCGTGGATCACCCGATGCTGGTCCGTGCCGGCCATGGCGGCTGGGCCGACCTGGACCTGCCCGGACTGGTCCGGCTGGACGGGGTCGGCCCGGCCGGCTGGGCGCTCATCCCGGAGCTGATGCTGCGCTGAGTAGCCGGGCCGTGTCGCGGGTCACGGTCGCACGGCGGGGTCCGGCACGGTTCGGTTACGTAGGATCGCCAAGGATTCACACGCACCCAGGCCCACCTGATCCGTGAGGTACCCATGACCTCTGTCGCCCAGCCGGTCGTCCTGCTGACCGAGGAGCTCGCGCCCGCCGCGATCGACGTGCTGGCCAGCGAGTTCGACGTGCGGCATGTGAACGGCACGGACCGGCCGGCGCTGCTCGCCGCGCTGGCCGACGCCGACGCGGTGATCGTGCGCAGCGCCACGCAGATCGATGCCGAGGCGATCGGCGCGGCGGGCCGGCTGAAGGTGATCGCCCGGGCCGGGGTCGGCCTGGACAACGTGGACGTGGCCGCGGCGACCGCCCGGGGCGTGATGGTGGTCAACGCGCCCACCTCCAACATCGTCTCCGCCGCCGAGCAGGCGGTGGCGCTGCTGCTCGCGGTGGCCCGGAACACGGCCAGCGCGTCCAGCGCGCTCAAGGCCGGGGAGTGGAAGCGGTCCAAGTACACCGGCGTGGAGATCCAGGGCAAGACGGTCGGCGTGATCGGCCTGGGCCGCATCGGCGTGCTGTTCGCGCAGCGGATGGCGGCCTTCGGGACCCGGCTGATCGCGTACGACCCGTACGTGCAGCCGGCCCGCGCGGCCCAGCTCGGGGTACGCCTGGTGGGGCTGGAGGAGCTGCTGCGGGAGAGCGACTTCATCTCCATCCACCTGCCCAAGACCCCGGAGACGGTGGGCCTGATCGGCGCCCGGGAGCTGGCCATCGTCAAGCCCGGGGTGCGCATCATCAACGCCGCCCGGGGTGGCCTCATCGACGAGCAGGCGCTCGCCGACGCGATCGCCGAGGGCCGGGTCGCCGGCGCCGGCATCGACGTGTACGCCAAGGAGCCGTGCACCGCGTCTCCGCTGTTCGCCTTCGACAACGTGGTGGCCACCCCGCACCTGGGCGCCTCCACCCACGAGGCGCAGGACAAGGCGGGCCTCGCCGTGGCCCGCAGCGTCAAGCTGGCGCTGCAGGGCGAGTTCGTGCCCGACGCGGTGAACGTGCAGGCCGGCGGCGTGGTCGCGGAGGACGTGCGTCCGCTGCTGCCGCTGGCCGAGAAGCTCGGCAAGGCGTTCACCGCGGTGGCCGGCGGGGTGGCCGCCAACGTCACCGTGGAGGTGCGCGGCCAGATCCTCGCCAACGACGTCTCCGTGCTCCGGCTCGCCGTGACCAAGGGCCTGTTCGCCCAGGTGGTCGAGGAGCAGGTGACCTACGTCAACGCGCCGCTGCTCGCCGCCGGCCGGGGAGTCGAGGTGGAGCTGGTCACCAACGGCGACTTCCCCGAGCTGGAGAACCTGGTCACGGTCCGCGGCGCGCTGCCGGACGGCCGCACGGTGAGCGTCTCCGGCACGGTGGTGGTCAGCGGTGCCCGGGAGACCCTCAAGCTGACCGAGGTGGACGGCTTCGACCTGGAGCTGAGCGCCGAGGGCATCCTGCTGTTCTTCCGGTACATCGACCGGCCCGGTGTGGTCGGCACGGTCGGCTCCATCCTCGGCGAGGCCGGGGTGAACATCGCGGCGATGCAGGTGGCCCGGCGGGAGGCCGGTGGCACGGCGCTGATGACGCTGACCGTGGACAACCCGGTGAACAGCGAACTGCTCTCGTCGGTCGCCACTGCCATCGGGGCGACCGCGGCCAGCGCCGTTGACCTGTCCGACCAGATTTAGCCGCCGGCCCGCCGGTCGCCCTTTCGGGCAAGTCCAGTGGTGCGCGCGGGCCGCGGGTCCGCGCGCGTATCCGGTGAGCTTCTCCCGAATGGTGGGACGGAACGGCCGGATGGCGGGACCGGGGCTTAACGTTTGCTCATGGCGCGGATCGCGGTGGTGGCCGGCGACGGGATCGGACCCGAGGTCGTCGCGGAGGCCCGCAAGGTACTGGACGCGGTGCTGCCCGGAGTCGAGCAGACCGAGTACGACCTGGGCGCGGCGCGGTACCACCGCACCGGCGAGGTGCTGCCGGAGAGCGTGCTGGCGGAGCTCGGCCAGCATGACGCGATCCTGCTCGGCGCGGTCGGCGACCCGTCCGTGCCGCCCGGCGTGCTCGAGCGCGGCCTGCTGCTGCGCCTGCGGTTCGCCTTCGACCAGTACGTGAACCTGCGCCCGGCCCGGCTGTGGCGCGGCACGGTCAGCCCGCTCGCCCAGGTGAAGCCCGGCGAGATCGACTTCCAGGTGGTCCGCGAGGGCACCGAGGGCCTGTACGCCGGTGCCGGCGGGACGCTGCACAAGGGGACCGCGGCCGAGGTCGCCACCGAGGAGAGCCTGAACACCCGGCACGGCGTCGAGCGGGTGATCCGCGACGCGTTCGCCCGGGCCGCCCGCCGCGAGCGCCGCCGGGTCACTTTGGTGCACAAGACCAACGTGCTGACGCACGCCGGCGACCTGTGGTCGCGCACCTTCGCCGAGGTGGCCGCGGAGCACCCGGACATCGCCACCGAGTACCACCACGTGGACGCGGCCGCCATGTACCTGGTCACCCAGCCCCAGCGGTACGACGTGGTGGTCACCGACAACCTGTTCGGCGACATCCTCACCGACATCGCCGCGGCGGTCACCGGCGGCATCGGCCTGGCCGCCAGCGGGAGCATCAACCCCGAGCGGGTGTATCCGTCGACCTTCGAGCCCGTGCACGGCTCCGCGCCGGACATCGCCGGCCAGGGCCTCGCCGACCCGGTCGCCGCCGTACTCTCGGTGGCGCTGCTGCTCGACCACCTCGGCCACCCCGAGGCATCCCGCCGAGTATCCGAGGCGGTCGCGGCCGAGCTGTCCAGCCGGAAGGCGGGCACCCCGCTGCGCACCGCCGAGATCGGCGACCGGCTCGCCGCGGCCGTCGCGGCCTGAGCCCCTTCCTCACCCCACCTTTAACGAGCGTTTGGGGTACCTTTTCTTTTCACCACGCAAACCCGATGGAGGCAGCGCCATGACGCTCCCGCCCCCCAGCCCCATGGGCGCACCGCCGGCGAGCGGCGGTGACAGGCTCGACTTTGAGATCCACCCCAACCCACGGCCGGTAGCCCCCGCCGAGCGCGCCGCGCGGCTGGTCAACCCGGGCTTCGGCCGGGTGTTCACCGACCACATGGTCACCATCCGGTACGCCGAGGGCAAGGGGTGGTACGACGCGCGGGTCGAGGCGTACGGCCCGATCTCGCTCGACCCGGCGGCCGCGGTGCTGCACTACGCCCAGGAGATCTTCGAAGGGCTGAAGGCGTACCACCTCGCGGACGGCCGGGTGGTCATGTTCCGGCCCGAGGCGAACGCGCGTCGGTTCGCCGCCTCGGCCGAGCGGATGGCGATGCCCCGCCTGCCGGAGCAGGTCTTCCTCGACTCGCTGCGCGAGTTGATCAAGATAGACCGGGAGTGGATCCCGACCACCGAGGAGGGCAGCCTCTACCTGCGCCCGTTCATGTTCGCCAGCGAGGCCTTCCTCGGCGTCCGGCCCGCCCATGAGTACCTCTACCTGGTGACCGCGTCGTCGGTCGGCGCGTACTTCGCCGGCGGGGTCAAGCCGGCCACCATGTGGATCTCCCAGGAGTACACCCGGGCGGCGCCCGGCGGCACCGGCGCGGCCAAGTGCGGCGGCAACTACGCGGCCAGCCTCGCCGCCCAGGCGGAGGCCATCGAGCACGGCTGCGACCAGGTGGTCTTCCTCGACGCGGTGCGCCGGGAGTACATCGACGAGCTGGGCGGGATGAACATCTTCTTCGTCTACGACGACGGCTCACTGGTCACCCCGCCGCTGACCGGCACGATCCTGCCCGGCATCACCCGGGACTCGATCATCACGCTCGCCCGCGACGAGGGGCGCCGGGTGGAGGAGCGCCCGGTCAGCCTCGCCGAGTGGCGGGCGGACGCGCGGTCCGGGCGGATGCGCGAGGCCTTCGCCTGCGGCACGGCCGCGGTCATCACTCCGATCGGTGTGGTCCGCGAACCCGGCTCGGAGTTCACCGTGGGCGATGGCGGCACCGGGCCGGTGACCGAGTCGCTGCGGCGGACGCTGGTCGACATCCAGCGCGGCCGGGCCGAGGACCGGCACGGCTGGGTGCACCGGGTGCTCTAGCGGCGCCCTAGTCGCCGAGCAGGTGGGCGCGTAGCGCCTCGATGCGCGAAGCCGGTAGGCCGGCCCCGGTCAGGTAGTCGTGCACCGAGCCGTGGCGCGCCCGCAGCTCGGCCAAGAAGAGCAGCATCGCCTCGGCGGGCGACTGGTACCACCGCGGGGCAGGCGCCGTCTGCTCCGGGTGCCGCTCGCGGAGCCAGGCGTGGTACCGCTCGAAGCCGGCGGTGCTCAGCGCGTAGTCGGCGGCGATGTCCGCGTCGCAGACCCCGAGCAGGGACAGGGTGAGGGCGCACACCACGCCGGTGCGGTCCTTGCCCGCCACGCAGTGCACCACCATCGGGGCGGAGTCCGCGTCGGCGATGAGGTCCACCGCCTCGGCCAGCTCCGCCGCGCCCTCCTCGGTCAGGTCCAGGTACCGGTCGGCCAGGTAGCGCGGCAGGTCGGCGCCGTCGGAGAACGGCGTCTCGCTCCACTCCCGATGGTTCGGGTGAATGTGCCGCCAGACGATGCCGTCCCAGTCGGGGACCCGGCCATCCCGCTCCACTTCGTACGGTCGGCGCAGGTCCAGGACGGTCCGGATGCCGAGTGCGGTGAACGCCGCCCGGTCGTCCTCGCAGAGCCCGTGCAGCGAGTCGGAGCGGAACAGCCGCCGCCAGCGCACGGTGCGCCCGTCCAGTCCGGCGAGCCCGCCGACGTCCCGGAAGTTGAACACCTGGGAAAACCTGTAGTGGCGTACGAGGGAGTCCACCGGCCAACCGTATCTTGGCCGCACGCACACGCCCCCTCCCCGAGCCGGGGAGGGGGCGTGTGCATGGGAGGGAAACGTAGTCACCCTGCTGGTGGGACGAGACCGCCGGGCGGGACCGCGCCGGGCGGGAAGATGCCGCCCGCCGCGTCGGGCACGCCGTAGGTGTCGCGGTAGTACGCGGCGACCTTGTCCCGGTACTCCGGGGTGGTGTGCGCCCGCGGGTCGAACTCGGGTGCGGCCTTGATCTGCTCCTTGGTCTGGTCCAGGTAGATCCGCTGGTCGACGTGGTCGATGTGGTTCACCGCGCCGGCCGGGACCATGACCTTGCGACCGAAGATCCACGGCCCGGTGGCCACGACAAGGTGGCCGGCGCTGACCTCCTGGGTCCAGCTGCCCACCTTGCCGACTCCGCCGTCGACCGCCTCGACCCGGTAGCCGGCCAGGTCCGCGCCGGTCGCCTCGACGTCCTCCCGGTAGCTCCACGGGTCGAACCTGGCTCCCGGCACCACTGCCTCGATGCCATCCTCGCTGATCGCTGTCCGGTTCTCGGGGTCCTGCGTGCTCACCGCCGCCTCCTGTCGGGCCGTCGCCTCCTGTCGGGCAGGAAGGTCTCCGCACGGTCCCTAGTACCCAGGGACGCGGCCGCTACACCGGTCACCGTGTCCCGGCATATGGACTCGGCTTCCCAAAACCCATCGTCGGTGGCAGAGTGCACTCCGTGACCTCGCTTCAGGCCGTAGGCATCATTAGCACCTAGCGCGCGCAGACCCCCTCCTGCGTGCGCAGACCTCCCGCATCCGCGGGGGGTCTTTTTGTTGTGACGAGAGGACTTCAGATGAGCTACCAGGTGTACGACACGACGCTGCGCGACGGGGCACAGCGCGAGGGGATCAGCTACTCGGTGGTGGACAAGCTGGCGGTGGCCCGGCTGCTGGACGACCTCGGCGTGGGGTTCATCGAGGGCGGCTGGCCCGGCGCCCTGCCCAAGGACACCGAGTTCTTCGAACGGGCGCGGTCGGAGCTCAACCTCAAACACGCGGTGCTGGTCGCCTTCGGCGCCACCCGCAAGGCCGGCCTCGCGGTCGCCGACGACCCGCAGGTCCGGGCACTGCTGGACGCGCAGACGCCGGCGATCTGCCTGGTCGCCAAGTCCGACATCCGGCACGTGGAGCGGGCGCTGCGCACCACCGGCGCGGAGAACCTGGCCATGGTGCGCGACACCGTGTCGTACTTCGTCTCCGAGGGCCGGCGGGTGTTCCTCGACTGCGAGCACTTCTTCGACGGGTTCCGCTTCGACCCGGCGTACACCTCGTCGGTCGTGGCGGCGGCGCTGGAGGCCGGCGCCGAGGTCGTGGTGATGTGCGACACCAACGGCGGCATGCTGCCGTCCCGGATCACCCGCGCGATCGGTGAGCTGGTCGACCGGCTCGGCATCGACGTCGCTCGGCTCGGCATCCACTGCCAGAACGACACCTCGTGCGCGGTGGCCAACACGGTGGCCGCGGTCGAGGCGGGCGTACGGCACTTCCAGTGCACCGCCAACGGCTACGGCGAGCGGCCGGGCAACGCCGACCTGTTCGCCGTGCTCGGCAACCTACAGCTCAAGCTCGGGCTGCCCGTGCTTCCCCCGGGCTGCCTGGAACAGATGGTGCGCGTCTCGCACGCCATCGCGGAGATCGCGAACATCGCACCCGACACCCACCAGGCCTACGTCGGGTCGTCTGCCTTCGCTCACAAGGCGGGGCTGCACGCGAGCGCGATCAAGGTGGACCCGCTGCTCTACAACCACATAGACCCGGCCACCGTCGGCAACGACATGCGCATCCTGGTCACCGAGATGGCCGGCCGGGCGAGCATCGAGCTCAAGTCCCGCGAGCTGGGTGTGGACCTGGCCGGCCATCCCGAGGCGCTGGCGAGGGTCACCCGCCGGGTCAAGGAGCTGGAGGCCGCCGGCTGGTCGTTCGAGGCCGCCGACGCCTCGTTCGAACTGCTCGTCCGCGGCGAGCTGGGTGAGGTGGCCAAGCCGTTCACCCTGGAGTCGTACCGGGTCCTGGTCGAGCACCGGGAGGACGGCGCGGTGGTCTCGGAGGCGACGGTGAAGCTCCGGGTGCGGTCGGGGCGCG
>Ga0310821_101055_pt1 | contig 10554 bp, 5 predicted proteins | sample P4_ome_FD_201300 | JGI IMG/M metagenome (GOLD analysis project Ga0310821, IMG submission 201300) | Sorghum-adapted microbial communities from Joint BioEnergy Institute, Emeryville, California, United States - P4_Day56_Rep1 | ecosystem: Engineered > Bioreactor > SSF (Solid state fermentation) >... | reverse complement strand
CGCGGATGACGAATTGCGAATGGCACTTCAAAAGGATCGCGCAATTGCAGCGCTACCTGCGCGCCTCCACGCCGGCAAGACGGCCTACTGCGTCGACGACGGAACCCGGCTTTAGAGCGGAGGGGCGTGCATTTCCCGAGGCGATTGCGTCGACGGTCAACGCCCCGCGTGCCGTGAACTCCGCCGAGCACCGCTGATCAACGAGCGGACGATCGACGAATCGCCTTGGACAATGAAGGAATGGAAGCGGGCGAAACCATGTCCCGTAGCGTGAGCGTCATCATCCCGGTCTACAATCGTCGCGAGTTGATCACGGCGACCGTCGAATCGGCCCTCGCCCAGACGATTCCGCCGGACGAGATCATTGTTGTCGACGACGGTTCGACCGACGGAACCCGAGAGGTCATCACCGCGCTCGCTCAGCGCCACCCGACCATTCGCCTGCTGTTCCAGGAGAATGCCGGAGCGGGCGCGGCGCGCAACCGCGGCATCGAGGCTGCCGCAAGCGAATGGATCGCGTTCCTCGATTCCGACGACGTTTGGGTGCCCGAGAAGCTCGCAAACAGCTTCGCCCTGGTCGACCGCGACCCGGACATCGAGCTTGTTCACACGAACTGGCTGGCCCGCTATCCCGACGGGAGGACGGCAAGCGGCAAGGAGATTCTCGATCTCAACTGCCTCGATTGCCGTTTCTATCTCCTGCAGCGATTCTACACCAAGACCTCGACGGTCGTGATGCGGAAGAGCCTCGCCATGCGTCTCGGGCGCCTCTTTCCAACCGACATCAAGGTTTTCGAGGACTACGAGTTCTTCTGGCGCGCGATCATGGCAGCCAAGGCGATCGGCTACGTTCGGACGTTCGATATGACCGCCTACCAGACGGAGGTCAGCCTCGTGCGATCACGAACCGAGTACCAGATCAACGCCGAGCATGTTCGGGCGGTGCGATCAGTCCATCGCTGGATCGTCCGGAACGGCATGCCGAAGGAATACGAGAAGCTCTTTCGCCAGCAACAGCTCGATGCGCACTACAGCGTTTTCTCCGCGCTCACGAAGGCGGGACGGCTCGATTTGCTTCCGGGTGCCCTGCTGCGGTGCGCGAAGGACTTTTCCCTGCTTACGGCCCTGTACTGCCTGCTCTCAGCCGGGATGTGCGGGATTCGCGAGCGTTTGCGCGCACGCGGTTCAAACACAGGAACGCCTGCTGCGGAGACATCGAATCCGTCCGTCTGAGCTCCGGACCGCCACGACGGGCGGAGCGCGCCCGCCGCGCCACCAATCGGTTGACCGCCACAGCGCGGCGCCATAGCCGAATCCGCGCAGTCAGACCTGTTTTTGTTCCTTTCCGGCGTATTGGCGAGGGTCACCCCGGAGACGATCGAGAGCCTTGAGGATGGGCGCCACCATAAAGGCGGCGATCAGCATCGGCGCGCAAACAAACAGGACCAGTACAATCCATTTTGCAATGGCAAGAGCCTCGGCCGTAAGGTTGGGCTCTGTCGGCACGAGCTTGGAGCTTGGCTCTCGCCCGAGGCAGCTGTCGCAGATAACCTCAGGGTTATATGTCATGTTGGTGTGGCACCGGCAGCAATACCGCATCATTGTTACAGCACCCCCCACAACTGGTCCGGGAAGGTCTTAGCATATAATCTCGGGGCATGGGTTAACGGGGAGAGCCATCGCGGCAAGCCAGACAGCCTCGACCCCGTCACCCTGGCGGCGTCCGGTTCTCCGCGATTATGGGGTTAAGACGCCGGCAACGCTGTGCCGGCGCCCAACCTTATCCGCCCGATACGCGGACCCCGCTCCTGTCAGACCATGTGAATCGCGGAAGTCGTGAGCTCTTCCGGGTTGATGCCGATAAGGGTCACCGAACCCTCGGATCCAAATTGCAGCACGGCGTTGCCGTCGACGTCGGTGGTGGCGGTGGAGAGAAGATCGGCGGCGCTGGAAACGCCCGTCTTCTGCGCGGACACCTCGAGCCGATCCGTGCCGATCTCGAAATCGAGGATGATGTCGCGGCCCACATTGGCTGAATCGTAGACAAACACGTCTGCCCCGGTATTGCCTTTCAGCACATCGTCGCCGGATCCGCCGCGCAGCCGGTCGTTTCCGGCGTTGCCGAACAGGTAGTCGTTCCCGGCGCCGCCGTCGATGACGTCGTCGCCCGCTCCGCCGTAGAGCAGGTCGATGCCGCCGCTGCCATTGAGCCTGTCGGCGCCGTCGCCCCCGTGCAGCAGCTCGTTGCGATCCGTGCCGTTGAGTGTGCCCGAGCCAAGATGAATGTCAGCATGAGTGAGGAGGCTGCCGTCGGCCAGCTTCGGTGCGATGTTCCAGGTCGGGTCCTCGTCGTACTTGTCCCAAAAATTGGTGGTCTGGCCGACGACATAACCATAGGCCTCGATCGCCTCGGGCGAGCCGGTGGCGCTGATCAGGCTGGCCAGCGCGCCCTTGGCGATCGCCCCGTAACTGAAGGCATAGTCGAGATGCAGGTGCGAGAACTTGGCACCGTCGGGGAATGTATGCTGGAACACCTCCTCCCAGGTCGAATATTTCTCTTTCGTGACCGGATCGTACACCTTGAGCTTGTAGGCGGCGCCCTGCAACGGATCGAACCCGTTCTCGGCGTTGAGGAAGCGCCCCGCGACGAAGTTCGTCATCCAGTCGAGCATGGTCCTGGCCTCTTCGTGCCCGCGCTGGGCCAGAGTGCTCATGATGATGGTCATGAAGTCATTCTGCCATGGCGAGGTCGTGCCGGCTTCGTCCAACCCATGAATCCATCCTTCGACCTCGCCGGCTTCGTCCATGAAGCCACCGATCACGTACCTGTTGACGAATTGCTGCAGGTTGTTGTCGAGAATCTGCTCAAAGTACTCCTTCAAGGAGTGATCGTCGGGCGTGATGTAGGCCGCGTCTCCAATTGTACGCAATGACCAGGCCTTTGTCCGAAGCTGGTCCATATCGATGATGCCCCTCTCAAAACCGCGGTATTCCGGATTGAACGAGGCTATCGTGTAGGAGGTCTGAGCATGCAGCTCGTCTAGGTAATAGCGGCTGCCGGTGAAGAGATATGGCAGGTATGAGAGCGCAGGCTGGTGTGCGGTGTCCGTAATCCATCCGGTTCCGGCCTTGCTGCTGAACGCCTCCGGAAGCTGGTCTTCGCCATACCGACCGCCGACCCCACGGTAATCGATCCAGAGCTTCGGACGCTCGTCGACCCGAACGTACTCGCCGGTCTCGTTGTCGCGGAAATGCCAGGGGATGCTCCCCGCCGCGTCGGCGTTGGACAGCATCACCTCGAGCGCGCGCGGATCCTGGCTGAGCAGGTAGCGCGCCCCCCAGGTCGTCGTCGGGCCGATGTCCGGTCGGCCGCCGGTGTTCGGCATCGCCATCTCGACCAGGGCGTTGCCCATCGGCCCGGTGTCGACGTCGGCGAGTCTGTCGAGGTCTTTGTCGAGCTCGGCGCCGCTGATCGCGATCGAGCTGTCGTAGCCAGGAATGGCGCCGCTCTTGGCGAGATACGGCACGTCGCGGACGACGTTGATATCCGGCTCGGCGCCGGACCAGACGACCTTGTGCCAGGTCGCATGGTGGTGGTGATCGAGACCATCGTAACGAACCACCGTCTGGCCCTTGTCGCGGATCTCGACGTCGTAGGTGATGTTGTCCATCCCCATCGAGTAGGCCCAGTCGTAGGCCAGCGCCACGTCGGTGCGCACGCTGCCGTCGGCGTGGACGCGGATGTCGAAGGTGGCGTGCAGATTGCCGTCGGCCGAGATCGGTGCCTCAACCCGAACCTCGCTGGCAAGCGGACCGTTCAGCCAGGCCGAGGCGCTGCCATCGGCCAGCGCTTGGGCGAGCAGGTCGGCGACCCCGAACACCTGGCCGTCGACGATGAGCTCCAGGTCGTAGCCCGACTCCAGGATCGACGCGACGTCAATGGACGGTTGCGCCGCAGGCGTTCCCTTGGCGAGCATCACGTCGACCGACTCGCCGACGCCAAGCTCCGGCGCCTCGACGCTCAGCACCGCATGCCGGATCGAGCCGTCCGGATGTGTCGCCTTGACGTCGACCTGCAGCGGCACCGCCTTCCCGTCGATGATCGCAACCAGCGTCTCGCCCGCCGCCACGTCGCCCGGCGCGAACACCTGCCCGAACGTCACGATTCGACCGGCCTCCGCGGATTCTCCGGCAGTCAACCGAAATCCGACGACCTCGCCAGGCCCGGATGGCTGCGTGATATCGAGGTCAGGCGGATTGGCGCCGGTACCGGAACTCGGCGGCTTGGAGGCGCCATTGTCGGGCGGGGTACTGTCGGCCGGACTCTCGTCCTTGGACGAGCCGTCCAGATCGAAGACCAGCTTGCCGCTCCAGGACATCTTCTCCTGTCCGTCGAGGGTCTTGCCCCCGTCCCGGACGTAGGTCGCCAGCGATCCGTCCTCGGCCTCGTAACGCTGCCCGTTTACCTCGATGGAATCGACGTAGAGGTTGCGGTCCTTGCCCTCCGAACCGCCCCAGGCGTCGTTCAGGAAGCGGACGGTGACATTTCCGGGCCCGTCATCGCCAAAATCACCGGCGAAGACGAACTCCTGCCACTCGCCGGCCGAATGGTCGGCGCTCACCGTCTGCACTTCACCCACAGCCTTGCCGTCAACGTAGAGCTGGAACCGCGGCGCCCCATCGTAGTGGTCACCCGAGACCCGCACGACAATCCTGTCCTGTTCGGGTTCAGAAGGCGCGGGATCGGCCGGCGCAGGCTCGGACGGCACGGGCGCGACATCTTCGGTCGTGAAGCGCAGGGTGCCCTGCCAGGACATCTTCTCTTGCCCGGCGAGGGGCTGGCCGCTGTCGCGCAGATAGACGACTCGCGTCGGATCCTCTGACTCGTAGCGCCTCCCGTTTACCTCGATGTAGTCGACATGGAGGTTCCGGTCCTTGCTCTCCGAACCGCCCCAGGCGTCGTTCAGGTACCGGATCTCGACCTTGGCTGGACCGTCGCCACCAAAATCGCCGGCAAAGACGAACTCTTGCCATTCGCCGGCCGAGCGGTCGGCCGTGACCGTCTGCACCTCGCCGACCGCCTTGCCGTCGACATAGAGCTGGAACCGCGGCGCCCCATCGTGATGGTCACCAGAGACCCGTACGACAATCCTGTCCTGTTCTGGCTCAGGCGGCGCAGGCTCGGACGGCGTGGACGCGACTTCTTCGGTCGTGAAGCGCAGGGTGCCCTGCCACGACAACTTTTCCTGTCCGGCGAGGGTCTGGCCGCCATCGCGCAGATAGACGGCCCGGGTCGGATCCTCGGCCTCGTAACGCTGCCCGTTTACCTCGATGGAATCGACGTAGAGGTTCCGATCCTTCCCATCCGAACCGCCCCAGGCGTCGTTCAGGTATCGGATCTCGACCTTGGCAGGGCCGTCTTCGCTGAAATCCCCGGTAAAGGTAAATTCCTGCCACTCGCCCTTGCCGTGAACGGCCGATACGCGCTGCGGCTCGCCGACCGGCTTGCCATCGACATAGAGGCGAAACTCTGGAGCGCCCTGATAATGATCGCCGGAAACCCGGACGGTGATCGTGTCCACGGTCGGCCCGGGGTTCGGTTCCGGCGCCGGATCGCCGTCCGGCTGGGGCGTGACCGGCGCGGCGCCTTCCGTCTCGAAGCGCATTTCGCCATTCCACGCCATCTGCTCTCTGCCGCCGATCGTGCCGGGATGGTCGAAGGTGACGTAGGACGCATCTTCGGCCTCGAAGCGCTTCCCGTTAACCTCGATGCAGTCGACATAGAGGTTTCGGTCCTTGTCGCTCCGCCCCGCCCAGTGATCGTTGAGATACCGTATCGCGACCTCGCACGGGCCGTTCACCCCGAAATCGCCGGTAACCGTGATCTCCTGCCACTCGCCGGCCGAGCGGTCGGCCGTGACCGTCTGCACCTCGCCGACCGCCTTGCCGTCGACATAGAGCTGGAACCGCGGCGCCTCGAGATAATGGTCGGCGGAAACCCGAACCACGATTGTGCTCTGCATCGCCTCGGGCGCCAAGAGATCGTCCAAGATCGTCTCGGACGCCGAAACGTCGCTCAATATCTTATCGAGACCCAGGACATCGCCAAGAATCGTTTCGGCCATTTCGTGGTTCTCCCTCTGCGACACGAGCTCCACAGGGTGAGACATTGTCGGGAACCCGATGGCCTGTGACGCCGCCACCGGCCCGAGCGCCGCGGTCCAAAACGCGACGACAAGCTGGCAGACAGAATGCGTCAGCAAATTTGAAGGAGCCACTAAAGCGACCATTGTTTTAAATGATGCCACAATAATATCACAATCCAAGCGGGTTCTTATCGGAAACTCCATGTAACCGCAACTAAGCCAGGGCGGAGATTACAGGCTTTTTTCTCGCTGAGAGGGCCATGGCCATCGCGGCAAGACAATCAACCTCCCCTCCGAAGGGGCGCATCGCGTAGCCGATAGCCGCCTGTTCTCGCCTGGCGCCCGGTTGAGCCGGGCCTGCCGGCGGACCCATATCCCCTCTGCGCCGGTGGATGTCATCGCCTTCATTTGTCCAACTTGCGGCAAATGAAGGCGATTTTCCGTCGAATTTGATTAGGTTCTGGAGTTTAACGAATGGCCCATTCGGAATTTGTGCATCTGCGCGTTCACACCGCCTACTCCCTGTCGGAAGGGGCCATTCGGATCAAGGATTTGGCCAAGAAGTGCCAGGAGCTGAGGTTCCCGGCCGTGGCCATGACCGACACAAACAGCATGGCCGGCGCGGCGGAGTTCACGAAAGTCATGACCGGCGCCGGCATCCAGCCGATCATCGGCAGCCAGCTCGACCTTGCTCATGACGACGGCGACGGGCAGACGATCGTCAGCCAGGTCGTGGTCTTCGCCAAGGACAAGGCCGGATATGACAATCTGGTCAAGCTGATCAGCTCGGCCTATCTGCGCACCTCCGACGGAAGCAACCCGACGATCTCGTTCAAGGACCTTGTCGAGCGGCAAGAGGGCCTGATCCTGCTGACCGGCGGGACCTCCGGCCCCATCAACCGGGCACTCAACGCCGGCAAGGACGAGCTCGCGGAATCGCGCCTGGTAAAGCTCAAGGAGGTGTTTGGAGACCGGGTCTACTGCGAAATCCAGCGGGTCGGGCGCGTCGAGGAAAAGATCGTCGAGCCGAAGCTGGTCGAGCTCGCCGACAAGCATGGCATCCCGCTCGTGGCAACCAACGAAGCCTTCTTCCTGACCCCTGACATGGCCGAGGCGCATGACGTGCTGCTCTGCATCGCCCAGGGCGCCTATCTCTCGACCGAGAGCCGCCGGCGGGTTTCGGCACAGAACTATCTGCGCAGCGCCGAGGAGATGCGGGAGCTCTTCGCCGACATCCCGGACGCGCTCAACAACACGCTGATCATCGCTCAGCGTTGCGCCAGCGTCTTCGAGAAAGCCAAGCCGATGCTCCCTGCCTTCCAGGGCAAGGACGGCCTGTCGGAGCCCGACGAACTTCGACGGCAGGCCCAGGAAGGCCTCGAGGCCAAGCTCGCGAAGCTGAAGATCCCGGCCGAGCGCCACCAGGAGTACCGGGACCGCCTTGCCTACGAGCTGGACGTAATCATCCAGATGGGCTTCCCGGGCTACTTCCTGATCGTTGCGGACTTCATCAACTGGGCCAAGTCGAACGACATCCCTGTTGGCCCGGGACGCGGGTCGGGCGCGGGCTCCCTGGTCGCGTTCTGCCTCGGCATCACGGACCTCGATCCGATCCGCTTTGGGCTCCTGTTCGAGCGGTTCCTCAATCCCGACCGCGTGTCGATGCCGGACTTCGACGTCGACTTCTGCCAGGCCCGCCGCGAAGAGGTGATCGATTACGTGAAGCGCCGCTACGGCGAGGACCGGGTTGCGCAGATCGGCACGATCGGAAAGCTGCAGGCGCGCGCCGCCGTTCGCGACGTGGGTCGCGTGCTGCAGATCCCCTACCCCGTCGTCGATCGGTGCTGCCGGATGATCCCGAACAACCCGTCGCAGCCGGTGACCCTGGCCGAGGCCATGGAAATGGAACCGCTCGCGACCGAGCTCGAAAACGCCGATTACGACATCAAGAAGATGTTCGATACGGCGCTCAAGCTCGAGGGCCTTTATCGCCACACCTCGACGCACGCCGCTGGCGTCGTCATCGCCGACCGGCCCGTCAGCGAGACGGTTCCGGTGATGCGCGACCACCACGGAGCCATCCACACGCAGTTCGACATGAAGGCGGTGGAAGAGGCCGGGCTCGTGAAGTTCGACTTCCTCGGCCTGAAGACGCTCGACATCATCCACGAAGCCTGCAAGCTGGCAAGCGAGGATGGCGTCGAGATCGACTTCGACGAGATCGGGGATGCCGATCTCTCGACCTACGAGATGCTCGCGGAAGGCGACAGCTACGGCGTGTTCCAGCTGGAATCGGCGGGTATGCGGGCCGCCATGCGGCAGATCATGCCGACGAATATCGACGACGTGATCGCGCTGGTGTCGCTTTATCGCCCCGGGCCGATGGAGAACATCCCGCAATACGCCCTGGTCAAGCACGGCAAGGAAGAGGCGAGCTACCTGCACCCAATGATGGAGCCGATCCTGAAGGACACCTACGGGATCATCATCTACCAGGAGCAGGTGATGGAGCTCGCCAAGAAGCTGGCCGGCTATTCGCTCGGTCAAGCGGATCTCCTGCGCCGCGCCATGGGCAAGAAAATCAAAGAGGAAATGGACAAGCAGCGCGCCGCCTTCGTCGAAGGATGCCAGGCGGGATGGGTCGAGGTCGAGCTGGACGACGGCCGCAAGGTCCGACTCCACTCCCGCCTTCCCGTCCAGACCGCCGATGGAAGGACGGTCGGCGTGCAGGAAGCCGTCGAGCAAGGCCTCGACGTTCTCCTCTGACCGTATCTCCGGAGAGAGCCACGGGGTCGGTGCATAGCCCCGTCGCACTCTCCGGAGGCTCATTTCTTCGCGCGCACCCGAACGGCCGGAAGCCGATTATTGAACGTTAGGACGTCTTCGACATGGCAAAGATCCTGTCCATCAACGAGCTGCCAGAAACGAAGATCGAGCAGGCCACGGCCGGTCAGATCTTCGATCTCGTTTCCCGGTTCGCGAGCTACGGCTTCAACAAAAGCCACGCCGCCGCCTACGCCATCATCGCCTATCGAACGGGGTGGCTTCGCCGGCACCATCCGGAAGAGTTCTTCGCCGCCTGTATGAACACGGAGATGGACAATGTCGAGAAGCTCGCCGCGTTCTACCGCGAGGCAAAGAATCTCGGGCTGACCATCCTGCCGCCGGACATCAACGCGTCGAAGACGCGGTTCACCGTCGAGAAGAAAGGCAACGGCAAGGCGATCCGATACGCGCTCGCCGGGATCCGCGGTGTCGGATCGACCGCCATGGACGAAATTCTGGCCGAGCGGAAGAAGGGAGGCCCCTTCAAGTCGTTTCACGACCTGGTTCGCCGGACGGGGGGTATGCTGAACCGCCGCGGCTACGAGAGCCTGATCAAGGCTGGCGCGCTCGATTCGCTGCACGCCAACCGGGCGGAGATGCTGGCCGGCCTCGAGGTCGCGCTCAAGGAAGCCCAGTCGGACGCCAAGAGCAGGGAAATCGGCCAGGCCAGCCTGTTCGACGGCTTCCTCGAGATGCCGACGGAGCCGAAGCTCCCCAGCTGCCCCGAGATGGCTCCGATCGACAAGCTGCAGGCCGAATTCGACACGCTGGGACTCTATCTCACCGGCCATCCGATCACCGCGGCCAAGAAGCGACTTGCCTATGTCCGCGCGAAGACGATCGCGCAGGTGCTCGACGCCAACACCAGGATCCAGGGCGACGTCAAGCTTGGCGGGCTGCTGAACAAAATCCAAATCAAAAGCAATCGGCGCAACGAGCCCATGGGAATCTGCCTGATCTCCGACGACACGGGCGTGACGGAAGCCGTCGCATTCTCGGACGAGTTCGGGCGCATCCGCACGAGCCTTCGTCAGGGCGAGGCCTACATCTTCACGATCGGCGTCGGCGAGCGCGACGGCGAGCGCCGGCTGTTCATTCGAGGGATCGAGCCGTTGCCGCTCGACCCTGGCCTCGAATAGAGAAACGACGACCACCGGGCCGCCTCAGATGGAGAGGCCCGGCGGTTTTTTGTTGGTTGCCGAGGGCATTCCGGGAGGCAACCAGGCCCCTTTGACGGGGACCGGATGGCCGTGCCTGGCTTCAGGTTCACGGTCTGGATTCGTGGGCCGAAAGTCTATCGTTCCGGGTTTTCACCAGACCAGCCGGATCATCGAAAAACGCGTCCCGCTAAGTTCTTGGAGCATCTACTAAGGGACTGCTTTTATTTCGCTTTTCGCGATCTGACGGGCGAAAAAAATCTACTCCGCGGCCCTTCCCTGAAGCGGGGACGAGCTCATATAGGCTTCACCCCCACCAACAGGCTTTGGGCCAAGCGCGACGAACCCCGGAGGAGATCTCGTGTTCTCAGTTCCTGTTTGCCAGAACGAGATACGCGATCCTCGGGACCAGCACATACACCGAC
>Ga0310821_101054_pt1 | contig 10564 bp, 10 predicted proteins | sample P4_ome_FD_201300 | JGI IMG/M metagenome (GOLD analysis project Ga0310821, IMG submission 201300) | Sorghum-adapted microbial communities from Joint BioEnergy Institute, Emeryville, California, United States - P4_Day56_Rep1 | ecosystem: Engineered > Bioreactor > SSF (Solid state fermentation) >... | reverse complement strand
AGTTGTCGCTGGATCGTGAATGGCGCGGCGTGATCGTCGTTGCCGTCGAACGCGGCAGCATCGCCGACCGCGCCCGGTTCGCCCGCGGCGACATCCTGCTCGAGATCAACGGCCGGAACGTCAATACCGTCGCCGAGTTGATGGCCGCCCTGTCGCGGCCGGCGAACCGCTGGCATATTACCTATCGCCGCGACGGCGAGGTCCATGCGGTCGTCATCGGCTGAGTGGCCGCCGGGGCGCGGATGGCAGGGGAGGACTCACCGCTGACAGGACTCTTCGAATCGCAGGCACCGCGCCCGCTCGCGGATCGGCTGCGGCCGACGCGTCCGGAGGAGATCGTCGGGCAGAACCATCTGCTCGGGCTCGACGCGCCGATCGGGCGCATGATCGCCACCGGGCGTCTGTCTTCCATGATCCTCTGGGGGCCGCCGGGTTGCGGCAAGACGACGCTCGCGCGGCTGCTTGCAGACAGGACCGATCTGCACTTCGAACCGCTGTCGGCCGTCTTCTCCGGCGTTGCGGATCTGCGCAAGGTTTTCGAGGCGGCAAAGGGGCGACGGGCCGCAGGGCGCGGCACGCTGCTGTTCATCGATGAGATCCATCGCTTCAACCGGGCCCAGCAGGACGGCTTTCTGCCCTATGTCGAGGACGGAACCGTCATCCTGGTCGGTGCCACGACCGAGAACCCGTCCTTCGAGCTGAACGCGGCGCTCCTGTCGCGGACGCAGGTATTCGTCCTCAACCGCCTCGACGACGAGGCGATGGAGACGCTGCTGCGGCGGGCGGAGCAGGCGGAGGGACGGTCGCTGCCGCTCGACGACGAGGCCCGCCGGGCCTTGCGGGCAATGGCCGACGGCGACGGCCGCTACCTCCTGAACATGGCGGAAGCGCTGTTCGCCTTGCCGCCGGCCGCGGACGGCGCGCCGCGGGTGCTGGATACGGCGTCGCTCACCGCGGCGGTGCAGCGCCGGCTGCCGCTCTACGACAAGGCGCAAGAGGGGCACTACAACCTGATCAGCGCGCTGCACAAGTCGCTCCGCGGCTCCGACACGGACGCCGCGCTCTATTGGTTCGCGCGCATGCTCGCGGGCGGCGAGGACCCGCTCTACATCGCCCGCCGCCTGGTCCGCTTCGCGGTGGAGGATGTCGGCCTCGCGGATCCCAATGCGCTGCAGCAGGCGCTCGCGGCCTGGGATGCCTACGATCGTCTCGGTTCGCCGGAGGGCGAGTTGGCGCTGGCGCAGTGCGTGATCTATCTGGGCACGGCGCCGAAGTCGAATGCCGCCTACCGGGCGCTCGGCGCGGCCAAGAAGGCGGCGAAGGCGAGCGGCTCTCTGATGCCGCCCAAGCACATCCTGAACGCGCCGACCCGGCTGATGCGCGACCTCGGTTATGGCGAGGGATACGCCTACGATCACGACGCCCCGGACGCCTTTTCCGGCCAGAACTATTTCCCCGAAGGTATGGCGCGGCGGAGCTTCTACGAGCCAGTCGATCGGGGGTTCGAGCGGGAGATTCGCAAGCGCCTCGACTACTGGGCGAAGCTGCGGCGGGAGCGCGGCGGCGAGTGATGGCGGCTCCGACCCATCTCCTGCGCCCTAACCACGGCTGGAGCGGTTCCACATGAGCGGCATTCAAACGATCGCCGTGACGGCGGATGAGGCCGATCTGCGGCTCGACCGCTGGTTCCGCCGGCACTTCCCGGCGCTGGGCCACGGCCGGCTGGAAAAGCTGTTGCGCACGGGGCAGATCCGGGTCGACGGCAAGCGGGCGCGTTCGAACACCCGCCTGCGGCCGGGCCAGGCGATCCGGGTGCCGCCGCTCGAGGCGGCGGGTCCACCGGAGCCAGGCGATCGATCGGCCCCCCGCGCGCCGCGCGCCGTCGAGGGCGCGGCCTGGGAACGGGAAGCGGCTGCCTTGCGTCGCGCCGTGCTCTACCGCGACGACGACATGCTGGCGATCAACAAGCCGGCGGGCCTCGCCGTCCAGGGCGGTACGGGAACCCGGCGGCACCTCGACGCCATGCTCGACGCCCTGCGCTTCGACGCGGCAGAGCGTCCGCGGCTGGTGCACCGGCTCGACAAGGACACGAGCGGGGTGCTGCTGCTGGCCCGTCACGCCCGCGCGGCGGCGGACCTGGCCGAGGCCTTCCGCCACAAGGACGTGCGCAAGCTCTATTGGGCCGTCGTGGTGGGCGTACCCAAGCCGGCGCAGGGGCGGATCGATCTGCCTCTGGGCAAGCGGCCGGGCCGGGCGGGCGAGCGCGTCACCGCCGATCCGGAGGAGGGCAAGCGGGCGGTCACCCTGTACCGGGTTGTCGACCATGCGGGCAAGCAGGCCTCCTGGCTCGCCCTCATGCCGCTCACGGGGCGAACGCATCAGCTCCGGGCGCATTGTGCGGCGATCGGCACGCCGATCCTCGGTGACGGAAAGTACGGCGGCGCGGCGGCCTTCCTCCCGGGGAAGGCCTTGCCGCGGCAGCTCCATCTCCATGCCCGGACTGTCGAATTGCCGCGCCCGAACGGGCGGGTGATCCGCATCGTCGCGCCCCTGCCACCCCACATGGCGGCGACCTGGCGCTTCTTCGGGTTCGATCCCGAGCCGACATCCGAGCCGCTGCTGGACTGGGCGGCCGGATAGGCGAACCATCGGCGCGGCAAAACGGCGAGGGGTGCGGGCGGAGGCCGCTCGACTCTGGACGGCACGGTGGCGGGGAACCATATAGTCGTCGGCCTCCGGCGGGGACGAGGGGCGATGGCGCAGACCGCACGGGTAGGTGGATGAAGCGTTTCTATAAGGACGCCGAGGCGGTGGACGCAGAAGGGGGCTGCGGCATCGCGTTGGATGGCCGGCCGGTGCGAACGCCCGGGCGGCAGCCCCTCCTGTTGCCGAACCGGGCGCTGGCGGAGGCGATCGCCGATGAGTGGCGCAGCCAGGGCGAGGTGGTGAAGCCCGAGACCATGCCGCTCATGCGCCTGGCGGCGACCTCGATCGACCGCGTCGGCGCGCAGCGGGAGGGCGTTATCGACGAAGTCGCCGGTTACGCGGAGACGGACCTCGTCTGCTATCGGGCCGAGGGGCCGGCCAAGCTGGTCGCCAGGCAGCAGGCCGTGTGGCAGCCCTTGCTGGACTGGGCGACGCTGCGCTTCGACGCACCCTTGCGGGTCACCACAGGGGTCATCCCGCAAACTCAACCGCCTTCCAGCGTCGCGGCGTTGCGTGCGGCGGTCGCCGGCCTCGACACGATGGCGCTGGCGGCTCTGCACGCGGCCACGACCGCCTGCGGGTCGTTGATCATCGCGCTTGCCCTGATGGAAGGCCGTCTCGACGCAGCCGATGCCTGGGAAGCCTCGCAGCTCGACGAGACCTTCCAGATCGAGACCTGGGGCGAGGACTCCGAGGCGGCCGCGCGCCGGGAGGCGCTGCGCCGGGACATCGAGGCGACGGCGCGCTTCATGGCGCTGCTGCGTCAATAGGGCCGGTCGCAGGCCGACCGGTTTGGTCGGTCGCCTTCCCCTCTGCTCGCTTGCTCCGGCCGGCTTGCACCGGTCCGTTTGCGCTCCGGCGGCTTTGGTGCTATCTGCATTCGCGGCGTTTCGCGCCTGCAATATCTCCACAATCTCGCAGGGCAGAAAGCTGCGATGCACGACATCTTGCGGCAACTCGAAGAGAAGCGCGCGGCCGCCCGGGCCGGCGGCGGTGCCCGCCGGATCGAGGCGCAGCACGCGAAGGGTCGGCTGACGGCGCGCGAGCGCATCGAGCTGTTGCTCGATCCCGAATCCTTCGAGGAATGGGACATGTTCGTCGAGCATCGCTGCTCCGATTTCGGGATGGCGGCCCAGAAGATTCCGGGCGACGGCGTGGTCACCGGCTACGGTACCATCAACGGCCGCCTGGTCTTCGTTTTCAGCCAGGACTTCACCGTGTTCGGCGGCTCGTTGAGCGAGGCCCATGCGGAGAAGATCTGCAAGATCATGGACCAGGCGATGCGGGTCGGGGCACCGGTCATCGGGCTCAACGACTCCGGCGGCGCCCGGATCCAGGAAGGCGTCGCCTCGCTCGCCGGCTATGCAGAGGTCTTTCAGCGCAATGTGCTGGCCTCGGGCGTCGTGCCGCAGATCTCGCTGATCATGGGGCCCTGCGCCGGCGGCGCGGTCTATTCGCCGGCGATGACCGACTTCATCTTCATGGTGAAGGACTCCTCCTACATGTTTGTGACCGGGCCCGATGTCGTGAAAACGGTCACGCATGAGACGGTGACGCATGAGCAGCTCGGCGGCGCCATGACCCACGCAACGAAGTCGGGCGTTGCGGACCTCGCCTTCGAGGACGATGTTGACGCATTGCTGCAGCTCCGCCGCTTCATCGACTTCCTGCCGGCCTCCAACCGCGAGCGCCCGCCGGTCCGGCCGACGGCCGATCCGGGTGACCGCCTCGAGCCGTCGCTGGATACGCTTGTGCCGGCCAATCCGAACAAACCCTACGACATGAAGGAGCTGATCCAGAAGGTCGTGGACGAGGGTGACTTCTTCGAGCTGCAGCCCGATTACGCCAAGAACATCATCATCGGCTTCGGCCGGGTGGAGGGCTCGACCGTCGGCATCGTCGCCAACCAGCCGATGGTGCTGGCCGGCTGTCTCGATATCGATTCCTCGCGCAAGGCGGCGCGGTTCGTGCGCTTCTGCGACTGCTTCAACATCCCCATCCTGACCTTCGTCGATGTGCCCGGCTTCTTGCCCGGAACCGCGCAGGAATATGGCGGCATCATCAAGCATGGCGCAAAGCTCCTTTTCGCCTTTGCCGAGGCGACCGTGCCGAAGATCACGGTGATCACGCGAAAGGCCTATGGCGGCGCCTATGACGTCATGAGTTCCAAGCACTTGCGGGGCGATCTTAACTACGCGTGGCCGAGCGCGGAGATCGCGGTGATGGGACCAAAGGGTGCGGTTGAGATCATCTTCCGTGCGGACATCGGCGATGAGGAGAAGATCGCCGCGCGCACCGAGGAGTATCGCAAGAAGTTCGCGAATCCCTTCGTCGCGGGGGCGCGCGGATTCATCGACGACGTGATCATGCCTCACAGCACCCGCCGACGGATCGCGCGGGGCCTCGCCATGCTGCGCGACAAGCGCGTCGAGAACCCGTGGAAAAAGCACGATAACATACCGCTTTAAGTCGACAATGGACGCTCATCAGAGGGGATGCTCGGCCCGGATGCGCGACCGGATGAGGATAAAATTAAGGATTATTAACCCCGGGGGGTGCCCCGCCGGGCGACGCCTCGGGTGAGAAACAGGGTGAGGAGCACGTTTTCCGGACGATGTTCTCGAAAATTCTGATCGCCAACCGGGGGGAGATCGCCTGCCGGGTCATTCGGACGGCGCGGGCGATGGGCATAAAGACCGTTGCCGTCTATTCCGACGCCGATGCCGACGCGCTGCATGTTCGCGAGGCTGATGAGGCCGTTCCGATCGGTCCGGCACCGGCGGCGCAAAGCTATCTCGTCATCGACAACATCCTGGCGGCGATCGACAAGACGGGAGCGGAAGCGGTTCACCCCGGATATGGCTTCCTGTCCGAGAACCCGGCCTTTGCCGAGGCTCTCGAGCGCGCCGGCGTGACGTTCATCGGCCCGAGCCGCGAGGCGATCGCCGCGATGGGGGACAAGATCGAATCGAAGCGGCTGGCGAAGGCAGCCGGCGTCAACACCGTACCCGGATATCTCGGTGTCATCCGCGACGCGGACGAGGCCGTCGAGATCGCCCGCGAGATCGGCTATCCGGTGATGATCAAGGCTTCGGCCGGCGGCGGCGGCAAGGGCATGCGCGTGGCCATCGATGACGACGCCGTGCGGGACGGCGTTCGTGGCGCGATGAACGAGGCGCGGGCGAGCTTTGGCGACGACCGGGTATTCATCGAGAAGTTCATCGAGGAGCCGCGCCATATCGAGATTCAGATCCTCGCCGACGGTCACGGCAACGTGATCCATCTGGGCGAGCGCGAATGCTCGATCCAGCGGCGCCACCAGAAGGTCATCGAGGAGGCGCCGAGTCCCTTCCTCGATGCCGAGACCCGGGCCGCCATGGGTGCGCAGGCGGTGGCGCTCGCCCGCGCTGTGGATTACCGGTCCGCGGGAACCGTCGAGTTCATCGTCGATGCCGACCGCAACTTCTACTTTCTGGAGATGAACACCCGCCTCCAGGTCGAGCATCCGGTGACCGAGATGGTCACCGGCATCGACCTGGTCGAGCAGATGATTCGGATCGCCGCCGGCGAGAGGCTGACGATCGAGCAGAAGGACGTCGCCCACAAGGGCTGGGCGATCGAGGCGCGCGTTTATGCGGAAGATCCGGCGCGCGGCTTCCTGCCCTCGACCGGCCGGCTGACCCGGTATCGGGAGCCGCCGGCGAGCCCCTTCCTGAGGGTGGACAGCGGTGTCTATGAGGGCGCGGAGATCTCGGTGTTCTACGATCCGATGATCGCCAAGCTCATCACCTATGGCGGCAGCCGCGAAGAGGCGATCGCGACCATGCGCGATGCCCTCGATCGCTTCTCGATTCGCGGTGTGGGCCACAATCTGGGTTTCCTCGCCGCGGTGGTCCGGCATCCCCGTTTCGCGGAGGGGAGGCTTTCCACCAATTTCATCGCCGAGACCTTTCCGGACGGCTTCTCCGGCGCCGAGCTGACGGCCGAGGAGAAGGCCCGGCTGGTTTCCGTCGCGGCGGTGATTCATCACCAGTATCAGGCGCGGGATGCCCAGATCAGCGGCCGCCTGCGCCCGGCACCGCAGAACAGCGGCTGCCGCGAATGGGTGGTTCTGCTTGGTGACGGCAGCCGCCACCGGGTGACCGTGAAGGAGACGGCCGGCGGCCATGCGGTGGAGAGCGGCGACACCCATCACGAGCTGGTGAGCGACTGGCGCGTCGGCGAGCCGCTCTATCACGGCAGCGTCGATGGCGAGACCGTCTCGGTGCAGATCGATCGCAAGGGGATCGGCTATCGCCTCTCCTTCGCAGGTGCCGAGTTCGATCTGCGGGTCCTTGACCCGCGGGCGGCGGAACTGGCGGCGCTCATGCCCGTTAAACAGCCGCCGGACCTCTCCAAGTTCCTCCTGTCGCCGATGCCCGGCCTGCTCGTTTCGCTGGCGGTGACCGTGGGCCAGGAGGTCAAGGCCGGGCAGGAGCTTGCCGTGGTCGAGGCGATGAAGATGGAAAACCTGCTCCGGGCTGAATGCGACGGCCGGGTGGCGTTCCTCCACGCTGCACCCGGCGACAGCTTGGCGGTGGATCAAGCCATCCTGGAGTTCGAGTAAGCGGGATCGGAAGGGCATCGGTGTCTGGAGAGAAGGCCGTTCGCGTACGGATCGAGGGCCGTGTCCAGGGGGTGTGGTTCCGCGCCTGGACAACCGAGCAGGCGACGCGGCGGAATCTGCGCGGCTGGGTCCGCAACCGCCGCGACGGCAGCGTCGAGGCGCTGTTCGCGGGTGATGCCAGTGCCGTTGATGACATGATCGCCGCCTGCTGGCAGGGCCCGCCGCTCGCTCATGTCGAGAACGTGGTGGAATCGCCGGCCGAGGATCCGGGCGAAACCGAGTTTCGGCAACTGCCGACGGCGTGAAGCGGCTCGGTTCGCGGGCCGTTTCGGAACGAAGACGACGTTGCCGCGGCGCAGGCTGCATCCCCTCCCGGAGGACGGCCGGAAAGGGAGCAGCCTGCGGGCGGTGTCCGTCAAACGGCGCGGGCGCTGAAACGCGAACCCTGCAAACCCAGTTGTAGGGTTGCCGCACGCGCACGGGCCCGTGCGCGCACGGCGCCCTCGCTGTCGCCGATCTGGGCCAGGGCGCGGGCCGTAGCCAGCCAGTTGCACGGGCTCATGGGCTTCAGATCGGTGCGCTCCGCCATCAGCGCGCGGGCAAGGCGCCCCTGTCCGGCGCGCAGCGCCGCCTCGATCAGCGTCTGGTTGATCACATCGCGCTGGGCGTGGCTGCCGCCGAACCGGTGCGCGATCGTCCGAACCGGCAGGAGCAGACCGACGGCCGTGTCGTAATCGCCGGTTCCGAACGCGGCGAGGGCATGGCAGAGCGGCAGACCGACGTCACGGGTCATCGCGGCGTTCGTGCCGCCGCCCGCCACCCGCCGCTCCAGGGCTGCAAGCAACCGCTTCGCGGCAGTGTCGCGGCCGTCGGCCACGAAGGCCATCATCGCGTGCACGTCGTTGAAGGCATAGTAGGCGTCCTCTGCCATCGGCTCATAGCTGTTCGCCAACTCTTTCCAGCGCTTTCCCACATCGATGCGCCTTAGATGCAGGCGCCAGAGGAGTGCGGCGGCGTCGACCATCTCCAGCGCGACCGTTGAAGGCTTCGGTCGGATCGAGCTGTCATAGAGATCGAGGACCCGGTCGGTTTCGCCGAGTTCGAGGTGATATAGGGCAAGGTGCCACCAGTTGTGGTAGGCGAAGAGGTTCTCCGGCGCCCAATCGTCGGTGCGGGACGTCAGCCACTCGATGCCCTCGGTCAGGCGGCCTTGCATTTCCATGACGTGGGCAACGGCGTGGATCGCCCAAGGGTCTTTCGGCATCAGGGCGACGGCGCGCCGCCCGGCCTCTTCCGCCCTGGCGTAGAGGTTGGTCTCCTCGAGACCGAAGGCATGCATACCGAGGACGTATCCGAAGCCGGGTATGTCCTCGTCCCACTCGGGCAGTACGCGTGCCACCCGATCGCGCAGCATTGCCGACCGGCCGAGGAAAAAGTCACCGACATGGGCGATCTGCAAGGCGAACAGATCGCGTGGATATTCGATCAGGATGCGACCGTAAAGATCGACGGAGCGGTCGAAATCGCCGTCGAGCTAGGCGCGAGCCGCGGCGATGTGGCCGCGCTCGCGGTCGTTGGCTCTATGCGCCAAGGCCTCCGCGGCTTCGACGCTCCGGCGCAGCTCGGGCTCGGCCGCCTTCTCGGTGGAGATCGCGAACAGGCCGGCTCGGAAACAGTGACCCATGACGAAGTCCGGATCCTCCGCGAGCGCGTCGTCGATGGCGGCGAGCGGATCGGCGAAATAGCCGAGAAACAGATCCGTGGCCCTTTCGAGGCCGTCGAGCGACGCCGGGCTGTTGGTGGAAACGGGTACGCCGCGCTTGTCTTTCAATGCCATGATTCCTCCTCCGGTTGTGTTTTTCAGAGCGGTCGGGAGGCAGTGTCGGCAAGTCTCGGCCAATCCGCCGCCTCCGCCGAGGTCAGGGTTTCCAGAACGGCTTGGCCAAATCCGCCTCTACCGTCCATCGATCCAGGCCGATGTCGGCGAGCAGGCGGTCATCGAGGGCGGCCAGCGCACGGCGCTGCCGCGATCGCTCCTCAAAGGCGTTCAGCGATTCCAGAAGCGCCGTGAACAGCGCGGCGAGACCGCGACGCGGGCGTGCGACCGTGGCAAGCGCATGTTCTCCGTTCGTGAGCATCTTTGGCTCTCCTCAAGCTGTCCGGGTGGCGGCGAACCTAGAGTGGATCCAGTCGCCGTTCTGTGACGGCGTTCACACGTCTGTGACGGCGTTCACACGCGGTGCGCGCTTCCGTTTGGCCGCGGTCTCGCCTGGGATCGGCCCGGGCGGGGCAGATCCAAAGCAGGCGCCGTGATCGAGGGGGCGGTGCCGACGCTCGACATCACCGGTCTAGTGGCCGATCTTCCGGCCGTCCGCGTGGCCCTGGTGGTCGTCGGCGGGCGCTGAGGATCGATGCCGAGCGGTCGCCGAAGGTGGAGGCGCTCGTCGCCGCGGTCGAGGCGGAGGTCAGTGCCGCCGTGGTCTCCACGCCGATCGCGGCGATGCCGGAAATCCGGTGCTGGCGCGAGGCTTACAAGGCGTTCGGCGTGAAGAAGACGAACTACCGTTCTTCCGTCGAACGGCTCCTCAAGAACGTCGAGCGCCGGGCCGGACTGCTGCGGGTCAACACGCTGGTCGATCTCTACGACGCGGTCTCGGCGCGGTACCTGATGCCGGTGGGCGCGGACGACCTCGACCGGGTCGCACCGCCCCTCAGCTTCCGCTACGCCCGGCCGGGCGACAGCTTCGTCGCCCTCGGTCATCCGGATCGGACGCCGGACCCGCCCAAGCCGGGCGAGGTGGTCTACGCCAATGCGGAGAAATGCCTTTGCCGCCGCTGGAACTGGCATCAGGACGCGCGCAGCGCCATGGTCCCTTCGACCACGCGCGCCGTGCTGACCGTTCAGGCGCTCGCGCCCGCGTCGGCAGGGCGGCTGGAGGCCGCGGCGGTCGAGCTATGCGCGCTGCTACGGGCCCATTGCAATGCCCGCACGGCCCGGGCGGTGGCTGACCGGTCGGCGCCGAACGTCTCGGTTGCCGCTCCGTAGGCGCTCAGGTCGGCCCGAACACCTCCGCGAAGGCCGCGATGAGGGCCGCGTCGAGTTCGGGCATGCTGATCAGGAGCCCGAGGTCGTGCAGCGAGGTGACGCCGAATCGGGGATCCTGGACGCCGCAGGGCACGATCCCCGCAAAATGCTCGAGGTCCGGATCGAGGTTCAAGGCGACGCCGTGGAAGGTGACCCATTTCCGGACG
>Ga0310821_101052_pt1 | contig 10581 bp, 12 predicted proteins | sample P4_ome_FD_201300 | JGI IMG/M metagenome (GOLD analysis project Ga0310821, IMG submission 201300) | Sorghum-adapted microbial communities from Joint BioEnergy Institute, Emeryville, California, United States - P4_Day56_Rep1 | ecosystem: Engineered > Bioreactor > SSF (Solid state fermentation) >... | reverse complement strand
AGTGTAGGCCAAAACGATGCTTGTTATCCGCAAAACAATAAAGAAGCAGGGGATGTTACCATGGTGAAAATTACATTTGCGCCGGCGAACCGTCATATACAGGTCCGTGTCGGAGAAACCATATTGCGAGCCGCATCCAGGGCAAGGATCGCCATCTCCCAGCGCTGCGGCGGCAAGGGGGCCTGCACAATGTGCAAAGTGCGGGTTACTCCAGGTAGTTTTGTTTCACCTCCGCAGGAGAAAGAGAAGCGAATGATAGGCGAAGAGCATCTGGCATGCGGCATGCGGCTTGCCTGTCAGGCAAGAGTGCAGGGAGAAGCGCAAGTGGAGCTTGCGGAAAGCCGGCTTGCGTCCGTTGTGCGCACCCAGTTGGAAAAACAGCGGCAGGAGAGAGGCGAATGGTAAGGAAGTGGAAGTTACGGATGACGGGGCTTATGGCCCTGTGTTTGCTGGCGCTTTCCGGATGCGCGTATCCGCGCGCTCAGATGCTGCAGAATGCGGCACCGCCGGTTCAGCAAATTAAGATGGTACAGGATGCAGTAGATCAGTACCAGAAAGAAACAGGTGTTCTGCCTATTGTAACGAAAGACGCCGATACGCCGGAATTCGAACGGTATCCGGTCGATTTCTCAAAAATTGTGCCAAAATACATTCCGTATATTCCCGGGGCTGCGTTTGAAGCGGGTGGAAACTACATGTTCGTCCTGCTGAATGCGGAGACGAAGCCGGAAGTTCGCTTGATCGATTTAACCGTATCCCAGGGCGTTCAGAGCATGCAGGAGAAAGTAAGCCGTTATTTTGCCGACAAAAAAGAGTTTCCGCTTGGTCCGAAAGTGGGGGACGGATATTATTTGATTGATTTTGATAAACTGCACACGGGCGAGGAGTCGATCCTCAGCCATTTCAGCGGGCAGCCAATGTCCTACATTATCAACGAGCGCGGTCAAGTGGGCGTAGATTATTCCGTGGATTTGGCGCTAGCATTGAAGAATGCGCCGGAAAAACCGAAGCAGGCCGGAGATATTCGTTATGTACTGGCCGATGTCTCTCCGCTTGCGCCGGTGAAATCGTTTCCATACCGTCTTATCAACGGAGAACCAAAACTTGCTCCGAGCGAATGATGACTTCTTTTTCTTTTCTTCCTGAAATAATTCTGGTATATCTTATCTCGCTTTACCATATCTTGTACAAAGCAGGACAGGGTGGGGTGCACAGACGATAATGGCGGGACCCGGCACCGTTCTCGTCGTACTCGTTCAGGCCGAGTCGAGGTCTATTTTTTCCGTCGCCCTCATAAGATGAGTAGTGTCCTTATAGTACAAGAAGTAGATGGGAAAGAAACGCGAGGAGGTATCCAGGTGGAACGTGTAGATATTTTCAAAGACATTGCGGAGCGCACGGGGGGAGACATCTATATCGGCGTGGTCGGCCCTGTTCGCACCGGAAAATCAACATTCATTAAACGCTTTATGGAATCCATCGTTATTCCCAACATTCCGTATGAAGCGGAGCGGGTCCGTGCCGTGGACGAACTACCGCAGAGCGCGGCAGGAAAAACGATTATGACGACCGAACCGAAGTTCGTGCCGAACAACGCGGTTGCCATTCATGTGACCGACGGACTTGATATCAATGTGCGTCTTGTCGATTGTGTAGGGTATACGGTGGAAGGTGCCCGGGGATATGAAGACGAGAACGGTCCGCGCATGGTAACGACACCATGGTATGATGAGCCGGTTCCATTCGAAGAAGCCGCTGAGCTGGGCACGCGCAAAGTTATCCAGGAACACTCAACGCTTGGCGTGGTTGTCACCTCGGACGGTACGATTGCTGAAATTCCGCGCGTCGGTTACGAAGAAGCAGAGGAGCGCGTCATAAATGAATTGAAGGAAGTGGGCAAACCGTTTGTTATCATTGTAAATTCCCTGTACCCGGGTCGTCCTGAAACTGTAGCTCTGCGCGCTGCTCTTGAGGAAAAATACGATGTGCCGGTCCTTGTGATGAGCGTCGATTTAATGGATGAACGGGAAGGACTCGCCGTCCTTCGCGAAGTGTTGTTCGAGTTCCCGGTCCATGAAGTTAATGTCAACCTTCCATCCTGGGTGATGGTACTGCACGAAGACCACTGGCTTCGCCAGAATTTCGAAGAAGCGGTACGGGAGACGGTGAAAGACATCCGCCGTCTGCGAGACGTGGATCGTGTGGTTGGCTATTTCGGCGAATATGAATTCATCGACCGTGCTGCGCTGGCCGATATGAATATGGGCCAGGGAGTGGCAGAAATCGATTTGTACGCCCATGACGAGCTGTACGACCGCATTCTTATGGAGATTGTTGGCGTAGAAATCCGCGGCAAGGATCATCTGCTCCAGCTTATGCAGGAGTTCAGTCTCGCAAAGAAGGAGTATGATAAGATTTCAAGTGCACTCAATATGGTACGTCAGACCGGGTACGGTATCGCTCCTCCTTCACTCGAAGAGATGAAGCTCGACGAGCCGGAGATTATCCGCCATGGATCGCGCTTCGGTGTTCGTCTGAAAGCGACGGCACCGTCGATTCATATGATTCGGGTCGATGTGGAATCCGAATTTGCGCCGATTATCGGTACGGAGAAGCAAAGTGAGGAGCTGGTGCGGTATCTAATGCAGGATTTTGAAGAGAACCCGCTAAGCATCTGGAACTCGGATATTTTCGGCCGCTCGCTCAATTCGATTGTAAATGAAGGCATTTCCGCCAAGCTGTCCATGATGCCGGATAACGCGCGTTACAAGCTGCAGGAGACACTGGAACGTATCATTAATGAGGGTTCGGGTGGACTTATCGCGATTATCTTATAGACGGGACAGAAAAAGAATAAGGTAAACGAGACGAACACCGGCTTCTCCTTATTAGGCAGAAGCCTTTTCTCTTTTAGGGAAGCCTGGGGACACAATAGGAGAAGATTGGGTGAAATCCCTTGAATTACAGCGTTTTCTATATTAATATTAGCTTGTCCACCTTTAAAAATACTTAAGTTGTGTATAATTATCCTATAATTGGTTAACAACGTATAACAAGAAAACTCCCTTTGGGAGGAGGTGAATGACATGAATAAGACAGAATTAATCACGAAAGTATCCGAAGCGACCGAACTTACGAAGAAAGATGCAACAAGAGCAGTGGAAGCGGTATTCGATGCGATTACGGAAGCTTTGAAAAACGGGGACAAAGTACAATTGATCGGATTTGGTAACTTTGAGGTGCGTGAGCGTGCTGCTCGCAAAGGCCGCAACCCGCAAACCGGCCAGGAAATCGAAATTGCTGCTAGCAAGGTACCTGCCTTCAAGCCGGGCAAAGCATTGAAGGAAGATATTCAATAGTGGCGTACATACCGTCATTGGACTTGATTTATCCATTTATGGCAAAGCAAACGGAGCTGTACGAATGTACAGCTCTTTTTCCTATCTATGTCCGAAAGTTTTGCCTGTGGGCTACGGAGGTTCGCTATGAAAGTAAATCATAAAAAAATTGAAGAAGCGGTACGCATGATTCTAGAAGCGATAGGTGAAAATCCGAGCCGTGAAGGTCTGCTCGATACGCCGGCGCGTGTGGCCCGTATGTATGAAGAGGTGTTCACGGGTCTTTCACAGGACCCTAAAGAGTATTTCTCGGTCGTGTTTAGCGAAGAACACGAAGAGCTTGTACTCGTCAAGGATATTCCGTTTTATTCAATGTGCGAGCATCACTTGGTGCCGTTCTATGGCGTAGCGCATGTAGGCTATATTCCCCGTGGCGGACGTGTGACGGGACTATCCAAATTGGCTCGAGCCGTAGAAGCGGTAGCGAAACGCCCTCAATTGCAGGAGCGAATTACCTCAACAGTTGCCGATTCGATTATGGAGACGCTTGAACCGCATGGTGTTGTGGTGGTCGTGGAGGCAGAGCATCTGTGCATGACCATGCGCGGTGTCAAAAAGCCCGGGTCCAAGACAGTAACCTCAGCCGTGCGCGGCATCTTTGCGCAGGACCCTGCTTCACGTGCCGAAGTATTCAGCTTAATCAAAGGGTGATCTGTGAACAAAATAAGTCAATCACATGTATTTGTGGGCGGCGCACGTGTTTAAAATCCAGCGCTTTCGCACATGTTAAAACAGAGGTGAATGCGCTGTGAATAAGATGAAAACAATGTATTGGTTGTGGCTTTTGCCAATCGGACTCCTCATTGCTCTCGTGTATATTAGTTTTTGGTTATATAGATAAACGTTGACAGCGCTTCCTTTTTGCGCGATAGTTAAAACCGTAGCCATCTTAGGGAAGAGTAAAGAGGGGGAGCGTTTATGAACGGAACGTCGACTGAATTTATTGTCATCAAAGCACTGGAGAATGGCGTTAATGTCATCGGATTGACGCGCGGCGAATCCACAAGGTTCCATCATTCTGAAAAACTCGATAAGGGCGAGATTATGATCGCCCAGTTCACCGAGCATACATCCGCGATTAAAGTTCGCGGCAAGGCTGTTATTCAGACGAGCAACGGTACGATTGACACGCTGGTGGACAAGTAGAAAAAAACAAGCAGGCATCTGCTTGTTTTTTTCTGTGAAAATTGTGAGGAAAGAAGGAGAGAAAGAGGAAATGAGATCCAGGGAAGAAAAAGGCCTTCGCCTTTTTCTACATTAAAATTCTCTCCTCGTTCTCTTCTCCTTCGTACCGCAAAAGTCAGCCGCCCTTCCCTTCATTTTCATGGCAGGGCTTGCGGATCATCTCCCATGGTGGTTTTGTACCTGAGATAGAGCTTACAATTCACAAGGAAGAATTATATAATATCTTAGTGTAGTACGAGTGGTAGTATGGTATACTTTATAAGTATGTTTTCAGTGAGCGTGGGAACGTTTTTTTGGGGGATGCATAACAGATGAACCTTTTGAAGCATGATTTTCAGGAAGAAATAGAAGAAGTCGTAAGGAGCATTAAACAGAATGCCGAAAACCGCGTTCTCTACCAATACATTGATAATCCACCTATCTCACAGCTTCGCATATGCTTGCTGTATCTTTTTCTTAGGCAGCGCGGCGTAAGCGGAGCGGCTCTTCGCGACTATATTGTCACTGCAACGCTGATTCAGCTCGCGCTTGACAGCCATGAGCGGGTCAGCCTGAACAAAGAAGAGACATCCGCAGGCATTAGATCGCGCCAGCTTACCGTGCTGGCCGGTGATTATTTCAGCAGCCGGTACTATTATTTGCTCGCCAACTTAGAAGATGTGCGGGCGATCGGCCAGCTGGCACGGAGCATTCAGGAGATTAACGAGTGGAAGATTAATTTGTATTGTGAGAACGATTGGACAGCCGAGCAATATTTGCAGCGAAAAGTGGATATCGAGTCGTCCTTGCTTCGGTCCTTTGGAAATGCATATGTCGGGGAAACAATGGACGTATGGATGCGTATTTTTTCACAGATGATTCTTGTTGAGCAATTGCTTGCCGAATACCGGACCTGGAATATCGAGCAGGAGGCGGGGCGATATTTTCATCTGCTGAGCCGGGAGGAAGGCACGCATAGCGCCTACCAATCGATGCTGCAGCACATCCATAAAGCGCTCCACCAGTGTCGTAAATTGATCGCGCTGGTAGAAGGGGAAGAATGGCGCGCCGAATTGAGGCACCTTGTGGACCGGTGCGCGGAAGAGTTGGACAACCAGAAAGCAAGGGCAGAGGAGATGTAGCCATGCGTCAGAAATTGCAGGGGGAAGAAAAAGCGGAATACGTACATTCGGTATTTGAATCGATTGCAAAAGAGTATGACCGAATGAACTCCGTTATCAGTTTTGGCCGTCATGTCGCCTGGCGTGAATATACAAATAAGCGGATGGGTGTACGGGAAGGTCAGAGCGCGATTGATTTATGCTGCGGGACGTGCGATTGGACGATTAGCCTTGCTGAAGCGGTCGGCCCGAAAGGCAATGTAGTAGGCCTTGATTTCAGTCAGAATATGCTTGATGTCGGGGCGGAAAAGATTCGGAAAAAAGGGCTGGATCAAATTACGCTGGTGAACGGAGATGCAATGAAGATTCCGTATCCGGATAACACGTTCGATTATGCGACGATCGGATTTGCTTTGCGCAATGTGCCGGATTATAAGCAGGTGATTCGTGAGATGGCACGGGTGGTGAAGCCGGGAGGACAGGTCGTCTCGCTTGAAGTCAGCAAACCTCCGCTGATGCCGTACCGTAAAATGTTCTTTTTTTATTTTTACAATATTTTGCCGCTTATCGCCCGTATAGTGGTGGATAAGTATGAAGAATACAGCTGGCTGCCCCAGTCGCTGACCAACTTTCCGGACAGCAGGCAACTCGCGGAAGTTTTCCGTGAAGCGGGTCTTGTAGACGTGCAGACCAAGCTGTTTGTCGGCGGCGTTTCCGCGCTGCACATCGGTTTTAAGAAACAGGTGGACAAATCATGAGAAAATTAAAAATTATCCTGGAAATGATCAAATTTGAGCATACGATTTTCGCGCTACCGTTTGCATTTATGGGCGCAATTCTGGGCAGCTTTGTTGTCAACGGCACATGGCCGACGTGGTCGCAAATCTTCTGGATTATCGTGGCGATGGTGGGCGCACGCAGCGCGGCCATGGCGCTCAATCGGTTGATTGACCGACGTTTTGATGCGGAGAATCCGCGCACGGCCATGCGGGCGCTCCCGGCCGGGTTGCTTAAAGTAGGAGAAGTTCTTTTGTTCATCATCGTTTCATTCGTGGTTTTATTTGTCGCCGCCTTCCAGTTGAATATGCTGGCGGTGAAGCTTTTGCCGATCGCAGTCTTTTTCCTGGTATTATATTCTTATACGAAGCGATTTACCTGGGCCTGTCATTTAGTGCTGGGCATTGCCATCGGGCTTGCGCCGCTTGGCGGTTGGGTAGCCACAACCGGACAGGTAGATTGGCTGGGACTTCTGCTGTTTGCTTCCGTGGCTCTCTGGACTGCAGGTTTTGATGTGATCTATGCGTGTCAGGATGCCGAATTCGACCGCAAGCGCGGTCTGTATTCGATTCCGAGCTATTTTGGCATTGCCAGAGCGCTCAAGCTGGCACGTTTCTTCCATATCATTACAATCGCTGGTTTTATCGCATTGTTTTTTATTACCAGCCTTCATATTTGGTTTGCAATTGGAGTTATTATCGCTGCTGCCATTTTAGTTTATGAGCATCGGCTGATATCACCGAACGATTTATCCAAGCTAAATACGGCCTTTTTCACGATGAACGGGATTCTCAGCGTTGTTGTATTTTCATTTACCCTGCTTGATTTGGTGATGAGATGAGAAAAATCTTTGTTGTCGGAATTACAGGAGCGAGCGGCGCTGTATACGGGGTACGCCTTGTGCAGCAGATGCTCCTTCATGACTATAAAGTGCATTTGATCGTAACGGAAGCTGGCTGGCAAGTATTTCGGGAAGAATTAGACTGGGATACGACAGACCGGGATGCGGTCATTCGGGAGCATTTTCCGCAGGTAAACGGAGAACTTCACTATCATACGCTGCACGATTTTACAGCGCCCGTTGCGAGCGGTTCGTATCGCAGCGACGCTATGGTGATTGTGCCCTGCTCCATGGGGACGCTGTCCGGCATTGCCCACGGGGCATCCGGCAATCTGCTGGAGCGTACCGCCGACGTGATGCTTAAGGAAGGGAAAAAGCTTGTTATTGTGCCGCGCGAGACACCGCTTAACGTTATTCAACTGGAGAATATGACGAAGCTGGCGCAGGCGGGAGCGCGCATCGTGCCCGCCATGCCCGGGTACTACCACAAACCGCAGACAATGGACGATGTAATCAATTTTGTGGTAGGAAAAGTACTGGACACTCTAGATGTGCCACATCAACTATTTCGCCGTTGGGGAGAGTGAAACCGTGCCTGCAATGAAAATTGGCAAAATCACTTTTAGTAACATCATGCCTATCTATCATTTTTTTCGTACCGATCAATTCGATGAACATCAGGTAGAATTTATCCCGCAGGTTCCCTCGCAGCTTAATCAAGGTATGGCGGAAGGTACCATTGATATGGGGCCGATTTCGTCATTTGAATACGGACGGAATTATAACGAGTATGAGGTGCTGTCTGATTTGTCGATTAGCTCGCTGGGCAAAGTGCGTTCTATTTTTCTCTTCTCCCGCAAGCCGATTGAAGAACTGAAAGAAGTAAAAATTGCGTTAACAGATAAGTCAGCGACATCGGTTAATTTGCTTAAAGTGATTATGGAAAAGTTTTATCAGGCTTCTCCCTTCTATGAGATGATGCCGGCCAATCTGGAGAGGATGATGGCAGTAGCGGACGCTGCGTTGTTAATTGGCGACGATGCGCTGCTTGCTTCCTGGAACAATCCTGGCTATCATATGTATGACCTGGGCGAGCTGTGGTATAAACATACCGGGATGTGGATGGTGTTCGCGGTTTGGGCAGTGCGACGTGAAGTTTCACAGAGTAAGCAGGAACTCCTGCGCAGCGTTCATAATGAATTTTTGCGTAGTAAGAAATTGGGGTTTGCCGAATTGGACACAGTCGTGGCCCAGGCGAAGCAAGATTTCGGCGCTACTACGGAGTTCTGGAAGACATATTATACAGGACTATCTTACGATTTTACTCCGGATCATAAGAGAGGATTGGAGTACTATTACGCATGTGCAGCGGAGCTCGGGCTGTTGAGCGAGTCGGCCAAGGTGGAAGTTTGGAGCGCGGATTCGCGGCAGTCGGCTGTGTAAGCGTTAGGAAGAGAAGAACCAGTTGGGTGGAGCGTAATGAAACTAACAGATATTTTTTGGCCGTTCCGATCGGACATGAATTATATCGAACGCGAGTTGGACAGGGCGATTGACACGAAAGAATCTGTGCTGCAAAAAGCGTCCAGTCATTTGCTCAAAGCGGGGGGGAAGCGAATTCGCCCCGTCTTTGTGCTGCTGGGTGGAAAGTTTGGCACATATGACATCGAGCGGCTTAAGCTTGTGGCTGTGCCGCTTGAACTCATTCATATGGCGACCCTTGTGCATGACGATGTTATCGATGATGCCGAGCTCAGGCGCGGCAAGATGACCGTCAAATCGAAATGGGACAACCGGATTGCGATGTATACCGGCGATTATATTTTGGCTCGTGCGCTGATGATGGTAGCCGAGCTGCCTAATCCGCAGATTCATAAAATATTGTCGCGTGCAATGGTTGATTTGTGCATCGGTGAGATTGAACAAATCCGCGATTTGAATAACTGGGAGCAGAACCTGCGCCATTATTTGCGTCGCATCAAGCGGAAAACCGCTCTGCTTATTGCGATCAGCTGCCAGTTGGGCGCTATTGCGGCAGATGCCCCGGCGTATGTTGTGCGCCAGCTCTATGCCTATGGCTATAATGTGGGTATGGCATTTCAAATTACCGACGATATTCTTGATTTCACAGGCAGCGAGCAAACGCTTGGCAAACCGGCCGGCAGTGACTTGAGGCAGGGCAATATTACGCTTCCTGCGCTGTATGCGTACCATAGAAGTCCGGATGCGGCCCGGTTTCGAACGCTGGCGGAAGAAAATCGGGTAGACGAGATGATTCAAGCGATCCGCCAAGGTGAAGGCATTGATGTGGCACGCAGGCTTGCAAACCGGTATCTGGCGCGTGCGGCGCAGGCGCTTGAGGGATTGCCTGACAATCGGAGCAAGGATGCCCTGTTAAAAATCGCGCGTTTTATTGGAGAACGGCAATTTTAAGGGCAGTTGCAAAGATACCCTAAATTTGTTAAAATTCACGATGTGTGTTAGCACACCGTACATAGGAAAGTAACTACAGAACATGGAGGTTATTATACATGGCGAAACAACGCACTTTCATCATGGCTAAACCGGATGCCGTACAACGCAACTTGATCGGCGAAATCATGCAGCGCTTCGAGCGCAAAGGTTTCCACCTTATCGGTGCGAAATTGATGAATGTACCGCGTGAGCTGGCAGAAGAGCACTATGCTGAACATAAAGAGAAGCCTTTTTTCGGTGAGCTTGTTGACTTTATTACTTCAGGTGCCGTATTTGCGATGGTATGGGAAGGCGAGAATGTAATCGCAACCGCACGTAACATGATGGGTAAAACAAATCCGGCAGAAGCCGCTCCGGGAACTATCCGCGGCGACTTCGGTATCAGCATGGGTATGAACATCATCCACGGTTCCGATGCTCCGGAAACGGCTGAGCGCGAAATCGCACTGTGGTTCAAAGAAGACGAGCTGCACGAATATGAAAAAACAATCAACAAGTGGATTTAATTTTTTGATGAACAAAAATATCCACACAGGCAGAAATATATAGTTTCTGCCTTTTTTTCTGTGAAAATCATGAGAAAAGAAGGAAGGGAAAGAGGAAATAAGATCCGGGGAAGAAAAAGGCGTTCGCCTTTTTCACCATTGAAATTCTCTCCTCCTTCTTTCCTCTCTTTTCCTTCGTACCACAAAAGTAAGCCGCCCTTCCTATGATTTTCATGTCGGGGTTGCGGCTGAGATGCCATGGTGGTTTTCTGTGAAAATCGTGAGGAAAGAAGGAGAGGATAGAGTAAAAAAGATCCAGG
>Ga0310821_101048_pt1 | contig 10609 bp, 9 predicted proteins | sample P4_ome_FD_201300 | JGI IMG/M metagenome (GOLD analysis project Ga0310821, IMG submission 201300) | Sorghum-adapted microbial communities from Joint BioEnergy Institute, Emeryville, California, United States - P4_Day56_Rep1 | ecosystem: Engineered > Bioreactor > SSF (Solid state fermentation) >... | reverse complement strand
GTTGGACAGTTCGGCTTCGGCTGATCCTTGACAGCTGTTTCGGCTGATCCTTGACGCGGCGGGTCGGGTTTGGATTCCCCTGCTGGTCAAGGCAGGCTTGGCTACGTGACCCTCCCACCCACCGGCACCGTGCTCCTGGAGGCTGTGGAGCGTCTGCGTCGTGCCGCGGAGGAGGTCCGGCTGCCGCTGGAGATCCCCGGCGCCGAGGAGGCGCGCGAGGGCCGCCGCGAGCTCGTCCAGCAGCTCGACGACTACGTCCTGCCACGGCTGCGGGCGCTCGACGCACCCGTGCTCTGCGTCGTCGGTGGCTCGACCGGCGCGGGCAAGTCGACCCTGGTCAACACCCTCGTCGGCAGTGTGGTCTCACGCGCCGGTGTGCTGCGCCCGACGACGAAGGCCTCCGTCCTGGTCCACCACCCCGAGGACGAGCACTGGTTCACCGGCGACCGCGTGCTGCCCGGCCTGGCCCGGCTGACCGGTGCGGCCGGTGAGGTCGACGACCCCGACTCGGTCCGCCTCGTCCCCGCCGCCTCGCTGCCACGCGGCCTGGCGCTGCTCGACGCCCCCGACATCGACTCCGTCGTCCAGGCCAACCGGGTGCTCTCCCGGCAGCTGCTCGCCGCGGCCGACCTCTGGCTGTTCGTCACCACCGCCGCCCGGTATGCCGACGCGGTGCCCTGGGCGCTGCTGCGCCAGGCCGCGGAGCGGGGCACCTCGGTGGCGATCGTCCTCGACCGGGTGCCGCCGGAGGCGCTGGAGGAGATCCGGACCCACCTGGCGCAGATGCTCCGGGAGCAGGGTCTGGCGCAGTCGCCGATCTTCGTCGTCCCCGAGACCACCCTCGACGAGAACGGCCTGCTGCCGGAGCGGGACGTCGAGCGGCTGCGCAGCTGGCTGCACGCCCTGGCGGGCGACGCGAAGGCGCGCTCGGTCGTGATCCGACGCACCCTCACCGGTGCCCTCGCGTCGCTGTCCGGCCGGGCCGCCGCGATCGCGACCGCCGCCCGGGAGCAGGTCGCCGCCAAGGACCGCCTGCGCAAGGTGGTCCGCGACACCTACCGTGACGCGATCGAGGGGGTCGAGAGCGGCATGGAGGACGGGTCGCTGCTGCGGGGGGAGGTGCTGGCCCGCTGGCAGGAGCTCGTCGGGACCGGGGAGTTCCTGCGCCAGGTCGAGGTCGGCATCGGCCGGGTGCGTGACCGGATCACCGCGTTCCTCCGGGGTCGCCCCGCGACCGCCGAGCCGCTGGGCGAGGCGCTGCAGACCGGCGCCGCCGCACTGATCAGCTCGCACGCGCAGCTGGCCGCCAGCGCCACCGCCCGGAGCTGGCGGCAGAGCCCGGGTGGTGCGGCGCTGGTGGCCGAGGACCCGGCGCTGGCGCAGGCCGGCCCGGACCTGCAGGCCCGGGTCGAGCGCCTGGTGCGCGACTGGCAGGGTGACGTGCTGGAGATGGTGCGCGCCGAGGCCGGCAGCAAGCGCGCCACCGCCCGGTACCTGGCCTTCGGGGTCAACGGCCTGGCGGTCATGCTCATGCTCATCGTGTTCAGCGCGACCGGGGGGCTCACCGGTGCCGAGGTCGGCATCGCCGGTGGCTCGGCGGTGCTGGCGCAGCGTCTGCTCGAGGCGATCTTCGGCGACCAGGCGGTGCGCGAGCTGGCCACCCGGGCGCGCAGGTCCCTGATCGAGAAGGTGAACGAGCTGTACGACCAGGAGCAGGCACGGTTCGAGGAGCGGCTGGACGCCGTGGCCCTGGCCCGGGAGGCCATCGCCGACCTCGAGTCGGCGGCCCGAGAGGTGGAGGCGGTCCGGTGAGCCGCCCCCGGGGTGACGCAGCGGTCCCGGTGACCGAGCGCGCGGAGCTGCTCGCCGAGGCGCTGGAGGTGGGCGGTGACCGCCTCGACCCGGCCGCCGTGGCGCGGGCCCGCGAGGTCCTGCAGCGGGTGGGGGAGCGGTGGGCGCTCAAGGGCGGTCGCACCGTCGTGGCGCTCGCCGGCGCGACCGGCTCGGGCAAGTCCAGCCTGTTCAACGCGCTGATCGGGGAGCCGGTGGCCACCATCGGGGCGCGTCGGCCCACCACGGACGTGCCCACCGCGGCGGTGTGGGGCGCCGAGCCGGCGGACGAGCTGCTCGACTGGCTGGGCGTCCGGGCCCGGCACCACGTCGACGGTGCCGGCGCCGACGCCACGGCGCTGCGCGCCGACCTCGACGGCCTGGTGCTCGTCGACCTGCCCGACTTCGACTCCCACGAGCTGTCCCACCGCGCCGAGGCCGATCGGATCCTCGAGCGGGCCGACGTGTTCGTCTGGGTGGCGGACCCGCAGAAGTACGCCGACGCCCGGCTGCACGAGGACTACCTGGCCCCGCTGCGCGACCACAGCACGGTCATGCTCGTGGTCCTCAACCAGTGCGACCGCCTCCCCGACGAGGACGCCGTGCGCCGGGTGCAGGAGGACCTCGCCCGGCTGGTCCGCGAGGACGGGGCCGGGGACTTCGCCGTCCTGGCCACGTCCGCCCGGCTGGGGACCGGCCTGGACGAGCTCACCTCGGCGATCGGGAAGGTCGTGTCGGCCCGCGCCGCGGCCGAGCAGCGCCTCGTCGGCGACCTCCGTGCCGTGGCCCGCGACCTGCTGCACGGCGTCGGCGACCAGGAGTCCGGCCGCCGCGGCAGCGACGAGGACCTCGTGACTGCGCTGAAGCAGGCGGCAGGCATCCCGGTCGTCCTCGACGCGGTGCGCCGGGACTACCAGCGGCGCGCGGTCCAGCGGGCCGGTTGGCCGGTCACCCGGTGGCTGTCCCGGTTCCGGCCCGACCCGCTGGCCCGGCTCCGCCTGGGTGACGACCGCCCGGGCGCGGTCGGGATCGCCCCGTCGGACGTCCGCACCGTGCTGGGCCGGTCCTCGCTGCCGCCGCCCTCGCCGGCCGCGCGCTCGGCGGTGCAGCTGGCGACGCGACAGGTCGGTGAGGCCGCCGCCGAGGGGCTGCCCGCGCCGTGGGCCGAGGCGGTCGCCCAAGCCGCCGCCCCGGAGGAGTCCCACCTGGCCGACGCCTTGGACCAGGCGGTCATGGCCACACCCCTGCGGGCGCGCGACCCGTGGTGGTGGTCGGTCCTCGGCATCGTCCAACTGGTGTTCGTCCTGGCCGCCGTGGCGGGGCTGCTGTGGCTGGCCACGATCGCCGTCATGGGGTGGCTGCAGGCGCCGATCGAGACCCCGCTCTGGGGCCCGGTGCCCGTGCCCGTCGCTCTGCTCGTCGGCGGGCTCCTGGCCGGCGCCCTGCTCGGCGCCCTCGTGCGCGTCCTGGCCAGGTCCGGGGCGGGTCGCCGTCGCAGGCTCATCGACGGGCGGCTCCACGCCGCGGTCGCGGAGGTGGCCGACAAGCACGTCGGCACCCCGGTGCAGGAGGTGCTCGACCGGCACCGCCGGACCCGCGACCTGCTGCTCGCCGCCGCCCGCTGAGGCCGTCTGCACGGGACCGCAGCCTCCCGGCGCGGGCGGTGCCTGCCTTGGCGCCACGTCCACAACGGTGCGGTCCGGGGTCGTCCGTCCACAGACCGCCGTGCACCCCTGCCGTCGGACCTGGTCGGCTGCCAGCGTCACGAGCAGGCGGTGCGACGGCCGCGCCGCCGGCCCGAGGAGAGGACGAGACCATGAGCGAGACGTTCGTGACGATCACCGGCAACCTGACCGCCAACCCCAGGCTGCTGTTCGGCAAGGAGAGCGGCCAGCCGTTCGCGGTGTTCCGCCTGGCCCAGAACCGGGCGCGGTGGGACCGGGAGCGGGGGCAGCGGATCCAGGTCGGCACCAACTACGTGGAGGTGGTGGCCTTCCGCACCCTCGGGCTCAACGTGTACGAGTCGGTCGCCAAGGGCGACCCGGTCATCGTCCAGGGCCGGCTGAAGGTCACGGACTGGACCAACGTGGACCGGCAGGGGACCACGGTCCAGGTCCAGGCCGAGCACGTCGGGTTCGACTTCGCCTTCGGGCAGGGGTCGTTCAAGAAGGTCCTGCGCCCCCAGGTCCCGGGGCGGACCCGCTCGACGAGGTCGAGCCGGGCATCACCGACGAGGCGGATGCGGCAGGTGCCGAGGGCCCCGACGACCCCGGGACGCCCGGGTCCGAGCCGGGCGACGAGCACCGGGACCCTGCCGTCGCCTGACGCGGGGCCCCCGGCGCGCAGACCGGGGCCGGGGGTCGCGCGTCGGGGTCGCCACGACCGGGCTGGAACAGGGGGAAGAGGCGGGTGCCGGGCGGTGTTGACCGTATGGCGGCGATTCGGCCGCGCAGTAACCGACACGTAGGCTGGGAGGCATGGCGGAGTTCATCTACACGATGACCCGTGCCCGCAAGGCGCACGGCGACAAGGTGATCCTCGACGACGTCACGATGTCGTTCTACCCGGGGGCGAAGATCGGTGTCGTCGGCCCGAACGGCGCGGGGAAGTCGACGATCCTCAAGATCATGGCGGGGCTGGACCAGCCCTCCAACGGTGAGGCTCGGCTGACCCCTGGCTACACCGTCGGGATCCTGCTGCAGGAGCCCCCGCTGAACGAGGAGAAGACCGTCCTCGGCAACGTCGAGGAGGGCGTCGGCGAGATCAAGGCCAAGCTCGACCGCTACAACGAGATCTCCGCCCTCATGGCCGAGCCCGACGCGGACTTCGACGCCCTCATGGCCGAGATGGGCCAGCTGCAGGAGGAGATCGACCACGCAGACGCGTGGGACCTCGACGCGCAGCTGGAGCAGGCGATGGACGCGCTGCGCTGCCCGCCGCCGGACGCCGACGTCAGCGTGCTCTCCGGGGGTGAGCGCCGCCGGGTCGCGCTGTGCAAGCTGCTGCTGAGCAAGCCCGACCTGCTGCTGCTCGACGAGCCCACCAACCACCTGGACGCCGAGAGCGTGCAGTGGCTGGAGCAGCACCTGGCCAACTACCCCGGCGCCGTCCTCGCGGTCACCCACGACCGGTACTTCCTGGACAACGTCGCCGAGTGGATCGCCGAGGTCGACCGCGGCCGCCTGTACCCCTACGAGGGCAACTACTCCACCTACCTGGAGAAGAAGCGCGAGCGCCTGGCGATCCAGGGCAAGAAGGACGCCAAGCTCGCCAAGCGCCTGGAGAAGGAGCTGGAGTGGGTCCGCTCCAACGCCAAGGCCCGGCAGACCAAGAGCAAGGCCCGCCTCGCCCGTTACGAGGAGATGGCCGCCGAGGCCGAGCGCACCCGGAAGCTGGACTTCGAGGAGATCCAGATCCCGCCGGGGCCGCGCCTGGGCGCCCAGGTCATCGAGGTCGAGGGCCTGCGCAAGGGCTTCGGGGACCGGCTGCTCATCAACGACCTGTCGTTCTCGCTGCCGCGCAACGGCATCGTCGGTGTCATCGGCCCGAACGGCGTCGGCAAGACGACGCTGTTCAAGACCATCGTGGGCCTGGAGGAGCCGGACGCCGGCACCGTGAAGGTCGGCGAGACGGTCAAGATCTCCTACGTCGACCAGAGCCGGGCCGGCATCGACCCGGAGAAGTCGGTCTGGGAGGTCGTCTCCGACGGCCTGGACTTCATCCAGGTCGGCAACGTCGAGATCCCCTCGCGCGCCTACGTGTCGCAGTTCGGCTTCAAGGGTCCGGACCAGCAGAAGAAGGCGGGCGTGCTCTCCGGCGGTGAGCGCAACCGGCTGAACCTGGCCCTGACCCTCAAGCAGGGCGGCAACCTGCTGCTCCTCGACGAGCCGACCAACGACCTCGACGTCGAGACCCTGGGCTCGCTGGAGAACGCCCTCCTGGAGTTCCCCGGCTGCGCCGTGGTCATCAGCCACGACCGGTGGTTCCTCGACCGGGTCGCGACGCACATCCTGGCCTACGAGGGCGACGACGAGGACCCGGCCAGGTGGTACTGGTTCGAGGGGAACTACGCCGCCTACGAGGAGAACAAGGTCCAGCGGCTCGGCCCGGAGGCGGCCCGTCCGCACCGGGTCACCTACCGCAAGCTCACCCGCGACTGACGCGGGGCCCGGGACAGGCGTGACCCGTCGGCGGGGCCTTCCGCCGCTGCCCGACCGGGACGGCATCCCCCCGGCCCGGGTGCGGATGCCGGTGGAGGGTCGCTGGGCGACGGTCGCGGCGTTCCTGCGTGACGTCACGGGTGAGCCGGAGGCGGTCGACGACCGCCTGTCCACCGGCGAGGTCCTCCTCGACGACGGCACCGTGGTGGACCCGGCCACGCCCTACCGCCCCGGCCGCGCGGTCTGGTTGCACCGCGACCTGCCCGAGGAGCCGGCCGTGCCCGGTGAGCTCGTCGTCCTGCACCGGGACGACGACGTCGTCGTGGTCGACAAGCCGCACTTCCTGGCGACCATGCCCCGGGGGCGGCACGTCGCGCAGACCGTCGTGCTCCGGCTGCGACGCGAGCTCGGCCTGCCCGAGCTGGCGCCGGCCCACCGGCTCGACCGGCTCACCGCCGGGGTGCTCCTGCTCACGACCCGGCGGGAGCGGCGCGCCCCCTACCAGCAGCTGTTCGCCGCGGGGCGGGTGCGCAAGACCTACCTCGCCGTCGCCCCGCTGCCACCGGGCGGGGTGCCGGCCGAGGTGGTGTCGCGGATCGTCAAGGAGCGCGGATCCCTCCAGGCACGGGAGGTGCCGGGTGAGCCGAACGCACGGACCCGCATCGAGCTGCTGGACCACCGCGACGGTCTCGGCCTGTACCGGCTGCACCCCCTCACCGGCCGGACCCACCAGCTCCGGGTGCACCTGGCCTCGCTCGGCGCGCCGATCGTCGGCGACCCGCTCTACCCCGTGGTGCAGGACGTCGCACCGGACGACTTCTCCCGGCCGCTGCAGCTGCTCGCCGAGTCGCTGGCCTTCCCGGACCCGGTCACCGGCGAGGAGCGGGTGTTCCGCACCCGGCGGAGGCTGTCCCTCGCTCCTTGCCCCCCTACTCCTTGACGCGCACCATGCCCTCCTGGCCGACGGTCGCCAGGAGCGTGCCGTCGGCGGCGAACATCCGGCCGATGCCCAGACCCCGGCCACCCTGGGCGCTGGGCGACTCCTGGGTGTAGAGGACCCACTCGTCGGTCCGCCCGAACGGCCGGTGGAACCACATCGCGTGGTCCAGGCTGGCCATCCGCAGCCGCGGGTCGCCCCAGGTCAGGCCGTGCCGGCGCAGGATCGGCTCGAGCAGGCTGTAGTCGGAGGCGTAGGCCAGCACCGCGGCGTGCAGCAGCGGGTCGTCCGGCAGCCGGCGGGGCACCCGCAGCCAGACCGACTGCGACTCCCGCGGCTCGGGGTCGGGCTCGGCGTAGATCTGCGGCTGCACGTGACGCATGTCCACGGCCCGGCGTGCGGCGTGCTGGGCGGCGGGGTGGTCGATCTGCGCCAGGGTGCGGGCGTCCGGGGGCAGCTCGTCCGGGGAGGGGACCTGCGGCATCGGCACGTGGTGCTCCAGGCCGCCGGCCACCTCCTGGAACGAGGTGATCATCGACAGCAGGATGCGCCCGTCCTGGACGGCGTGGACCCGCCGCGCGGAGAAGGACCGGCCGTCACGCATCCGGTCGACGAGGAAGCGGATCGGACGGTCGGCGTCGCCGGGGCGCAGGAAGTAGCCGTGCAGGGAGTGGATGTAGCGCGGCCCGTCCCCGTCGTCGATCCCGGCCACGGTGCGGCCGGCCGCCACGACGCACTGGGCGAGGACCTGGCCGCCGAAGACCCGGCCCGTGGGCATCGGCTGGCTGCGCCCGACGTAGACCTCACCCTCGGAGTCGCGAAGGTCCTCGACCACGCCCTCCAGGGAGGTGACCCGCAACCGCGTCGATCCCTCGTGCCTGAGGTCGAGCACGTCGAGCAGGTCGTCCACCGGATCCAGCATCTCGTCCACCTGCAGGACTGTAGTGGGCGGCGGCCTGCGAGGATGGCGGCATGCCCGAGCAGCGAACCGTCGTCGAGGTGCCGATCCGCTGGTCCGACATGGACGCCTACGGCCACGTCAACAACGTCCAGTACCTGCGCTACCTGGAGGAGGCGCGCGTCCACGCCTTCCGCGAGTGGTTCGGACAGGACCGCTCCCTGCTCGACGAGGGCGTCCTCGTGGCCCGCTCGGAGATCGACTACCTGGCGCCCCTCACCTACTCCTACGAGCCCGCGCTCATCGAGATGTGGTGCTCGCGGATCAGCGCGGCCAGCTTCGACATCGCGTATGTCGTGCGCAAGCGGGGCGACGACGTCACCTACGCGCACGCCGAGTCCACGCTGGTCACCTACGACCTCAAGGAGGGCCGCCCGCGGCGGCTGGGGGAGTGGGAGCGGGAGGCGCTCACCGCCGTCCTGGGCGAGCCGGTGCGGCTGCGCAGCCACACCCGGGAGCGACGCCTGACCGCGGACGAGCACCGGTGAGGGTGCGGGCGTGACCGGGGAGCAGATCGTCTTCGCCGACGTCGAGAGCCTGCAGGACCTCGGCACCTACGTCGCCCGGGCCCGCAGGCTCGACGAGGACGGGGCCATCCGGCTGCAGGCGGTGCGGGACGTGCTCGCCGCCTGGGTGTGCGCGCTCCCCGGGCGCGGCCTGCTGCTCCGGGGCGTCGTGCTGGGGCTGCGGGTGATGCCGCTCGCGCCGGGCCACCCGGAGCTGGACGTCACCGTGCCGCTGGGCGGGCTCACCGACCGGTTCGCCCGGCGGGAGCGCACCGGTGACGTCGGTGTCGGGATCCCGGTGCCGCCGACCCGGGTGGCCCCGCCCTGGGCGGCGCTGACCCCGCCCCGCTCCGGCTGGGTGCCGGTCGGGGAGCTGGACTCCGGGGTGCTGCTGCGGGCCGCGCGCGACGGCATCGCGGCCGTCGCCGAGGGCACGCCGCCCGGCGCGGGCGCGCACGCCGTGACGGCGCTGCGGGAGCGGATCTGGTCGGCCCCGCTGCCCGGCACCGGGGAGGGCTCCGGGCTGCCGCCGGTGTCGGCAGGGGCCGCGCTCGCGGCCTACGGGCTGGGGTTCGCCCGCGAGGGGGAGCGGGCCACCGTGTTCCAGGTGGGCGGCTGGACGCGCCTCACCCTCCCGGTCGGCCACGTCCTCACCCGCTGAGGCGACGGGACGGCAGGTGGCTCAGGCGGCCTCGCGGGACCGGCGGACCCGCTCGAGCAGCAGGTCGGTGGCCCGGGTGACCGCCGGGTGGGCCCGCACGGCGTCCTTGACCCGCAGCATGATCCGGCGCCGCGGCTCGGGGTCGACGACCGGGACGACCGTCACGCCGTCCGGCAGGCGCGCCGCACCGAGCCGGGGAAGCACCGTGACGCCGATCCCCTCGGCGACGAAGGCCAGCGCCGTCGGGTAGTCCTGCGCCTCGATCGCAAAGCTGGGCGTGATACCCACCGCGGCGCAGGCGTCGAGGAGCACCTGGCGGCACGGCCCCCGCGACACGTCGTTGTCCACCCAGTGCTCGGCGGCCAGCTCGGCCAGGGGCACGGCGTCGCGGGAGGCGAGCGGGTGGGACCCGGCCAGCGCCACGACATACGGCTCGTCGAGGAGGAGCCGCGTGCTGTAGCCGGGGCGGTCGGGGGACACCTGCGGGTGGGCGACGAAGACCTCCAGGTCCGGGCTGAAGCCGGGGTCGTCCACGAGCTCGGTGAGGCGCAGGTCGAGCCGCAGGCTGGGGAACTCGTGCGCGAGCCGGGCCACGACCGGGGGGATCCACGCCGCGCCCGCGGACGCGAAGTAGCCGATGGTCAGGCGGCCGAGGCGGCCCGAGCGCAGGTCGCCGGCGACGCTCTCGAGCTCGGCGAGGCGGGCCAGGACGTGCTCGGCCTCCGCGGCCAGGGTGAGCGCGGCAGCGGTCGGGACCACGCCGCGGCCGCGGCGCTCGAAGAGGGTCAGCCCGGTCTCGCGCTGCAGCGCGGCGAGCTGCTGGCTGACCGCCGAGGGGGTGTAGCCGAGGGTGGCGGCCGCGCCGTTGACCGACCCCTCGGCGACGACGGCCCGGAAGACGCGGAGACGGTTGACGTCGAGCACGCTGTCGATCGTACAGCGGTTCTTCACGTTTGGTAAGAAACATTCGCTTGTCCTGTCGCGTCAGCCCTCGGACACTCGTGACATGACCACCGTCGTGCCGCCCCGGGCTGCCCCGGACCCTGCGTCCACCACCCTCTCGACACGTGCTGCCCGCGTGGGCCTCCCGTTCCCGGGCCAGCGGTTCCGGCTCGCCGCGGCGATGGTCGTGGTCCTGCTGCTGTGGTCCTCGGCGTTCATCGGCATCAGGGTCCTCGGCGGGTCGCTGTCCGCGCCGACGCTCGCGCTGGGGCGCCTCGCTGCGGCGACCGTCGCACTGGTGCTGCTGGCGGCGTGGCGGCGCCCGCCGCTGCCGAGGGGCCGGGGGCTGGTGCTGGTCGTGGTCTACGGGCTCACCTGGTTCGCCGGGTACAACGTCGCCCTCAACCTCGCCGAGCAGCACGTCGATGCGGGCACCGCGGCGATGCTCGTCAACCTGGCACCGCTCATCGTCGCCGTCCTCGCAGGGCTGTTCCTCGCCGAGGGCTTCCCGTCCCGGCTCGTGCTGGGCATCACCATCGCCTTCGGCGGCATCGTCCTCATCACCTTCGGCGGCGGTGAGGCGAGGGCGGACCGGATCGGCGTGGCGCTGGGCAT
>Ga0310821_101036_pt1 | contig 10701 bp, 13 predicted proteins | sample P4_ome_FD_201300 | JGI IMG/M metagenome (GOLD analysis project Ga0310821, IMG submission 201300) | Sorghum-adapted microbial communities from Joint BioEnergy Institute, Emeryville, California, United States - P4_Day56_Rep1 | ecosystem: Engineered > Bioreactor > SSF (Solid state fermentation) >... | reverse complement strand
AAAAAAACCGAGTCCCGTCAGCCAGATAACCAGGAACGCGATACCGAAATCAAAAAGAGTCGCTATCAAATTATTGGTAAGCGGCAAAATAACCAAATCTCCTACATAATAGCTTATTACGCAGAGAAGGAAGCTGATCATCAGAATGTCCTTTATCTCTTCTCTATAGATCAAACCTAAAATAAAAGCCAAAACTCCTGTGACTGCCACGACTTTTATCACTATGGTGTCTATACTTTCCAAAGGTTCGTTCAATGACATCATCCCTTTTGCGGATTGTTTTCATGTTTATAGTTGCATAACTTATTCGATTTTATTCGCGACTCTCCAGTCATACAAAACCACCATGACCAATTAGCCACAAGCTCTGCCATGAAAATGAAGGGAAGGACGGCTGACTTTTTGTGGTACGAAGGAAAAGAGAGAAGAGAACGAGGGAATGATTTCAATGGGGAAAAAGGCGAAGGCCTTTTTCTTCCTTAGATCTTCTTTTCTCTTTCCCTCCTTCTTTTTTCCTTATTTTCACAAAAAAAACTTCAATCGCCAGATCAAGCAATTGAAGGTCTATGTTTCTTAAACGGAAAAGTATGTATGGCGGAGATGGAGGGATTCGAACCCCCGCGCGCCGCAAGACGCCTAACTGATTTCGAGTCAGTCCCCTTCAGCCGGACTTGGGTACATCTCCGAATTATGCCTTTATATCGTCAGACTGAGAATTATCATATCATATCTTTTTAAGATAAATCAACGCTTCTTTATCTATACACCATAAAATAACGCTCTCATTTTTTTGCGCTCTCCTTTCCCGGAGGGCGTTTTTTCTTTCTTTCGGTATTGATTTTACCCTCCATCAATTTTATAATAAAAATCAAATTTGTACTGACTAGTCAGTTTAAAAAAACGAGGTGAAAGTATGCGCGCAAAAACAAAAACATTAATCTTCCAGGGCGCCCTCAAAGCGTTCGCGGAGAAAGGTTTTAACGAGACGACAATGGAACAAATCGCGGAGATCTGCGGCGTCGCAAAAGGTACCCTCTACTATAACTTCAAAACAAAAGAAGACCTGTATATATTCGTAATGGAATCGGGCGTGCAGAACTTCATTACAATGATTCAGGATTACATCGATGTGGTGAGTGAAGATAATTTTCGCCAGCGTATTATCAGACTGGTGGCAGCTCATTTCGATTTCTTCCAGAATGAGCAGGATTTCTGCCGCCTGCTGCTCAGCCGCAGTTGGGGTACGCAGGAGAGGCATCATACCATTCGTCACGTGCTGCAGAAATATTTCGTTCTCCTGGAGCAGGAACTGCAAGCCGCAAAAGACAGGGGAAAGCTCCCTCACCATATGGACGTCGCGGTCATTGCCAGCAGCCTCTTTGGCATGATCGGATTTACCGCCATGCGCACCATTAGTCATGAAGAATCGCTTGACAATCCCACATTGCGCTACAACCTGCAGAGTCTGGTGCTGCATATGCTTGGAATTTTTGAAGAAGAGTAACAAAATGGAGAGGTAGAGGTGGAGAAAAAGATGAAAGGGATTCGCATGATTATGTTTACTACGATGGCCTTGCTGATCGGTGGCGGCGCCTATGCGCTGGCTTCGTATGGTGAAACAAACCGTATTGAAGCAACTTCCACCAGCCAGCCGACAGCGTATGTTGAAGCGACAAATATGAACGTCAGCTTCAAAATGGGAGGCCGCATCAGCGAAATCTATGTCAAAGAAGGTGACCGGGTAAAGAAAGGTCAGTTGCTCGCCCGCCTGGAAAGCAAGGAGCTACAGGATAAAGCGGCACAGGCACAGGCTGCGCTGAGTGCGGCAGAAGCCGGTGTAGAGCAGGCACAAGCGGCTGTCTCCGCAGCCGAAGCGAAAAAGGCACAGGGACAAAGTTCGGTAGATGTAACCGCAGAGACCGTAGAACGCCAGGTTGCACAGGCACAGGCCGCTGTAAAAGCCGCACAGGCGCATGTGAATGCATTGAAGAATGGGGCACGTAAAGAAGAGCGTGAGCAGGCGCAGATTAAAGTGAATGCCACCAAAGAAGCATACCGCCTTGCGGAGGATAATTATAACCGTATGAAGACCCTGCTTGAACAGGGAGCAGTGCCGCAGGCGAAAGTCGACGAAGCCGAATTAAATTACCAGAAAGCAAAAGCAGAATATGAAGCCGCCCAAAAACAATACGAAATGGTGCAGAACGGACCGCGTAAGGAAGAAATTCAGGCTGCAGAAGCACAGCTTGAACAGGCGAAAGCTGCCGTTGCACTGGCTGAAGCAGGCAAAGGGCAAATTACCCTGCGTCAAGAAGACGTTCACGCAGCAGAAGCCGGGATTTCTCAGGCAGCCTCTTCCGTATCATCTGCCAATGCCAACGTGTCAAAAGCACGGGCTGCATTAAATGAAGCGAAAACATATATCGGTTATACTGAACTCCGTGCACCGGCAGACGGTATTATTACATCCCAGTCGGCACAACTGGGCGAGCTGGTCGGAGCCGGCTTCCCAGTATTTACGTTAGAAGTAACCAAAGATCGCTGGGCCAAATTCTACTTCCCTGAAACAGAGCTTGACGGCCTAAAAGTCGGAGATGTAATTAACATGAAGCTCATCTCTACCGGTAAAACTGTAAAAGGAAAAATCACGGTTATTCAACCGGCTGCTGATTTCGCAATTCAAAAGCCGAGCCAGAATACAGGTGATACGGATGTGCGCTCGTTCGGCGTAAAAGTTACCTTTACCGATCTGCCGGATCACACAGCGACGGGCATGACGATCCAATGGCAGAATAAAGGGGAGAAGTAACCATGGTATCTCCACTAAAGGTAGGAGCCGTTATCCGCGAAGAATGGTTGAACATTCTTCGCGACCGGCGTCTTTTTGCCATTCTTTTTCTTGTTCCGCTGCTGTATACGGCATTATTCGGTTATTTATACTCGAACCTGCGGCTGAAGGAAATTCCGACTGTCGTCTTCGACGGCGACAACAGTCAGCTTAGCCGGCAAATTGTCCAATCGTTTGACGAGACAGAAACATTCCGCATCGCAAAGCATACTTTATCCGAGAGTGAAGTAGAACGAACAATTGAAAGAGGAGAAGCGCGAGTCGGCATTATTATTCCGAACGATTTCTCTACACGTTTAAAACACGGGGAAAACGTTCCGGTACTGACCTTCGTAGACGGAAGCAACATGCTGTTCTCCAACTCGGCCACCCGCGCCGCCAATCAGATAATCACGACATTCAGCTACGGCGCTTCTTCCGTCAAGCTTAAGCAGCAAGGACTACAGGATGAACAAATTACGGCGACCTTCTCCCAGATACCGTTCCGCTCCCGCGTACTGTATAATCCGATGTTTAACTACAATGAATTTCTTGTATATGGTCTCATCGGGGCGATTCTGCAGCAAGTACTCCTGCTTGGCGTGGCGCTAACAGTAACGCGTGATAAAGAGAAGGGCACATGGAACCGGTTTGCCGTATGGCGTGGACTTCCGTGGAGAATCGCTTACGCGAAGACAGCTCCTTACTTCCTGATTGGGCTGGTTAACAACGTAACTGCATTCACCCTTGCCCTGTATGTATTCCATCTACCATTCCGCGGATTGCTCCTGCCGGCCGCCACTCTTTCCATAAGCTTTGTATTTGCGCTGCTTGGCATAGGCTATCTAGCAAGTTTATTTTCCGGCAACCAGGTGGGTTCGACACAGATTACGATGCTGATTGCCGTCCCGTCTTTCCTGCTATCGGGATTTACGTGGCCATTCGAAGCAATGCCTTATGCGCTCGATGTGGCTGGCCATCTGCTGCCGCTTACGTATTTTCTGGACGGCGTACGAGAAATTTTCATTAAGGGACACGGGTTTGAGACAATGTGGCGTGACTGCGTAACATTGGGCCTTATGGGTGCAGTTACGTATTTTATCGCATTCTTGCTTACTCCCTTATTTATAAAAGCAGAACAAAAAACAGAGCAAGAAGTTTCCCCTTCTCCCTCTGTCCAGGCTTAAGATATCGTACTGAGAAAGCGCGAGCGTTCGTAAAAATACGACATTCGCGCTTTTTTACATTCACTAAATAAAATAGGAAAATATATCTTTGCATAATTTCCCTGGTCACTTTACAATTAAATACGAACAAATGTTCTTATTATATGTTGTGTTTTTCCTTCTTTTTCCCTCTTTATATAAAAAAGGAAGGTGATGAGCATGCAGGAGACATCCAATTCCCGTATACACCGGCTTATCCGAAATTTTTTGCAGGACGAGACATCCGCTCTCCTCTTTGAGCGCGCCCTAAGCGATCCGACACCGTATAATCAGGAGAGGGTAGATTATCGTTTTCGAGCTTTCTGCAGGGAGATTCAATTCATCGCATATCTGTCTACCTTGATTCATTATCACGCGATTGCATATGACAAACGGATTCGGGCGCAGAACGCTCACTGTCCACTGCGGCTTGATGCCCCGCTTGACGATGAAGGAAGCTCAGCAATACTGGATAGGGTAGCCGCATCAGAAGAAATAGACTTCCATAGCGATGCGCTCATCACTCTGGAAGAAATCAGTGAGCATAGAGCGTTCTATCATGCGCTGCGGCTTCTTACGGACAAAGAAGAGCAGATACTCGAACAGGTTTATATTCAGAATTTCTCCGATACGGAAATCGCCCGCAAGCTCGGTGTATCCCAGCAAACCGTCTCCAAAACGAGAAAAAAAGCGCTTGCCAAACTGCGCATGAGTATGAAGGAGGGACGAGACTTTTGCCAATCCACACAGAACACCCAAGCCTGATATCCCTTGCGAGAAAAGCACAACATCAGGATAAAGAAGCCATGCTGGCCATTCTCCAGCGGTTCCAACCAAAGATTGAACGTTCTCTCTACCAGACTTCTTACGAAGAACGGGAAGATTTGCGCCAGCATCTATGCTTGAAAGTCATGGAGGCCGTACACAATTACCGCGTCCAGCCGGCTCCTTCGTTCTGGGAACTTTATCAGGTTACAGAAATAGCGCGAGAAAGCCCACGTCTTTAGGCGTGTGGATGAATCGTGTCGCACAAACGTTCGGTTTTGTGGTATACTACAGGAAGAGATTTCTAAATAAGAGGAGGGTTTCGATGAAGCTCACCCACTCGTTTCGCATTCCGTATGATCCGGTGCTGTATGCGGCGCTCAGAGACTACCAACGCGAAGCCGCGCGGGTATGGAACGATACGCTCGAAGAAGCCGTGCTGTATTTTCGCACGTGGAAGCGGTGGGCTTCTAAAACACTGCTGCAGGCAAACCGCAAACAAGCGTACCGCCTTCATTCGCAAACCGTGCAGGCCATCGTGGACAAATATGACGAATGCCGCAAGGGAACGAAGGAGAAACGCAGGAAGGGCGATCGTCGGGCCAGGTATCCGTGGCGCAAAAAGCATTTCTTCTGCCTTCCGTTTAAACAAAACGGGTTTGTTGTCACGGACGAGCAGATTGTGCTGAAGTTCAAAAACGACAAACCATTGCTTGCGGGCCTTCTCACCGCAAAGGTTGCGCAGAAGCGGAAATGGCTGACCGGAAGCGGTCTCCGTGAGGATGTCACGCTTCCCATCCCGAATCTCTCGGGGGAAGCGTTGTCGGCCTGCACGTATGCCGAAATCGTCTGGCATCGGGGTCACTACTGGTTTCACTACTGCATCGATACCCCGGTGGCCGAGCCGCGACATGAACATCTGCCCCTCAAACCGGCCGGATGCGACCTGGGCGAAATTCACAGCGTCACCCTGGCCACAGAAAACAAAGCGCTCGTCCTCTCCGGTCGTGCGGTGCGTGCCGTCAAACAGGGACGCGCCAAGTTTCTTGCAGAGCTGTCGAAGAAGATGGCGCGATGCAAGAAAGGAAGCCGGCAGTGGAAGAAGTATCTTCGGGCCAAGCGATACCTCCAGCAGAAAAGCGACGCTCAAATCAAAGATTGGCTGCATAAGACGACAAAGCAGGCGGTAGATTTTCTCCTTGCTGAACAGGTGACCCATCTGGTCATCGGCAAGGTGGATGGCATCGAGAAAAACACCAGGAAAGACACGACGAAGAAGCGAAAAACTACCCAGCGCCGCCGTCAGCAGCTCTCCTTGTGGGAGCATGGCCGGCTTACGGCGTACCTCACCTACAAAGCAAAGAAAGCCGGTGTGGTGGTGGAAGAAACCGGGGAAGCCTACACAAGTCAGGACTGTCCGTTCGAAGTATCGCCGGAGGGACGGCGTAGGTGGCGACGACCTCGCCCGCGCAGAAGCGTGGTAATCCTGCCGTGTTGCCTGCCCATAGCCTGGCCTCTGCCCGCTGCCGGTACGCGAGGTGTTCGCAGGAAAGAATCCCACGTGCTTCAGCTGTGGGAGAAGGTCAAGTTGGGGTATCTCTTGTTCCAGAAATTCTTCAGTATGTAACGCAGTATAAGGAGGGGGGAACGAAGGTGACTTCAGAGGAACGTTGTATGGAGCAAATATTGTCTTCTCACTCCAAAGAACGCTGGATACGCAGAAGACGGGAAATAGCGGAATGGGAGCAAAGGGAAAAACTCGTAAAGAAACCGAAAAAAACCGTTCCGTTCCTCTACGATGAAGTTGACGAGGAGTTATTCCCGGCACTTCTTCTGCTGAATGACAGAGGGATTGTAACGCAATACTCTTGCGACGGTGTCAGCATGCTTGATGATCCCGTCGACCATTCGCTGTATGCTTATGTAACGGTATTAGACACCCCGGAAAGCAGAGCTTTCATTGATTATCTACAGCAGAACATGCGTCATCGTCTGCTGGTTACGTATGAACCGGAAAGAAAACGGTATGACCTGTCCTCTTTTTACATTCGGCATAACAGGTCCTTTTGTTTCTTGCTTTACCGATACGCGATGTGCTGGAAAACATCTCATTAGTGGTGAAATGAATTCATGTACGATACAATAAAAATAAAAAACATACTGGAGAGCTAAGAAGGAGGAAACCATATGTCAGCATTGCCGGAGATCATGTCATATAATCAGAATTTTGTTGAAACCGGAAAGTACGAAGAATTTCGCACGACGAAATTTCCTGATAAGGGAATTGTCATTTTGACCTGTATGGACACCCGGCTTGTCGAACTCCTGCCGCGTGCCATGAATCTGCGGAATGGTGACGCCAAAATTATTAAAAACGCTGGCGCAATGGTAACGCATCCGTTTGGGAGTATTATGCGAAGCATTCTGGTTGCCGTTTACGAATTGCAAGCGAAAGAAGTGTTTGTCGTCGGCCATTATGATTGCGGCATGACCAGTCTGAAACCGGGCTCTGTTCTCGAAAAAGCGAAGCAAAGCGGTGTCAGTGAGGAAAAAATCGAAACGCTCCAGCATGCAGGCATTGAACTGGACAAATGGCTGACCGGTTTTGAGAACGTAGCGGACAGTGTCAGACAGACGGTAAATAACATCAAACAGCATCCGCTGTTTCCAGAAGGTATCGCGGTGCATGGTTTGGTTATCCATCCGGAGACTGGAAAGCTGGATTTGGTGATAAAAGGATAAAGCGTAAAAGTTGACAGGCGACTGACAGGATAAAAGTCAGAAGCCTTTTTTTTGTGGCAGGGAAAAACAATGAGTGATGCTGAGAACATTGAAAACCGGGAGGATGTGACCGAGCTTAAGAGGAAACAATGGCCGGGTTGTAGAAGTTATAAAGGAAAAGGCAAGCTTCCCCGCTGTGCTGGGTACGGCCATTCTTAAGGCGTTCTGATTTTGTGAAGCTTTTGTATTCCATGGAAATCGTGCGCTGTTGGGTAGACAGCAGCTTGTAGGATACGCCGGAACAAAGCGGATGGATACACTGGTTGCTGCTGTTACAGCGAGCATGATGCTTGAAGAGATAGTGGATTTTGATTGGGTGTATTCCTCTCCCTCCGCTGTATGGGATCCGATTCAGCAGGCGGCAGGAGAAGCGCTGAAAAACATAACAAGAGAAAAGGGGAAATAAAGGTGAGAAAAAATATTCTGGTTCCGATTGACGGTTCGGAGCACGCGCTGCGCGCATTGGGAGAGGCTGTAGAAATGACGAAAGCATTCGGCGAAAAAATTATTCTGCTAAATGTACAGTATGATTTGGAGACATTCCATACCCGGCGTTTTTTTAGCCGTGAACAAATTCAGCAATATGAACGGGAAATGAGCGAAGAGGTTCTGTCGCCAGCTGTGGAAGTGTTGCGCAAATATGATGTAGAATTCGATGTAAAAACACGGATAGGCAGCCCCAAAAAAGAAATCATCGCGGAGGCGAAAGAACAGAAGGTACGAAGCATTGTAATGGGTTCGCGGGGGATGGGGTCTGTAATGGGAACCGTGCTCGGCAGTGTTAGTTACGGTGTGATTCATGAAGCCCCTTGTCCCGTCATGATTGTACCGGCGCGCGAATAGGCTTGCGCCAATCAAAGCAAAAAATGAGGTGGTAATTTGAAAATCGAAACGAGCCGGTTTGAAGACGGAGCGAAAATCGTATGGCAGGAGACAGCAGGCCTTGCGATCGTCACGATCAAACGTCCGTGGACAAAAAATGCAATGACGCCGGACATGTGGAAAGCACTGGCCGACATCGGAAGAAAGATCGAGAAAAACAAAAAAATCAGAACCGCGATTCTTCGTGGAGAAGGCCCGCAGTTTACCGTCGGTTCAGACATTAAAGCATTTCATAAAATGTCGATTGAAGAGGCAAACGAAGCGTTCGTGCTGATGGAAGATGCGATTACATCGTTTGAGTATTTGCGGATTCCGACGATTGCGTTTATTACCGGTCCGGCGATGGGAGCAGGACTGGAGTTGGCGCTTTCATGTGATTTGCGGATTGGTTCAACGAATGCATTGCTTGGAATCCCGATTGGAAAGTTGGGCATTACGATCAGTCAGCGTTTCTCACAGCGTCTGGTTAATCTGATCGGTCCAAGCCGCACGAAAGACTTAATCTTTACAGGCCGGTTGTTTAAAGCGGAAGAAGCGTACGAGCTTGGCCTGTTGAATTACTTGGTAAGTGAAGAAGAGGCCGAGGAATTTGTGCTGGAATTAGCCAGAAAAGTTTCACGTGCGTCCATGAATTCCCTTCAGGCAGCCAAAGAAGCGGTCGCGCGCTGCGTTCCTTTTACGGAGGTGGCGTTCGGACATCGAGGGTACCCGCAGTATATCGACCCGATCGATTTTCCGGAAGGGGTAGCTGCATTCGTGGAGAAACGCGAACCTCGTTTTGGAAGCTCGACGTAAGGTTCATATCAATTTTACAAAAATTTAGCTTTTTTTCTGCTGGAAGGTTTCCGTAAGCGTGGTACAATGAATATAATAAAGCAAGTAAAACCATATGGAAGCGGAAAGGAGAAAACGGTATGCTTGGTATCCGTATCCGAGACAGCAGGATAGACAACGCAAGAAACCCGGATCAATCCTGCCGTTTTCGTCCTGGTTTTATTTTTGGTATATATCGGGGATTGATAGGCGTATATGCGGTTTTTGTGTTGTGGGGTAATAACAGGGCTATCTCATTTGTTAAATTGAGGTAGTCTTTTTATTTTCACCTGAAAAAGCAAAACCTACGTGTAAAAATGAAAATAAAAGAGGTGGTAAGGATATGAAAAAAGCTTATAAACCAGAAACGTTTTACAACATGAGCGAGAAACTTGTAAGCTTTGATGAAGTATTTGATCGTATCCTGCGGTTTGTAGAGCAGGACCCTATGGGACAGTATGCGATGGCAATTGGGACGGATTCACATGGATATCAATCGTATACAAAGTTTACCTCCGCCGTACTCATTCATCGTCTTGGAAAAGGGGCGTGGGGCTGCCTCCGCGATTATATTGTGCCGCGACGTATTCACAGTCTGCGGGAGAAAATTTCACTGGAGACATCGCTCAGTCAGGAGATCGCTTATTACATAACACCAGACATGCTTACACAGATATCGGACGTTTTACTGCCTTATGTTGATAAAGGAGCGGATTTTACGATTTCTATTCATTTAGACATTGGGAATCAGGGTGCAACCAAGGAGCTCATTAAAGAAATGGTTGGACGGATCCAGGCTATGGGCATTGAAGCGAAAATTAAACCCGATTCCTATGTGGCTTCCAGTTACGCGAATCGATTTACGAAGCGAGGTTCGATATTGAAGCGAAAAGCCAACTAACAAGTACAAACGGTAAAATTTTATTAATAAATTTAGGCTGAACACCAGAAAATACAGATGGGCATTTGCACATAATGTATGGCAAGGATGGGAGAAGGGATGGACATGTTACTTCGTTACGCTCCGCAGAGATGGTATACAAACCGCTCCAGTGGACCAGCAGGCCCGCCAAAAACCTCCATGGCTCAAGCTCTGTTATGAAAATGAATGAGGGAGCGAGTCCCGTCCGTGGTGCAAAGGCAAAGAGAGAAAAGAACGAGGATACGGGTTGAATGTTTGATATTGAACCTAAATTTTCATCGTTTTTTAAAAAAATGCTTGCGTTCTGTCTACAAGGCATGATATATTAATTTCTGTCGCTGCTAATGATTTTTAAGCAGAGAAACGGCTACATAAGTATGAATGTATTCCGCAGTAGCTCAGTCGGTAGAGCAATCGGCTGTTAACCGATCGGTCGCTGGTTCGAGTCCGGCCTGCGGAGCCATATTTTCTTTAAGGATGAGAGGAAGTTCTGCTAAAAGCGCTCA
>Ga0310821_101030_pt1 | contig 10741 bp, 9 predicted proteins | sample P4_ome_FD_201300 | JGI IMG/M metagenome (GOLD analysis project Ga0310821, IMG submission 201300) | Sorghum-adapted microbial communities from Joint BioEnergy Institute, Emeryville, California, United States - P4_Day56_Rep1 | ecosystem: Engineered > Bioreactor > SSF (Solid state fermentation) >... | reverse complement strand
TGGGGACGGGCTTCTAACGCGCGCCGCCCGGCCCGCCAGTCAGATGCCTGTCGATCGGATCGCGCCATCGGGAGACGGCCCTTTCCGACACGTCTTGGTCAACGCTCTTTTGGAAGCGGTCGATCACGCCGCGTTGGGTCGGGAGGGCGATGGAAACCGCGGCGAGCGTCGAGCGTTGTTCATTGAAACACATGCGCCAGCGAGCGGTGCCGGCAAACCGCCGGGCGGCCCTTGATTCGGATCAAGACCCGTCCGGCGGAATGGACGCATGGTAACGACGCGCGGGACAAGAGGGCGGCCGTGTGATGCATCTTCATGGCCCAAGGAGGGAGTAACCGATGGCAATGATGAAAGCCGCCGTGTTCGTCGAGCCCGGACGGATCGTGCTTGACGAGAAGCCGATTCCGGAGGTCGGTCCGCTCGACGCCCTGCTGCGAGTGACGACCACCACGATCTGCGGCACCGATATACATATCCTCAAAGGCGAGTACCCGGTCCGCAAGGGCCTGATCGTCGGGCACGAACCCGTAGGAATCATCGAAAAGCTCGGCTCTGCGGTCCGCGGCTATCGCGAGGGCCAGCGCGTGATCGCGGGCGCGATCACGCCGAGCGGCCACAGCCACGCCTCGCTCGCCGGGGACCACGCGCAGGACGGCGCCGACACGGCCCATGGCTGGAAGCCGATGGGCGGCTGGCGGTTCGGCAACACGATCGACGGTTGCCAGGCGGAGTACGTGCTCGTCCCCGACGCGATGGCAAACCTCGCCCCGGTGCCGGACGGCCTGACCGACGAGGAGGTCCTGATGTGCCCGGACATCATGTCAACCGGCTTCGGAGGCGCGGAAAGCGGCGGAATCCGGATCGGCGATACCGTCGCGGTGTTCGCGCAAGGCCCCATCGGGCTTTGCGCCACGGTCGGCGCGCGCCTCATGGGCGCGACCACGATCATCGCCGTCGAGACCGTGCCGGCGCGCATCGAGGTGGCGAAGCGTCTTGGCGCCGATCACGTCGTCGACTTCCGCCAGGTCGATGCGGTCGAGGAGATCCTGCGCCTCACCGACGGCCGCGGCGTGGACGTGGCCATCGAGGCCCTTGGCACGCAAGGAACCTTCGAGGCCTGCCTGCGCGTCCTGCGCCCCGGCGGCACGCTGTCGAGCCTCGGCGTCTATTCAAGCGACTTGACGATCCCGCTTGGCGCCTTCGCGGCGGGACTCGGCGACCACAAGATCATCACGACGCTCTGCCCCGGGGGCAAGGAGCGCATGCGGCGCCTGATGAACGTGATCGCCTCCGGCCGCGCCGACCTCAAGCCGCTCGTCACCCACCGGTTCACGCTCGACGAGATCGAGGCGGCCTACGACCTGTTCGCGCATCAGCGGGACGGCGTGCTCAAGGTGGCGATCAAGCCCTGAGGCGGCAAAGTTCAGCGGGGCAGCGGGCCCGCGCCGAGATCCTTGTCGTCGCCGGCGAACGCATCCGCGGACGCAACGCAACGAAGCGCCAGTATTGGACGGAAAGCGCCCGGGAGATCACTCATCGCTTCATCCGGACAATCGGTACCGGGCCCTCTGCCTCGTACCGCAAGGAAAACCGGTTGATCGAGATCAATGCGGGAGCCTTGCCGCGGCAGAAACTGAACGGAGTTTCGCAACAAACCGGGAGGGTACGATCATGCGCTTTCTCACGCGGACGGCGACCTGTCTCGGCGCGATCCTCCTGCTGGCCGGAGCGGCAACCGGGGCGAGTGCCCAGTCGCCCGGTCAACAGTCCGGCATGACCGACTGCCCGATGATGGGCATGGGTCCCGGCATGATGGGCGGCCAAGGCATGGGCCCGGGAATGATGGGCCCAGGAATCATGGGACCGGGCATGATGATGGGGCCCGGCCAGGGCATGGCGCCGGGATGGCAGCAGGGCTGGGGCCCAGGCATGATGGGCCCGGGATGGCAGCAAGGCCAAGGTCCCGGGATGATGGGCCAGGGCATGATGGGGCCCGGAATGATAAGTCCCGGTGCGGGCGGCGGTCCGATGATGGGACCGGGGCCGCAGCTCGGCATGGCCCGCAGCCCGTATGCAATGCCCGTCGATCAGAACCGCGACGGTACCGTCACCGCCGAGGAAGCCGCCGTGTGGCATGAGATGATTTTCTCGGCTCTCGACGTCGATGAGAACGATGCGCTCAGCGCCGAGGAATTCGCGGCCGGACATATGGGGCCCGGCGCGCGGGCCGGCGGACGGCAGGAACGCCGGGAAGCACGCTTTCAGGCGTTGGACCGGAACGGCGACGGACAGGTGACGCTCGAAGAGTTTCTCGACACCGCCGCCACGCGTTTCCAGGCGGCGGATCGCGACGGTGACGGACAGGTCAGCGTTTGGGAGTTCCGCAGCAGCCGCCGCGGCTAGACTCCGGGGCATCCGGCTTGTGCCGTCGACCCGTGGCGGAGCACGTCCCGACCGAGACCGATCGTCACCTGCCGTGACCGCATGATCCGGGCGCGCGGAGCAGCGCCCACTTGCGCGACGGCCGCCGCTCGGGATCCGCGCCGGGTTGCCGGGTCGGCCGACGTCCCTATGTCGGACTCTGGTGGTGTTGCTGCGGCATCCCTTGGGCAAGCAGCGACCGCTTCGGAACCCGGAGGGCAGAATGGCCGAAGAGAAGGCGCTTCTTCTGGACGATCCCCGGCAGATCACGCCTGCCGCTTTCGACAGGGCTCGGGACCACGGGGAGCGCCTCGCCGTCCTCCTGAACTACGCCGTTCTGGCGCCGTCCATTCTGAACGTGCAGCCTTGGCGTTTCCGGATCGAGGACGATACCCTTGCGCTCTACATCGATCGTTCTCGGGCGCTGCCGGTCACCGACCCGACGGGCCGCGAGCTGACGATCAGCTGCGGCGCCGCCTTGCTGAACCTGCGGGTGGCAGCGCGGGCCTTCGGTCAGGATCCCGAAGTCGACACGCTTCCGGACCCGGACGACGCGGATCTGCTCGCGAGGGTGCGGCTGCGGGCGGCGTCCCCGTCCGAGCCGGACCGCCGGTTGCGGGATGCGATTCCGGCGCGGCGCACGAACCGGGGCGCCTTCGAGGACCGGCCGCTGCCGAAAGACCTCGTGGACGCGCTCCGCGCGGCGGTGGCGAGCGAAGGGGCCGCCCTGACCTTTCTTCTCGAGGCGGGCGAAGCGAGAGACCGCGTGGCGGCGCTGATCGCCGATGCGGAGCTGATCCACCTCGGCAACCCGGCCTTCCGGCGCGAACTGATCGAATGGGCGTGGCGGCGGATCGGCGAGGCGCAGCAGCGGGAAGGCGAGGCACGGTGGCGCCTGGGCGCGGCCGGATATACGCCCGAGCCGGTCAATCAACCGGAGGTTGCGCACGCGATCGCGGCTGCGGCGTCGCGCACGCTCACGAGCGACGCGGAGGCCGCGATCGTGGCCCGTTCCCGCGCCGAAGCGGCACCCGCCCTGGCACTCCTGACGACGCCGGAGGACGACCGCAGGGCTTGGCTTGCCGCGGGCCAGGCGCTGCAGCGGGCGCTGCTGGTTGCGACGGCGAGCGGGATTTCCGCCTCCTTCCTCAGCCCGCCCGTCGAGATCCCGCATCTGCGACCGCAAGTCGGCGAGGCCTTCGGCGCCGCCGGCGTGCCGCAGCTCTTGCTGCGATTCGGATACGGGCCGGAAATTGCCGCGGCGCCGCGCCGTCCGACCGAGGAGGTCGTCGCATAGCCGCTTGGCGTCGGCATCCCGTCAGAGTGACCGGCTCATCAGCCGACCTACGGCGGGCGCAGCGCGGGCTCCCGTGGCTTTCCCTTACGTCTCTCGTGACCAAACGACTCTGGGTCGGGCATGCCAGCTGCGAAGGTCTCCGCGTGCCGATTTCGCTCGTCCGTGCTGCCCGCGGAGATGGCCATGCCCCGACCCGCTCCTGTCGAGGAAGGCAGGTCGACGATGGCGGACGACCGGGCAGGGCGACCGCCGAGCCGGACGGGAAAAGGGCGTCGGAAGACCGGCGCGTTCGGCGCTATGGTACCGGGACACCATTCCGGGCGGAGGCATCGTGGCGGACCCGATCGAGCGAGAGCTCCAGCGGCACATGGCGCGGCTCTACGGCTACGCGCTCAGCCTGACGGGCGACCGCGATACGGCACAGGACCTCTTGCAGGAATGCGCCGTCAAGGCGCTCTCGACGACGGCCGCGCCAATGGACGGCGCCGCGCTTCGGGCCTGGCTCTTCCGCATCCTGCGCAACAGCTGGATCGACCGGCACCGGGGCGACCGCCTGGATTTCGTGGCGAACTTCTCCGAGCCGACACAGGATCATTCGGAATATTGGGGCCAGGATGACCGTCTCATCAACGCGATCACGGTCCGGCAGGCGATCGGCCGGCTGCCGGCAACCCACAGGGACATCATCGCCCTGGTCGATGTCGCGGGCTTCTCCTACGCCGAGGCCGCGGCCATTCTGGGCGTGCCGACCGGCACGGTGATGAGCCGGTTGAGCCGGGCCCGCCGGACGCTGCTGGAGATGATCGGCGAAACCAACGTGCGGCCGCTGCGCGCCAGACGCGGGCCGGAGTGAACGACCGATATGACCAAACCGAGCTGGACCGACCTCAACGCCTATATCGACGGCGAATTGCCTCCGGGTGCTGCGGCCGAGATCGCCGCCGCGATCGCCGCGGACGCCAAGCTTGCGGCCGAAGTCGCCGCGCTCGCCCGCCTGAAGGCCGCCACGGGCGATGCTTTGGCCGTCGACCCCACCGAAGTGCCACCGATCCGGCTGCCGCGACCGGCCGTCCGGCCGGTGTCCCGGTTTGGCCGGCACCGGCCCGCGATCGCCGCCAGCCTTCTGCTTGCGGTCGTGATCGGTCTGGCGAGTTGGTCGCTTGTGCCGAATTCGCACGCGACGGGGGTCTGGCTGGCGGCGATCGAGGCGCGACATGTCGGCTGGCTTGCGGACGATCCGCATCCGGAACCAATCGATGGGGATGCGATCGTGCTGGCCAGCGCGGCCGACGGCCCCGGGCGGGTGCCGGACCTCGGTCCCGCCGGCCTGTCCGTGGCGCATCTGGCGGTCGACGCCTCCGGGCGCATGCCGGGGCTTTATGTCGGCTATGTCGGCGTCAACGGCTGCCGGCTCGGGCTGTGGATCGGCCCGGCACCCGAAGGTATGCCCGCGGATCTCACCGAGCGCCGTGCCGCGGAGACCCACAGCTTCACCTGGCGGGTCGGCGATACGGGCTACGCCGTCCTGGCCCGAGATATGGACGAGCGCCGCCTGACGGCCATCGCCGGCTATCTCGAGCGGTTGACGCGCACCGGACCCGAGACGCGCCTTGCCGGAATCGAGGACGAGGCGGCGGATGCCCCCTGCACCGCCTGAACGGCGGCGCCGGAACGAGCCCTGGAATAAATCCGGGACCCGCCGCGTCTTTTCTTGAGGGCGCCCCCGGGATGCTTGCGCCCGGCGCCGACCAGACAAAGCCGATCAGACGGAATTCGGGGAGGAAGCGCACATGTCTCATCTTGACGGAACAGACGACGTAAGGCCGGTGCACACGCCGGACGAGATCCGCCGGATCTACGCGGAACGGCCGCATGAGGCAGACTGGATCGTCTTCGGTCGGCGCGCTCACGCCGACCGCCGCGGCTTCTTGAAGGGCGCGGGCCTTGCCACCATGGGGGCGATGCTCGGCGCCACCATCCCGTTCCACCGCAACATGCCGGCGGGGCTGATGCCGGCGGCCTTCGCACAGGACACCGGTACCGATCTGTTGAAGGAAAAGGACGGGCTTACGGTCCTCAACGACCGTCCGCTCAACGCTGAAACGCCGCCTCACCTCCTGGACGACGACGTCACGCCCTACGAGCGCATGTTCATCCGCTTCAACGGCCTGGTGCCGCAGACCGCGCTGGACCAGAACGCCGAGGGCTGGACGCTGACGATCGATGGGGAAGTCGAGAATCCGCTGACCCTCACGATCGACGATCTGAAGAACAACTTCGAGACCGTGACGCAGCGGCTCTGGATCGAATGCGGCGGCAACGGCCGCGCGTTCTTCCAACCGGGCGCGTCGGGTAACCAGTGGACCGTCGGCGCGATCGGCTGCCCGGAGTGGACCGGTGTCCGGTTGAAGGACGTGCTCGACGCCGCCGGCGTCAAGCCCAGCGCCGTCTACACCGGTCATTACGGCAACGACGTGGATCTGTCCGGCGATCCGGAGAAGGTCGTGATCTCCCGCGGCGTGCCGATCGAGAAGGCGATGGAGCCGGAGAACATGATCGCCTGGCAGATGAACGGCCAGCCGATCCCGGCGCTCCACGGCTTCCCGCTGCGCCTGATCATCACCGGCTATCCGGGCTCGGCCTCGCAGAAGTTCCTGACGCGCATCTGGGTGCGCGACCGGGAGCATGACGGTCCGAAGATGACCGGCTATTCCTACCGCATGCCCGCCTATCCGGTCGCGCCAGGAACGGAAGTGCCGGAATCCGACATGGAGATCCTCACCGTGATGCCGGTGAAGTCGCTGATCACCTTCCCGCGGACGGGCGTCCAGGTGCCGGCCGGCCAACCTGCGGAGGTGCGCGGCCACGCCTGGGCCGGCAAGGGCGACGTCCGGGCCATGCATGTCTCGATCGACTTCGGGCAAACTTGGCAGGAAGCGAGGCTCGACCCGCCGCCGAACAAATACGCTTGGCAGCGCTGGCGAGCCGAGATCACCCTTCCGGAAGCGGGCTATTACGAGGTCTGGGCACGGGCGACCGATCAGGACGGCGTCATGCAGCCGCCGGTCGTGCCGGGCTGGAACCCGCGGGGCTACGCCAACAACATGATGCACCGGATCGCCCTGTTCGCCGTTTGACACGCCTTCGGCCGGGCGGGCCGCCTCGCGCCTGCGGGGCGCGCCCGTCCGGCTCGTCATGACCCCGGAAGCACGATGAAGCATCTTGGAGCGATTGCCTTCGCGGCCCTTTTGGCGGCGGGGATCGGACCGGACGGTCACGCGGCCGAGGGGGTTGGCGGCCAAGCCGTCACGCTTGCCCAGGCGAGTCCGGGATCGGGCGCGGGCGGCTATGATCCGATGGCCCGGCCGATCAATCCGATGATGCCTGGCACGCCTTCAGGAGAAGACGGCGGGGTGCCGCTCAATCCGGAGCTCGGCAACCTGCCGGACACGCCGGGCGCGGAAGAGACCTTCTATCTCTGCTCCGCCTGCCACTCGGTCGCGATCATCAAGCAGCAGCGACTGTCGGACGCCCGCTGGGACTATCTGTGGACCTGGATGATCGAGGAACAGGGCATGCCGGAGCAGGATCCCGAAACAAGGGAAACCATCCTTTCCTACCTCAAGCGCCACTTCTCCTCGGAACGCCGGCCGTGACCGCCCCCTCACCCGACGCCTTCGGGGGTATCGCCCGATTTCGTCGCGCATCCCTCCAACGGCCAGGGCGCGACGACGGTTCCGGGCGTCTGGCAACTACTCCGCAAGAATGAAGGTGGTCCGGTCGAGGCCGGTGTTGCCGCTGTCCGGATCGTAGGCGTAGACGAGCGCCTCGTAGACCCCGGGCCGGTCGAGCGGCAGCCGGCCGGCGAATCGGCTGGTTTCGCCGGCATAGGCCAGGTCGAAGCCGCCCAGCTCGGCGCCGTCGCGTTTGATCAGCGCCTTCACCTCGTAGCGCTCGGCGTCCCACGGCCCGCCGGGTTCGATCGGGCAGCCGCACATCATAGTGACGTTGGCCTGCAGCTCGACCTCGCGCGTGCCGGCCGGCAGCCGGGCATGCGCCGCGGGCGCGAGGACATCGACGACGAAACCCTGCAGCACCAGGACCCACCCGTCGCCGCCGGCAATCGGGCGGCCGGGCACAACCCATTGCGTCGAAACCGCGCGATGGGCAGCCTGGGGCTGGGCCAAGGGGCCATAGGCCTCCGCCTCGATCAGCCGCGGTTCGTCGAGATCGAGCGTGACGGCGAACTTGGCGGTCGTATCGTCCGCACGCGGCGCCCAGCGCCCACCCTGTGGATCCATGATCCGCCGGGTATCGCCGGTCCCGCCGGCGGTGACGCCCGTGGCGAGAAGCTCGCCCGTCTGGGCATCGCGCAGCGTGATTCGCACGCCGCCCATGCTCGTACCGATGAACTTCGAATTCTTGCCGAGCACGCGAACCACGATGTCGGTCGGTTCCGCCGCGGCGCCGGTCGCACCCGCGACCATCGCGGCAAGAAGAAGAAGCGACCAAAGCTTAGGCATGACTCGTACCTCTATGGATGCCCTGGCCGGAAACCTGCGACCAGTGTTGGGTCGTCTCCGACAGCGGATGCGGGGTCCGCGGCGCAGCCGGCGCCGGGCGTCATGCGTTCGGCACGCAGCCGCTCGCACGCATCCGGGCGAAGAGACGCTCCACGTCCTCGCGCCGGCAGAGTTCCGTACCGGGCGTCATCAACGTCGCCGCACCGGCCGCCATGCCGAAGCAGACGGCGGCGCCGAGCGGCAACCCGCGGACAAGCCCCAGCGTAAGGGCACCGACCATGCTGTCGCCGGCCCCGACGGCGCTTTGGATCGGGACATCGATCGCCGGATACCGCTCGTGCCCCTCGGCGGTGACCAGAAGCGCTCCGTCGGCCCCGAGCGAGAGAACGACGACCTCGCTCAGACCGTCGGTGATCAGCCGCCGGGCCGCCCCCACCTGCTCGGCCTCGCCCCGAATCTCCCGGCCCTCCAGGTCCTGGAGTTCCCGCAGATTGGGCTTGACGAGGTAAACGCCGCCGCCCGTCCGCCGAAGCGCCTCGCCGGAGGTGTCCAGGATCAGGCGCGCGCCCGCGTCCCGGGCCATCTGCGCGACGCGGCCGTAGATATCCGGCGGCACTCCCGGCGGCAGACTGCCGCTCGCGACGATGTAAATCGGGGACGGCGACAGAGAGGACAGCCGGTCGAGGCAGCGCTGCAGCTCAACCGTCGTCAGCTCGGGGCCCGGCAGCACGAAGCGGTACTGCGCGCCGCTCCGCCGTTCGTCCACCGTGAAACTCACGCGCGTAAGCCCGGCGATCGGGACCGCTCGGCTGTCGATGCCCTCCCGGTCGAGCAGGCTCTGGAGCATCCGTCCGGTATTGCCGCCGGCCGGGAACACGGCGACCGCCTCGCCGCCCAGGGTCCGGATGACGCGCGCCACGTTGATGCCGCCGCCGCCGGGGTCGAAGCGAGGGGCCGCGCAGCGCAGCTTGTGGGTCGGGACGACAGCATCCGTCGCGGTGGACAGGTCGAGCGCCGGATTCAGCGTCAGGGTGGCGATCGCGGTCATCGGGCGCCGCCCCTGGCGGCGTTTGCCTCAACCTCCGCCACGTGCCGGACGGTGGCGACGAAACTGTCCGGATTGAGGGAGATCGAATCGATGCCGGCCTCGACCAGGAAGGCGGCGAACTCCGGATAGTTGCTCGGGGCCTGGCCGCAGATGCCGACCTTGACGCCCGCCTCGTGTGCCTTGCGGATGACCTCCCGGACCATCCGCTTGACGGCCTCGTTGCGCTCGTCGAACAGCTCGGCCAGTTCTTCCGAGTCGCGGTCCACGCCCAGGACGAGCTGGGTCAGGTCGTTGGAGCCGATCGAGAACCCGTCGAAGCGCCGGGCGAACTCCTCGGCCAGGACCACGTTCGACGGAATCTCGCACATGACGTAAACCTGCAGACCGTTCTCGCCGCGCTTGAGCCCGTGCTCGGCCATGACGTCGAGCACCCGGTCGGCTTCCTGCGGCGTGCGGCAGAACGGTACCATGACGATGACATTGGCCAAGCCGATCTCTTCGCGCACGGCTCGGATGGCTCGGCACTCCAGCGCGAAGCCATCGCGGTAGCGGTCGCTGTAGTAGCGGGAGGCGCCGCGCAGCCCGAGCATCGGGTTCTCCTCCCGCGGCTCGAACGCGGCCCCACCGATCAAACGGGCGTACTCGTTGCTCTTGAAATCGCTCAGCCGCACGATCACCGGATTCGGATAATGCGGCGCCGCGATCTTGGCGATGCCGCGGGCGAGCGTCTCGACGAAGTAGGCCGTCCGATCCGCATAACCCCGGGTCAGATCCTCGATCTGCCGGCGCGCGGCGCTGTCCTTAACCTCGCCGAAGCAAGCCAGGGCCATGGGATGGACCTTGATGGCGTTGCTGATGATGAACTCCATGCGGGCAAGGCCGACGCCTTTGGTCGGCAGCCGCCACCAGCGGAAGGCGGTGCCCGGGCTGGCGAGGTTGATCATCATGTCGGTTCGCGTCTCCGGGACCGACGTGAGGTCGAGTTCCTCTTCTTCGAAGGGGAGAATGCCGTCATAGACGACGCCCTGATCACCCTCGGCGCAGGACAGGGTGATCTCCTGGCCGTCGCGCAGCAGCTCGGTGCCGCTCTGGGTCCCGACGATGGCCGGCACCCCCAGCTCGCGGCTGACGATGGCGGCATGGCTGGTGGTCCCGCCGTGGTCTGTGATGATGCCGGCCGCCTTCTTCATCACCGGCACCCAGTCCGGATCGGTGGATTCGGTCACCAGGATCGCGCCCTCGCGGAAGCGGTCGATGTCGTCGGCGCTGCGGATGACGCAGGCCTTGCCGGCGGCGATCGCCTCGCCGATCGCGGCCCCGGTGAGGAGCCGTTTGCCGCCCTGCTTCAGCCGGTATGTCTTGATCCGCCCGGCCTGCTTGACCGACTGCACCGTCTCTGGCCGGGCCTGGACCATGTAAAGCTCGCCGGTGTCGCCGTCCTTGGCCCACTCC
>Ga0310821_101024_pt1 | contig 10777 bp, 6 predicted proteins | sample P4_ome_FD_201300 | JGI IMG/M metagenome (GOLD analysis project Ga0310821, IMG submission 201300) | Sorghum-adapted microbial communities from Joint BioEnergy Institute, Emeryville, California, United States - P4_Day56_Rep1 | ecosystem: Engineered > Bioreactor > SSF (Solid state fermentation) >... | reverse complement strand
CCGCGCGGCGAGAAGAACAGCGTCGGGTTGAGGTCGCCGAGCCCGAACTCGGACTCGCCGGTGCCCGCCGGGGTCAGGTCATCCTGCCAGATCACCGGGAGGATCGTGCGGGTGATCAGGTTCCAGTCCGCGCCGAGCCGGACGGGGACCACCGGCTGGATGTTAAGGGTGTTGCGGGTCTTGTCGCGCGGGCTGACACCGAGGTCGAGATTGTTCTGAAACGGCAGGCTGATCACGTCGGCGATGGGGTTCTGTGCCGCCTTGGCGAGATCGTGGCCGTTCTCCTGGGCCAAGGCGGCCGGCAGCAGCGTGGCAACGGCCACGGCCGCGAGCGCACCGCCGGTCAGACGAGGCCGCCGGGGAACAACCGCGACGGCGCTCTTCGGCATTCGGGCAAGCAACGCATGGGATCGGATCGAATACGACATCCCGGCCTCCGTCCTGTGATGGCTTGCAAGGCGGGCGGCACGAAGCGCCGAACGGCGGGGGAGGGGTGCCGCGCAAGGGGGCTGTGCCGCGGACACGGCGCCGTCGCCCGTTCGATGGGGCCCATCTTAAGGCCATCGCTGCCGCCGGCACAGCGGATTCGCCGATCCCGGTTGGAAACGGCCCGGAGTCCCGGGACTCCAATGCGGTATCCCGAATGAGGCGGACGCTGACCAACATGTGACCGCCGTGGGTACTTCTCCGATGGTGTAGTCTCTCTGTCTGGGCGTATCCAGACGGCTTCGCTTTCCGGAAGGCGCAGGGTCCGATGGGCAACGGCAGCCTCGACTTGGCCGCGCGGAACGAAACCGGCCGGGCCTCGATCGACGCCCGCGGGCGGGCCGGTGCCGCCCGGCGCGGCCGCGCCCGCGTGCTCCTGTCCGCGTTGATACTGGCCGCGGGGCTCGGCTCGGGCATCTGCGCGAAGGCCGGCGACACCGGGCCCGCGGAGAGGGCCGGCTGGTCCTTTCAGGTGACGCCGTATCTTTGGGGCGCCGGGCTCGAGGGCGACATCGGGACCCGGTCCGCGCTGCCGACCGCCGAGGTCGACGCCAGCTTCCGGGACATCCTCGAGAACACGGACATCGGCCTCATGCTGGTCGGCGAGGCACGGTACCGGCGATGGGGCGCGTTCGCCGATCTCGCCTATCTCTCCGTCAGCGCCGACGGCGATACCCCGGGCCCGCTCTTCGGCGACGCCGAAGCGGAGGCGGACACCCTCGTCGCGACCCTCGGCGCCGCCTACCGCGTGGTCGACCGGGCCGAGGGATGGCTCGATCTGGTGGCGGGCGGCCGCCTCTGGTCCGTGGACACCGACGTCACGTTCGAGACCGGCCTCCTGCCGAAGCGCAAGACCGGCGTGAGCGAATCCTGGGCCGACCCGGTCGTCGGCCTGCGCGGGCAGATCGACCTCGGCTCCGGTTTCGCGGCGACCGCATATGCCGATATCGGCGGCGGCGCGTCGGACCTGACTTGGCAGGTCCTTGGAACGCTTGACTACCGGTTCAGCGACCGTGTCGAGGCGCGAATCGGCTATCGGCACCTCAGCGTCGACTACAGCGATGGCGGTTTCGTGTGGGACGTGGAGATGAGCGGGCCGATCATCGGCCTGAGCGTCCGGTTTTGAGGGCGGCTTAGCCCTCGGGTCGCGCGGCGACGGCAGGCGCTTTGTCGAGAGGGCCCTGCGGTCGCACGATGGATCTGCCTCCACATCGCTCGACGCACTTTTCCCACAGGTCCGGCAGCAGCACCGCGGCAAGTCCGAGGGCGTCGTGCCATGCTTGCGACACCGGTCCGGATGGCCGGCGACAGGACGCGTGGTGGCACCATTATTGATGCGACACGTTGTTTGCCAAACCGCGCCCCGCAGGGAAGTGCTTAGACAAGAACGTGAAGGGAAAGAGACTTCCATGACCCCGTCCGCTCCGAACGCACAAGCATCTGCTGGTACGTTGGCGACATCGTAAGCGCCAGCCCCGCTAGAGGTTGGGCCGGCCGGCAGCTACAATGGGAATGGCGCGGCCGTTGTCCGTGCGTTGCCAGCTCGGCACTACCTCGATCAGGCTCGTCGTCCCATCATTCGCGCCCATTGCGGATTCCTCGACGCTGCGCCGGCATGACCACCGGCCCCGACCGCAACATCCTGACGGTCATGCTGGGCGAAGACCAGCTTCCGCCGCGGCGGCGGGCCGCGCCAAGTGTTGGCTCCGGGCGAGTTTCCCGCTTATCGATGCACTCTTTCGCGACTAATCTACCGATCGCGCTGCCCGGTGGCGCAAGAGTACACAAGAGCCTACGGAGGACAGACTATGAACGAGCGGAGAACTTGCGCTGACGCCGTGTCGGGCCGGTATCCTGGACGCTTCGCGGCAGCGGCCCTGGTTATAGCGGGCCTGATCGGCGTGTCCGTGGCCTCGGCGGACGAGATACCGGAAAAGCTGAAGGGATCCGGCGAAGTTGTGATCACGAGCGGTGGCGGCACCTGGGAGGACGCGCAACGCAAGGCGTTCTTCGATCCGTTCGAACGCGACACCGGCATCAAGGTGGTCCTGGTTCCCGAGAACCACGCCAAGCTCCTCGCCTCCGTCCAACTCGGTACGCCGGAAGCCGACATCACCTCGATCCCCGGAGGAATGCTGGCCGGCTTCGACGCCAAGGGTGCGCTCGAGCCGATCGACTACAGCTACTTCGGCAAGGAGACGCTCGCCAACATCCCCGACGTGCTGAAGAACGAGAAGGGCGTGGGGGCCCTGCTGTATTCCATCGTGCTCGCCTACAACACAAAGAAGTATCCGGAGGGCGGCCCGCAGCCGCAGAACTGGGTCGACTTCTACGATCTCGAGGCGTTCCCCGGAACGCGCGGCCTGCCCAAGTGCGAAAAGCTCGTCGACGGTGCCCTGCTCGAAACGGCCTTGATGGGCGACGGCGTCGCGCCGGAAGACGTCTATCCGATCGACATGGAGCGGGCCTTCGCGAAGGTCGAAGAGATCAAGCCGCACGTCCGCCGCTGGTGGGTGGCCGGCGCGGATGCGCCGCAAGGCCTGATCGACGGAGAACTCGATCTCTCGAGCGCCTACAACGGCCGCATCTTCGCCGCCCAGAAGCAAGGCGCGCCGCTGGCGTTTTCCTGGGATCAGTCGCTCCTGCAATACGACTATTGGGTCGTCATGAAGGGGTCGCCGAACAAGGAGAACGCGATGAAGTTCCTGGCGTACATCTCGCGCGCCGAGCCGCAGGCGGTGTTCGCGGAAGCGATCTCCTACGGACCGGTCAACCGGAAGGCCTTCGATCTCGTTCCGGCCGAGATGCGTTCGACCCTGCCCGGGTCGCCGGAGCTCGCCAAGAACCAGTTGTTCCAGGACTATTCGTGGTGGAGCAAGGTCGGCGACGATGGCCGGACGAACTGGGACCGGGCACTGGAGCGTTGCGTCACGATGCTCTCGCAATAACGCTTCTCCAACGTCCGCCGGCGGGCGGCCCACGAGGCCGCCTGCCTTTCTCGAGACACCGCTCACGTCGGTGGCGAGGCAGCATGAAGAAGTACCCAGGAACCACACCGGCGAAACCCGGTATCTTTCAGGGCGAGATCGAATTTTCCAATCCGACCTTGCGAGACTATCGCTGGCCGGTCTGCGAGATCGCGGGCCGGCGGGCCGGGCCCAAGCTTTGCGTCACGGCCGGCGTCCACGTGAACGAGGTATCCAGCATCGAGGCGGCGATCCGGCTACAGCGCCTATTCGATCCGGAGATCCTGCGTGGTTCGGTCTCGATTATTCCTGTCGTCAATCTGCCGGCCTTGTACAGCTACACAGAGTACACCTGCCCGGTCGACGGCAAGAACATCAACTTTACCTTTCCCGGAGATCCGAACGGCACCTTCTCGGAGGCTTTGTGCCATGCCCTCGTGACCGAATGGGCCGGTGACGCCGACTGCTACATCGATTTGCACGGCGGGGATCTCCGCGAGACCGTGTCAAAGTTCGTCATGTTCCAGCGTACGGGCGACACGGCGGGCGATACCTTTCGCCGAAGCCTTGCGGAGTGCTTCGACGCCGACCTCGTCGTCGGCTTCGCGCCGCCGCACATGGATGCGCCGGGTCGCCCGCCGACAGCCTTTGCGCGGCTCGGGCGGAACGCCATCATGTCCGAAGGCGGCGCGAACGGCATCGTCGATGAGGACTCCGTCGCCTATCACGTCGGCGGCGTCCTCAACGTGGCGCGCAAACTCGGCATGATCGACGGACCGCTGTCGCCTCCCAAGCGAGCTCAAGTCCTGTGCCACGACTACATCTGGACGCCCGCACCGGTCGACGGGCTGTTCTATTCGGAGATCAAGCCCTTTGATGCGGTGCGCGAGGGCGACGCGATCGGCGAATTCCGAAGCCTCTTCGGCGAGCGGCTCGCGACCCTGCGAGCGCCGGCCACGGGCTACGTGCTTTGGCGCATGACCCAGCCGATCCTCCGGGAGGGCGCGGCGGTGCTCGCCATCGCCGTCCCGGCGGCGGAGCCGCGCTAATCGGAGAGAAGAACCGCATCGTCAGGCCGCCAGGTCAGCGCCACATGCGCGCCAACGGGAAACGGCGCGGCCCCGCGATTCTGGTCCTTGACGGTGAGGCTCAGTCCCTCCGCATCGATCTCGTATCGGGTCGTTTCGCCGAGAAAAACCGCCTCGCGGATCCGGCCGCTCAGCGCCGCCCCCGAGACCTCCTCGCCGCGTAGGATCGAGATCCGCTCCGGGCGGATCATGAGTCGATGGGCCACGACCTCGCCCGCCGCCGACGGCGCTGCGACCAGGGCCCCGTTCGGCAGCCGAAGCATCCGAGCGCCCGCGCCGTCCGCCACGACCTCGCAGTCGAAAATGTTCGACTCGCCGACGAAGCGGGCGACGAAGCTGTCGGCGGGACGGTTGTAGAGCTCCGGTCCGGGTGCCGCCTGAACCAACCGCCCGTCCCGCATCACGGCGATGCGATCGGACAAGGTGAGCGCCTCGTCCTGATCGTGCGTCACGTAGACGACCGTCATACGGAGCTCGCGCTGGATGCGCTTGATCTCGGTCTTCATGCGCTCGCGCAGGTTCCGGTCGAGCGCGCCCAGCGGTTCGTCCATCAGCAGGATCCTCGGACGGAACACGACCGCGCGGGCCAGCGCGACGCGCTGCTGCTGACCGCCGGAGAGCTGCGTCGGATACCGATCGGCGAACTCCTCGAGGTGAACGAGGGCGAGCGCCTCGCGTGCCTTCACGGCGATTTCGCGCCGGTCCACGTCCCGTACCGAGAGTGGGAACGCCACGTTCTCGAACACCGTCATGTGCGGGAACAGGGCGTAGTTCTGGAAAACCATGCCGATCCCTCGCCGGTAAGGCGGCAGGGTGACCACCGATTCGCCGCCGAGCTCGATCTCGCCCGCCGTCGGCGTTTCGAATCCCGCAATCATCTTCAACACGGTCGTCTTGCCTGAGCCCGACGGCCCCAAAAGCGTCAGAAACTCGCCGGGCGCGACGTCGAGACTGAAGTCGGAGACGGCGCGCCCATCTCGTCCGTAGACCTTGCTCACATTCCGCAGAACCAGGGACGTGCTCATGCCGTCATCTCCTGCCCATTGCCGAGCACGGCCCTGCGCTTGATCCGGCGCAGCCGCAGCCATTGGCTGATCCCGACGGCGAAGACGACCGCCAGAATGATGACGGTCGAGGCCGCGCTCAACAGGGGGTCGAACTGATACTTTATGTCGTTCCAAAACTTGATCGGCAGTGTCTGGGGCAGCCGGCCCAGCAGAAAGATCGTCACGAGGAGTTCATCGAACGAGATCAGGAAGGCGAGCAGGCCCGCAGTCGTGAGCGCGGGCTTGAGAATCGGCAGCGTCACGCGGCGCAGGATCGTTGCCGGTCGGGCACCGTGGACGCTGGCGGCGTGCTCCAGCGTTCGATCGAAGCCGCGCACGGCGGATGCCATCACGACCACCACGTAGGGCGTCGCGAGCACCGCGTGGCCGATGACCAGACCGACGTAGCTGCCGAGGAGCCCGAGGCGCGCCTCGTAGATGTAGAGGGCAAGCGCCAGTACGATGACGGGAATGACGATTGGCGAGAGCGAGAGCAGGAAGAGGGCCCGCTTGCCTCGCAGCGGCGAGCGGACCAACGCGAACGCGCCGGCCGTTCCCGCGACCAACCCGACGGCGACGGCGGCACCGCCGATCTGCAGGCTCGCGATGAGGGCCGCGTGCCAATCGGCGGCCCGGTAGAGCTTCTCGTACCACTGCAGAGAAAATCCCGGCGGCGGAAAGGTCACGAACGGCGACGAGCTGAACGACAGGATCACGATGACGATGACGGGCGCGACGAAGAACACCAGCATCGTGGCGGTAAAGACCCATTGCCAGATGCGCCGTTCGGACATGAGCGGCCCGACAAGACGGAACGTCGCGTTCTCGACGACGCGAAAGACCGGGCTGAGGCCAGCACTGAGCGCATGGCGGACGCGACGCGCCCCCGTAGGCCTGATCCGGCTTCCGCCGGTGCCGGGCTGCGCTTCGTGGGCACTCCACATCATCTCGAGCGGGATGAACAGGCTTGCCAGGAACAGGATCGCGAGCGTCGCGAGCAGCAGAATCGTGGCCGACGCGTAGCCAAGCGGGAAGTTGAGCAGGGTCGTCGTCTGCACCACGATCAGCTGCGAGATCATCGTATCCGCCGGGCCGCCGAGCAGAGCCGGCGTGATGTAGAAACCGATCGCCATGATCAGAACTAGGGTGGCCGTCGCGAAGACGCCCGGGAGACTCATCGGCAGGTACACCCGGAGGAATGTGCGGACGGGATTGGCCCCCAGGACCTGGGCCGCCGCGACGAGCCGACGGTCGATCTGGGCCATGACCGCGTACATCGTGAAGATCCCAATGGGCGCAAGGACATGGACCATCCCGATCACGACGGCCGTCGTCGTGTTCAGGATCTGGATCGGTTCATCGACGAACCCGAGCCAGATCAGGGTGTTGTTGACGATCCCTTGGCGTCCGAGGATCACCATCCAAGCGTACGTCCGGATCAGGAACGCCGTGAACAGCGGGATCAGGAGGAAGGTGCTGACGACGATCGCCGTGCGCGGCTTCAGCGAGCTCAAGAGATAGGCGACCGGATACCCGAGCAGGATCGAGAAGAGGGTCACGTACGCGCTCACCTTGAAGTAGACGGGCTCGGTCAGGATGCGCCGGTAGCTCGCGAAATCGAGGGCCAGCCCGCCGAAGCTGTCCCAAACGATCACGGTCAGCGGGATCAGAAAGAATCCGACCAGGAGGATCGCGAGGGGCGCGGCTGGCGCGAGGGACCGTAGCCCGGCCGTCGCGCGCAGGTACTGCCAGACCGATCTCGGCCGCACCCTTTCCGTTGCCACGTCCAACGTCCTGCCTCCTTTGAGCGGGCCAACGGGACCGCCGGCCTCACCATCGCCAATCGGTCGCGATATGCGATGCCTCCTTCCCCAGGTCAACCACTTTGGCCGGACCACTGGAACCTCGACCCCGCGAGTGCAAGGTCGAACGGGCGCGCCTTTCAAGGAGGCGTACTTCCGACCCCTGAAGGACGCCCAGCGGCGTCTCGACTGGCCGTCGGCGATCGGCTTTCTGTCCGACGTCATCGTCGGAACGGTCGACGAGTTGATGGCGACCCGTACGGCGCTCGAGGATCTCCGGCGGATCTGGCTGGGGCGCCGGACGTTTCGCGGGGGCTCGGCCGCCCAGCGGGCGCTCGCGCTCCTCCCGCAGTATCCGGTCATCACGGTCCGGCGTCCGGCCGCCTCGGCGCGGAGCGGCTCGAAATCCGGCCGGTCCTCGACTGACGCCGTTCGGCGGCGCGGCGTGGAGATCCGATACTCCGACGGAGCCCGTATCGTCACCGTCGAGGGCCGTGCGGCCATGCATCCATGGCTATCGACAACGAGGTTTGCCGCAGTCGCCTTGCTCGACCGTCTGGCGCCGATCGGCTCGGCCTGAACGGTTAACGCCGACCGACCTCCCGGTGCATCTCCACCCGCGGCGCTCTGAGCGCAACCTGAGGATGCGTCCACTCGCCGCCGCAGTCCGGCTCAGCGTCGAATGGGAGGGCGCTGCACGCCGCGCGTGTGGCGGCCCGGGTGGATTGACCGGGCGGTTTCGTGAATAATACGAGGGGGGAGGCTTGAGGGTGAGCGTGCCGATCGGCCATCCGATGCAGCTTCAACAGACGGAGACGCCTCCATGACCGCCGCCGTCGAGGGCGCGGCCGTCCGTATCGCGGCGCTGATCGCGCCGAAGATCAATCTCGCGCTCTACCAGAACGCGATCCCGGTTCTGCGCGATCTAAAGATCGTTAACGAGGCCGATGCGCCGCTCGAGCAGCTGGAGCTTTCGATCGCGTCGACCCCGGCCTTTCTCCGGGCGAAGACTTGGCGCATCGAGCGCGTTGGCGCCGGCGCCACTTTCCATCTCACCGATCTCGATGTCGATCTCGACGGAGCCTTGCTGGCCGGCCTTCAGGAGGCCGAGCGCGCCAGCATCACCTTGACCTTGCGCGACCCCAACAGCGAGATCGCCCAGACCGAGAGCGACGTAAGGTTGCTCGCCCCAAACGAGTGGGGTGGCGCCGGCAGCCTTCCCGAGATCCTCGCCGCCTTCGTGCGGCCGAACGACCCGGCGGTCGAGACGGTCCTCAAGAAGGCCGCGGAGATCCTGCACGCCAGCGGCAAGGCACCTGGCCTCGACGGCTACCAGTCCGGCCACCGCGAGCGGGCCTGGGAGATCGTTGCCGCCGTCTGGTCGGCCGTGTCGTCGCTCGGCATCGACTATGTCGTGCCGCCGGCGAGCTTCGAGCAGGAGGGGCAGAAGGTCCGCTCGCCGAGCCACATCCTGGACAAGCGGCTCGGCACCTGCCTCGACCTGGCGCTGCTGTTCGCCGCCGCCCTGGAGCAGGCCGGCCTCAACCCGCTGCTCGTCCTGCGCCGCGGCCACGCCTTCGCCGGCTGCTGGCTCGCCAACGAGGATTTTTCGTCCGCCGTCATCGACGATCCGCAGAGCTTGCGCAAGCGCCTGAAGCTCGGCGAGATGGTCCTGTTCGAGACGACGCTCGTCACCCACAAGCCGCCGGCCAGGTTCCGATATGCCTGCGAGAACGCGGCCGAACAGGTGGCCGAGTCGCGCGACGGGGAGTTCGAACTGGCGATCGACGTCCGCCGGGCGCGCATGAAGCGGATCCGCCCGCTCTCCGAACGCGATGCGGCCCGCGTGCCCTCCGAAGCCGCGAGGGACGACACGGAACCCGCGGTGGTGTTGATCGACGAGGCGCCGCCGCTGCCCGAGGTCGAGATCCTGGCCGATTCCGAGGTCCGGGACGAGACGCCGAAAGGCCGGCTCGAGCGCTGGAAGCGCAAGCTGCTCGACCTCTCGCTGCGCAACCGGCTGCTCAACTTCCGCGCGACCAAGCAGGCGGTCGCCATCGACTGCCCGGAGCCGGGCCGCCTCGAGGACCTGCTGGCGAGCGGCGCCGAGATCAAGATTCTCCCCCGACCGCCGATCATGGAGGGCGAGGACCCGCGCAGCGCGGCCATCCACCGCACGCGCCACTACGAGGAGGCGGTGCGCGAGCATGCCCTGCAGGCGCTCGCCCGCAACGAGGTCCTGGTCAACCTGCCGGCCGACGAGCTCGAAGCCCGGCTCGTCGAACTCTACCGCGCGGCCAAGGCGGCAATCGAAGAGGGCGGCGCCAACACCCTTTATCTCGCCTTCGGCTTTCTCTCCTGGCGGCGCGACGACAAAGCGGACGTCAAGTATCGAGCGCCCTTGATTCTCGTGCCGGTGTCGCTTCGGCGCCGAAGCGTGCGCTCGGGCGTGCGCCTCATGATCCACGACGACGAGCCGCGCTTCAACCCGACGCTCCTCGAGATGCTGCGGCAAGACTTCCGGCTGACAATCCCGGGCCTGCAGGGCGACCTGCCCACGGACGATCAGGGACTCGACGTCGCGAAGATCTGGCAGGCGGTGCGCGCGGCGGTGCGCGACGTGAAGGGCTGGGAGGTCACGGAGGACGTCGTCCTCTCGACCTTCTCCTTCAGCAAGTATCTCATGTGGAAGGACCTGTGCGACCGGACGGAGCAGCTGAAGCGCAATCCGGTCGTCCGGCACCTGATCGAGACGCCGCGCCAGCCCTACGGCGACGGCAGCGGTTTTCCGCCGCCGGAGAGCCTCGACCGGGATCTCACGCCGGCGGACATCTTCTGCCCGCTGATGGCCGATTCCTCGCAGCTCGCGGCGGTGATGGCGGCCGCCCGCGGCAAGGACTTCGTGCTGATCGGTCCGCCCGGCACCGGCAAGAGCCAGACCATCGCCAACATGATCGCGCAGTGTTTGGCCGAGGGGAAGACAGTGCTCTTCGTCTCCGAGAAGATGGCGGCGCTCGATGTCGTTTATCGCCGCCTGCGGGCGATCGGCCTCGGCGACTTCTGTCTCGAGCTTCACTCCAACAGGGCCCGCAAGGTCGAGGTCCTCGAGCAGCTCCGCCGCGCCTGGACAGCGCAGGGCGCTCAGGAGATCGAGACCTGGCGACAGGAGGCGGACCGGCTGCGACGCCTGCGCGACGACCTCAACCGGTTCGTGCGGCACCTCCACCGGCGCCATCGCAACGGCCACACGCCGTTCCGGGCGATGGGGCTGGTCGTCGCCGGCGCCGACCGGAGCATCCCGCATGTGGCGCTGTCCTGGCCCGCCGCCGACGCGCACGATGAGGCCGCGCTCGAACGCCTGCGCGAGCTGGCCAAGCGCCTTGAGATCA
>Ga0310821_101022_pt1 | contig 10792 bp, 9 predicted proteins | sample P4_ome_FD_201300 | JGI IMG/M metagenome (GOLD analysis project Ga0310821, IMG submission 201300) | Sorghum-adapted microbial communities from Joint BioEnergy Institute, Emeryville, California, United States - P4_Day56_Rep1 | ecosystem: Engineered > Bioreactor > SSF (Solid state fermentation) >... | reverse complement strand
GGCGGCGGCATTGTGGCAGGCCTATCAGCGTCGTCTGCGCGCCGGGCTGGGGCGGCTGCGCGTGGGGATTCCCCGCGCCGGGCTGGCACGGTACGACCCTTGGGGGCTGCGCGCCGCGCTGGGACTCGTGCTGGTCATCGCCCTGACGGCGGCCGCGGGCGACGGCTGGAACCGCCTGCTGCGGGCGGCGACGCCCAATCTCGCGGGAGCGGCGCAGGACACCGCCCCCAAGCTCACCCTCTGGGTGACCCCGCCGGCCTATACGCGGATCGCGCCGCTCTTCGTCGATCCTTCGCGGGAGCCGACGGAGGCCCTGAAAGTGCCGGAGGGAAGCCGTCTTCTCGCGCAGGTGGAAGGCGGCCGCGGCCAGCCGCGCCTGACGGTCGGCGAAACCGTTGCCGATTTCGCGGAAATCGGCGACGGCACCTACCGCACCGAGACACAGATCCTCGAGGGCGACCGCCTTACCGTTGAGCAGCAGGGGCAGGCGCTCGGTTCCTGGCCGCTGATCGTCATCCCCGACCAGCCGCCCACCGTCGCCTTGGCCGCGCCGCCGGCGCAGACCGAGCGGGCAGCGCTGCGCCTCGAGTTCGAGGCAGGCGACGATTACGGCCTCAAGGGCGTCCGGGCGATCATCGAGCGCGCAGGCCCGGCGGCCCCGGCCCGGCCCGGTCCGGGGCAACAACCGATCGAGCTTACCCTGCCGCTGCCGGGCGTCGACCTGAAAGAGGCGCGCGCAGCGAGCTACCACGACCTGACGCCGCACCCCTGGGCCGGTCTTCCGGTCGAGTTGCGGATCGAGGCACGGGACTCGGCGGATCAGACGGGGACGAGCGCGCCGGTGACAATCACGCTGCCGGAGCGCGTTTTCCATCATCCCGTCGCCCGCGCCATCATCGAGCAGCGCAAGCGGCTGTCGGTCGCGCCGGAAGAGCAGCGGGGAGTCGCCAGGGCGCTCGCCGGCATCGCCGCGATGCCATCGGCCTACGATCACGACATCGTCGTGGCGCTGGCGCTGCGCATCGCGCAGCGGCGCCTGGAGAGCGACGCGACCGGCGCCCTCATCCCCGACGTGCAAAGCCTGCTCTGGGAAACGGCGCTTCGCCTCGAGGACGGCAACCTGTCCATCGCTGAGCGCGAACTGCGGGAGGCGCAACGAGCCCTGCAGGAAGCGCTCGCCGGCGACGCCACCGACGAAGAGATCGAACGCCTTATGGATGAGCTGCAGCAGGCCCTCGAGCGCTTCCTCGAGGCCCTGGCCGAGCAGATGCAGGAACGGCTGGCCGAGGGGCAGGAACCGATGCCCCTCGACCCCAACGGCAACGTCCTGCAGCAGGAGGACCTGCAGCGCCTGATCGACCAGGCGCGCGAAATGGCGCGTTCCGGCGCGCGCGACGCGGCCCGCGAGCTTCTGGCCCAGCTCCAGGAGATGCTGGAGAACCTCCAGGCGGGGATCTTCGCCGAGCAGCAGTCCGGTCCGGCCGCCGAGGCCATGCAGATGATGCAGGACCTCCAGAACCTCACCCGGCGCCAGCAGGAGCTGCTCGACCGCAGCTTCCGCGAATCACGGCAGATGCAGCCGGGCGAGCGGACGCAGAACGGAAGCAGCGCGGCCCAGGACCAGGAGGCGCTCCGCCGGGCCCTCGGCGACCTCATGCGCCGGTTCGGCGAGATGACCGGGGACATTCCGCGGCCCCTGGGCCGGGGCGAGCAGGCGATGCGCGACGCCGTCGAGGCCCTTGAGCAGGGTATGCCGGGCGGGGCCGTCGGACCGCAAACGCGCGCCCTCGACGAGCTGCAACAGGCCATGGGCGCGATGGCGGAGACCCTGGCGGAGCGGTTCGGCCGCCAGCCGGGACAGGGCCAGGGCCAAGGCCGGTTCGGTCAGATGCCGCGCGATCCGCTCGGCCGGACCAATCAGCCTGGACGCGGGATGATCGACACAGGCGACGTGGAGATCCCGGAGAAAGCCGACCTGCAGCGCGCCCGCGAGATCCTCGATGAGCTGCGGCGGCGCGCCGGGCAGATGCAGCGCCCCCGCCTGGAGCGGGAATACATCGATCGCCTTCTTCGCCAGTTTTGAACCGGAGGTTGGGGCCGTTTCCGCCGCAGGCGCGGCTCGCTTCCGGCGCCGTTACGCCCGCGACGCCGCGGTGCGAGGCCACTTGCGGAGCGTGTCGTTAACCGTTGCGCAGATTTCCTTGAGGCTGAACGGCTTGGAGATGACCCGGCAGATCAGGGCATCGAGATTGTGCGCCCGCTGTCGCTCCGCGGCATAGCCGGTCATCAGAAGGACCGGCATCTCGGGATAGGCCTTCGCCGCCTTCAGCGCCAGGGCGATGCCGTCGATGCCGGGCATAACGATGTCGGTGAGCAGAAGATCGTAGGGCCGTGCGTCCAGCGCCTCGAGCGCCCGCCCTCCGTCGTCCACGGCGGTGACCTCGTGACCCTGCACGGTCAAGGCGCGGGTCACAAACTCCCGAACCGCCTCATCGTCTTCCGCCACCAGAATTCGCGACATGCCAATCAACCGCTGCGCTCAATCCCCGCAGGCCTTAACCGCCCGCACACGGTCCCCGGCGAAAGCAACGCGCGCGGTCCACGCGCCATAACGACTGCATTGATGCGGGATCCCGCCGAGACTCTCCGGCGCGGCCCCACTCGTGGCCGGACGCTTCCGGCCCGCGCCCCAAATCCGACGGCAGCGGCTCGCAGGCCGGTCCCCTCTTTCGACCGCCGGCCCGCACCGTGACCGAGGGCCGGGCGAGCATGCGCAGTCCACGGCCAAGAGTCAATCCCGGGCGATCGGCCGGCTCCCTCCGGGTGCGGTGAAAGTGCCCCGCACCGGACGGGCCGCGGGCGATCAGCGCGCGTCTTCGACGAAGGTGATGGAAAGCCGACGCGAGGCTTCGGGCGGATTGCGGGCCGTCGTCCGGAAGTTCGCCGTCTCGCCCGGTCCCAGCTCTACCCGGTCGATCCGGAACGTCCAGTCCTTGAGCCATTGGTTCTGCTCGTTGCGGAGCGTCGCGCGCAAAGTCGGCAGGGGCTTGGTCTGGTCCGTCAGGTTGGTGACCTCGCCTTCGATGACGATGACGTCCTCGCCGTCCACCTCGCGCCGGACGAACCGGACGTTGCCGAGTTCGAGGCCGGCACCGACCGCCGTCGCGTTGATCCCGATCAGATCATAGAACGCCCTCGCCTCCGGCCATGCCAGGACGATCTGCTCGCGGCCGAGCAAGGCGAGGCCAAGAACGAGCCCGACGAACACCCCGGCCAACAGGAGCAGGCCATAGCGGCCGCGCCGTCGCCGGGGCGGCATCAGCGCGGGCAGGCTGACGCGGCCGACCGGGGCATCGGCCGGCGGCGGCGGCGGTGGCGGCGGGCTGACCTGGCGAGGCATGTCACTCGGCGGTGACTGCATCCAGGTATGGTCGCATTTCGCGCAGCGGACCATCCGGCCCGAAGGACCCAGCGCCGAGGGATCCGTCAAGTACCGCGTCGAACAGGCTGGGCAGGTAAGGATCATGCCGCGACGAGTTACCAGGGAACTTGAAGTTTATAGGTGTTCGCTCAACCCAAGGCAAGCTTCGACCCGGCGCGCCTCAACCGGGTATGCTGGACGCGAGAATTGGATCTGTGCAATGGTGCGGCGACCACAGTTAGGACATGGGTAACGCGAGCGTGGTCCTGTTCGAGAATGCCGGCGTCCGATACGAGGGCGGGCCGCCAGTTCTGCAGAATATTTCCTTCGCGCTCCCGCCGGGGTCCTTTCATTTCCTCGTCGGCCCGAGCGGAGCCGGCAAGTCGTCGCTGCTCCGCCTGATGTATCTCGCGCTGCGGCCGGCCGAGGGGCGCGTCAGCCTGTTCGGCCGGGACGTCAGCACGCTCAAGCGCCACGAGATCCCGGAACTGCGGCGCCGGATCGGCGTGGTCTTCCAGGATTTCCGCCTGCTCGACCACCTCTCGGCCATGGACAATGTGGCGCTGCCCTTGCGGGTCGCCGGCGTGCGGGAATCGGAGATCCGGCGGCATGTGCCGGAGCTGTTGAAGTGGGTCGGCCTCGGCGATCATCTGACCTCTCTGCCGGCCACCCTGTCCGGCGGCCAGCAGCAGCGCGTGGCCATCGCCCGCGCCGTCATCAGCCGCCCGAGCCTGCTGCTCGCCGACGAGCCGACCGGCAATGTCGACGACGCCATCGCCGTGCGGCTGATGTACCTGTTCGAGGAACTCAAGCTCGGCACGACCGTGGTGATCGCCACCCACAACGAAGGGCTGGTAAGCCGGTTCAACCATCGCCAGCTCCGCCTGGAGCACGGGGTCCTGCGGACCGCCGATCCGAAGCCGAGGGACGTTGCGTGATGTCTTTTCTGCGCAGCGACCTTCCGCTGGACCGCGACGCCTCGGGACGGTTTCTGCCCTGGATCATCGGCTTCATGGTCTATCTCGCCGCGCTGACACTGGCCGGCGCCATGGCCGTGGACGAGCTCGTCGAGCGCTGGCAGGCGGGGCTCACGGGAAAGCTCACCGTCCAGGTCGCGCCGGGTCCATCCGACGGCGACCCGGATGACCGGATCGACCGGGTGCTCGAGCTTCTCGCCGAAACCCCGGCCGTCGCCGGCGTCGAACTCCTTGGCGAGCGCGACGTTGCCCGGCTTCTTGAGCCCTGGCTCGGGTCCGGCCCCGAACTTGCGGATCTGCCGCTGCCCGCGCTGATCGCCGTCGAGCTGCGAAAGGGCGCGACGGTCGACCTCGCGTCGCTGCGGCAGCAGCTTGCCGAGGCCGCTCCGGGAACGACCGTCGACGACCATGAGCGCTGGCGCAGCGATCTGACGACCTTCGCGCGTTCCGTCGAGCTGCTGGCCGGCGTCATTCTCTCGCTGGTCGGCGGCGCGGCGATCCTCACCGTCGTCTTCGCGACCCGCACCGGCCTGTCGATCCACCGTCGGGTCATCGAGCTGGTGCATCTGATCGGCGCCAGGGACTCCTACATCGCGCAGCAGTTCGAGGCCCACGCGCTTCGCCTCGGCCTCGTCGGCGGCGTTCTCGGCGTCGGCCTTGCGACGGCGACGCTGCTCGGCCTCGGCCGGCTCCTCGCCGGGATCGAAGCGCCGCTGCTGCCGTCCCTGTCGTTCGAGCTGTGGCAGTGGCTGACGCTCGCGATGCTGCCGCTCGCGGCCGCGGGCATCGCCATGCTGACCGCGCGCCTGACGGTGCTGCGCACATTGAGCCGGGTCATGTGACGCATGGCCCTGGATGCGCGCAGCCCGATCGGCCTCCGGCAACAAAACCGGCCGGACCTCACCCCGCCGAGCCAGGCAAACATCCTGACGGGCGGCGATCGATGAGTCGGCGTGCCCTTCCGAAGCCGTGGTCGCGACGGACGAGCCGTCGATTGACGCGACTTGGCGTCTTGGTGACCTCGGTGTTTTCGCTGTGGCTTGGCGGCCTCATCCTGTTCGTCGGGCAGATTCCCCAGGCGGTGGACGGACCGACCGACTCGACCGACGCGATCGTCGTCTTGACCGGCGGCAGCGACCGGGTCCAGGAGGGGTTGCGCCTCATCGCCGAAAATCGCGCGCGCAAGCTGTTCATCTCCGGCGTCCATGAGGGCGTGAACCTTACCGCGCTGCTTCAAAGCATGGCGCAGATATCCGAGACGATGCCGGCGCCCGAACAGATTGCCTGCTGCGTGGTCCTCGGGCACAGCGCGGACGACACGGAAGGGAACGCGCGTGAAACCGCGTCCTGGATGGCGGCGCAGAACTTCCGTTCGCTTCGGCTGGTCACGGCGGACTATCACATGCCGCGCAGCCTGCTGGAGTTCCGCCGCGCCATGCCCGACCTCATCATCCGGCCGCATCCCGTCTTTCCGCCTCAGATCAAGCGAGAGGTGTGGTGGCGTACCCCCGGGACCGCGCTGCTCATGCTCAAGGAGTACACCAAGTATCTTGTGGCCCTGACGCGAAGCCTGATCATTGCCCCGCCCGGCGCCGTCGGCGAAGGGTGATCGGGCGGCCGAATCCAGGAACGACACACGAGTACGAGAACGCGGATGGCCACGCTGCGGTCCCTTGCCTTCAACGTTGCATTCCTTGTCTGGACGGCCGCGGTGCTGACCGCCGCGCTGCCGGTCCTGGCCCTGCCGCGGGCGGCGACCTATGCCCTTGGCCGATTTTGGGTCCGCGGGACCTTCGCCTTGCTGGCCTGCATTGTCGGGCTGCGGTACCGGGTTCGCGGGTTGGAGCATCGACTCGCCGGGCCCGCAATCTACGCCGCCAAGCACCAGTCGAGCTGGGAGACGCTGGTCTTCGCGCTGCTGCTCCACGAGCCGGCCTATGTGCTGAAGCGCGAGCTGATCCGGGTACCGGTGTTCGGCTGGTACCTCTTGCGCGCCGGTATGATCCCGGTTGACCGCGGCGGCGGCGGCGCGGCGTTGAAACGGATGGTGGCGGCAGCCCGCGCCCGAACCGCCGCCGGCCGGCCGCTTCTGATCTACCCCGAGGGGACGCGCACGGCCCCCGGCGAGCGTCGGCCCTACCATCCCGGCGTCGCCGCCCTTTACACGCAGCTCGGGCTGCCGGTGGTGCCGGTCGCCCTCAATTCCGGCCTCTTCTGGGGACGGCGCAGCTTCACCAAACGGCCCGGAACCATCACGCTCGAGTTCCTTCCGGCGATTGCCCCCGGCCTCCCGCGGAAGGTCTTCCTCGCGGAGCTGCAGAACCGGCTTGACACGGCCTCGGACCGGCTCGCCGCGGCGCCCTAGCGACGAATCGCCCACAGCGGGCGGCCCCATTCCTCCGCGAAGACAGGCCACCGGCGAGCGAGGTTCGAGGGCGGGTCCGGCCCGTCTCGCCGGCCCTGGGGACAAGATTGTGGACAAAAAACCATTTGTCCCCACCTCTCCCGATCCGTCCCCTGGGGATTGCGCGGAAAACCGAATTATCTCAATAATCTCAACATGTTAAATCGCATCCGGCTGTTGAAACATAACGTGAACGTTTGCTTGACGGCCGCAGCGAAGGCTCCTAATTTGGAAGTTCCGGCAGGCTTGGGGGCGCCTGCTTGCGACGGACCGCGCCAGCCGCTCCCCGCCGGACCGCCCGCAATTTGAGCGCAATTTGAGGAGGAAGCGCGCCCCGATGCCGCAGGTCACCGCCATCTCCCAGCAGATCTGGGACATGAAATACCGTCTCAAGGCGCCTGGCGGCGAGGCAGTCGACAAGACCATCGAGGACAGCTGGCAGCGTGTCGCACGCGCCCTGGCCGAGCCGGAGAAGGAGCCGGGGCTCTGGGCCGAGCGGTTCTACGGGGCGATGCAGGACTTCAAGTTCCTGCCGGCGGGCCGAATCCTCGCCGGCGCCGGGTCCGGCCGCAACGTCACGCTGTTCAACTGCTTCGTCATGGGCACGATCCCCGACGACATGAGCGGCATCTTCGAGCATCTTCGCGAGGCGGCGTTGACGATGCAGCAGGGCGGCGGCATCGGCTACGACTTCTCGACGCTCCGTCCTCGCGGCGCGCCGGTGAGGGGCGTCGGCGCCGACGCATCGGGCCCCCTCTCCTTCATGGACGTCTGGGACGCCATGTGCCGGACCATCATGAGCGCCGGACACCGCCGGGGCGCCATGATGGCGACCATGCGCTGCGACCACCCGGACATCGAGGCCTTCATCGAGGCGAAGCGCGAACCCGGGCGGCTGCGCATGTTCAACCTTTCGGTCCTGGTGACGGACGCCTTCATGGCTGCCGTCAAGGAGGACGCGCCCTGGGAGCTGACCTTCAACGGGACGACCTACAAGGTGCTTCCGGCGCGCGAGCTGTGGGACAAGATCATGCGCTCGACCTACGCCTATGCGGAGCCGGGCGTCATCTTCATCGATCGCATCAACCGGCGTAACAACCTCTATTACTGCGAGACGATCAGCGCGACCAACCCCTGCGGCGAGCAGCCTCTGCCGCCCTACGGCGCCTGCCTTCTGGGCTCGATCAACCTCGCCGCCCTGGTCCGAAACCCGTTCGAAGCCGGGGCCGAGATCGACCCGGCAGCGCTGGATGAGCTCGTCCGCATCGCCGTGCGGATGCTGGACAACGCCATCGACGTGTCGCGTTTCCCGCTGCCGGAGCAACAGGCGGAGGCGCGGGCGAAGCGGCGCATCGGCCTCGGCGTCACCGGCTTGGCGGACGCGCTCATCATGTGCGGCGCCCGCTACGGCAGCAGCGCCGCGGTGGCGCTGACGGAACAGTGGATGAGGGCGATCCAGCGGGCCGCCTATCTCGCCTCCACCGAGCTCGCGGCCGAGAAGGGGGCGTTCCCGCTCTACGACGCGGAGCCGTATCTGGCGGGCGAGACCGTGCGCAGGCTGGACGAGGACGTCCGCGCGGCCATCGCGCGGCACGGAATCCGCAACGCGCTCCTCACCTCGATCGCGCCGACCGGCACGATCTCGCTCTTCGCCGACAACGTATCGTCGGGACTGGAGCCGGTGTTCAGCTTCAAGTACAGCCGCAACGTCCTCATGCCGGACGGCAGCCGCGTCCAGGAAGAGGTGACCGATCACGCCTACCGCCTGTTCCGCCGGCTCAAGGGGGAAGCCGCGGCGTTGCCGGACTCCTTTGTCGATGCGCAGCAGCTGATGCCCGGCGACCACGTGGTGATGCAGGCGGCGGTGCAGAAATACGTCGACAGCTCCATCTCGAAGACGATCAACTGCCCGGCCGACCTGCCCTTCGAGGCGTTCAAGGACGTCTACATGCAGGCCTATGAGCTGGACTGCAAAGGCTGCACGACCTATCGCCCGAACGAGGTGACCGGGGCGGTGCTCGAGGTGAAGCCGGCGGCCCAGTCGCAGACAGCCCGAGCCGCCGACAGCGAACAGCCGGAGCTGCCGCTGGGCGCGCCGCAGACGCGGCCGGAAGACGTGTATGAGGCAGGTGGCGTCGTCTACATGACGCAGCCGCTCGACCGGCCCGAGGCCCTGCCGGGCCAGACCTACAAGATCCGCTGGCCGGAGAGCGACCACGCCCTCTACATCACCATCAACGACATCGTCCAGGACGGGCGGCGGCGCCCCTTCGAGGTGTTCATCAATTCCAAGAACATGGAGCACTACGCCTGGACGGTCGGCCTCACGCGCATGATCAGCGCGGTCTTCCGTCGCGGCGGCGACGTGTCCTTCGTGGTCGAGGAGTTGAAGGCCGTGTTCGACCCGCGCGGCGGCTGCTGGATGGGCGGCCGCTACGTGCCCTCGCTGCTCGCCGCCATCGGCGAGGTCATCGAGCGGCACATGATCGACATCGGGTTCCTTCCCGACCCGGCCCGCGAGCGGCGGGAGATCGAGGCCGCCCGCGCGCTGAAGGTGGCCAATCTGGGCGACGGCGATGCGGCGCGGTCCCGCGCCCTGCCGCGCTGCCCGAAATGCAGCTCGCCGTCGCTCATCCGCCAGGAGGGCTGCGACCTCTGCACCGCCTGCGGCTACAGCAAGTGCAGCTGAGCGGCCGGGAGCCGGCCGCATGGCCCGCCCCTGCCAACATTGCGGCGCGGCGATGAGCCGCATCGCCGAGCGCTGCCCCGAATGCGGCGGCCGTAACGAGCCCGAGCGCCCCTGGTACGTCTACCTCGTGGGCGGAGCGCTCGTCCTGCTGATCTTCCTGTGGCTCGGCGATTTCGGCGCCCTGGTCGATTTCGTCGGCCGGCTGCTGACGACCCTTCACGGATAGGGCACGGTCGAACGGCGGCGTCAGGCGAGATCGGCGAGGTCCTCGACGCGCCCGCCGCTCAAGGCCGTGACGTGGCGCGTGATCCTCCCGATGTCCCAGTTCCACCAGCGGATCTCCAGCAGCCGCGCAACGGCCGCCTCGTCGAAGCGCATGCGCACGACGCGGGCGGGGTTGCCGGCGACGACCGCGTAGGGCGGCACATCGCGCGTAACGGCGGCGCGCGCCCCGACGACGGCGCCGTCGCCGATCGTCACGCCCGGCAGGATCAGGCTGTCATAGCCGATCCAGACGTCGTTCCCGACCACGGTGTCGCCGCGGCCGGAAAGGGAGAAATCGCCCCGGAAGGGCTCGAGCCAGTCTCCACCGAAGATCGGGAACGGAAAGGTGGTCGGGCCGTCCAGACGGTGGTTGGCGTCGTTCATCATGAACTTGGCGCCCGTGGCGATGGCGCAGACCTTGCCGATCACCAAGCGGTCCCACGAGAACGCGAAGTGATAGAGGATGTTGCGGCGGAACGCCTCCGGCCCCTCCGGATCGTCGTAGTCGGTGTAGTCCCGATCTGCATATTCGGCAGGTCCGCGATGTTCTTCACGAACATGATGCGCGGATGCCCCGACACGGGATGCAGCCGGTTCGGGTCGGGCCCCGGAATCGTCGGTGGCATGGGTCAGCACTCCCGCTCCTCGCCGACGGTCTTGCCCCCGGTCCGCCGACCGCCCCCAACGGCCGGAGCGCGGGAACGATCATGGCCTGCCCCGGCCTTCGCCTCGACGAGGCGCAGCAGTTCGTGAAGGGCGCAGTCGGTGATGCCCAGCTCGTCGAGATGGCGGACCGTGTTCTCCAGATAGTCGCGGTTGCTGCCGGCCGCGCCCACGCCCGCCAGGATCATTTCGGCGATCAGCTCCGGATCCAGCTTGCCGGTGTATTGCGCGTGCCGGCGGTCGGCGACATAGGTCGCGGCGCGGATGCGACCGCCCTCGACCTCGACCGGCAGCCAGCGCGGCTCGTAGACACCGGTCACCATCTCGCGCTCGTGCAGATAGGCCGCCACCGCTTCCGCGTCTTCGGCGGCGAC
>Ga0310821_101021_pt1 | contig 10799 bp, 7 predicted proteins | sample P4_ome_FD_201300 | JGI IMG/M metagenome (GOLD analysis project Ga0310821, IMG submission 201300) | Sorghum-adapted microbial communities from Joint BioEnergy Institute, Emeryville, California, United States - P4_Day56_Rep1 | ecosystem: Engineered > Bioreactor > SSF (Solid state fermentation) >... | reverse complement strand
GCTGCCCATGTCAGATCACCTTCGCCTCGTTGCGCAGCTTGTCGACCAGCTCGGCGACGCTCGACACCCGCACCCCCGCCTGCCGCGGCGGCGGCTCGACCACCCGCAGGGTCGTCAGCCGCGGCGCCACGTCGACGCCCAGCTGCGCCGGCGTCAGCGTCTCCAGCGGCTTCTTCTTCGCCTTCATGATGTTCGGCAGCGAGGCGTAGCGCGGCTCGTTCAGGCGCAGGTCGGTGGTCACCACCGCCGGCAGCCGCAGGCTCACCGTCTCCAGCCCGCCGTCGACCTCGCGCGTCACCGACAGGCGCTCGCCCTCGAACGCCAGCTTCGAGGCGAAGGTGCCCTGCGGCCAGCCCAGCAGCGCCGCCAGCATCTGCCCCGTCTGGTTGCAGTCGTCGTCGATCGCCTGCTTGCCGAGAATCACCAGACCCGGCCCCTCCCGCTCGACCACCGCCTTCAGAAGCTTGGCCACCGCCAGCGGCTGCAGCTCGGCCTCCGTCTCGATCAGAACCCCCCGGTCGGCGCCCATCGCCAGCGCCGTGCGCAGCGTCTCCTGGCACGCCGCCGCCCCCGCCGACACCGCAACCACCTCGCTCGCGACACCCCGCTCCTTCAGCCGGATCGCCTCCTCCACCCCGATCTCGTCGAACGGGTTCATCGACATCTTCACGTTCGCCGTCTCAACCCCAGTCCCGTCCCCCTTCACGCGAACCTTCACGTTCGCGTCAACAACCCGCTTAACCCCGACGAGAACCTTCATGCGCACCTCAATTCGTCATATGCACAGACCATGCGGATCGATCTCCCCCCTTACATCCGGACCCGCGATCCCTGCGGATCGTAAAACGGCTTCAGGCTCGCCTCCGCCGCGAAGCGTTCGCCGGCGATCTCGATTTCGTAATCGGAGCCGCCCAGTTCCTCCGGTCCGTCGCCCGGCGCGCAGGCAACATAGCCCAGGCCGATCGCCGCGCCCAGATGATGTCCGTAATTGCCGGAGGTTACTCGCCCCACGATGCGATCGCCGCGCCAGATCGGCTCGTTGTGGTAGAGCATCGGCTCCGGACGCTTGAGCTTGAACTGCAGCAGCCGGCGGGTGACGCCGGTGTCGCGCTTGCGCAGCACCGCTTCGCGACCGATGAAGGCCCCGAAGCGCGATTGCGGCTTGTCGACCTTCACCGCAAAGCCGAGCCCGGCCTCCAGCACGTGGTCCTCGTCCGTGACGTCGTGGCCGAAATGGCGATAGGCCTTCTCGATGCGGCAGGAATCGAGGGCATGCAAGCCGCACAGCGTCAGCCCATGGGCGTCGCCCGCCGCCAGGATCGCGTCGAACGCGGCCCGCGCCATCTCGCTCGGCACGTACAGTTCCCAGCCGAGTTCGCCGACATAGGTGACGCGATGGGCGCGCGCGATGACCGGGCCGAGTTCGATCGCCTTGGCCGTCCCGAAGGGGAAGGCGGCGTTCGACAGATCGGTGTCGACCAGCGGCTGCAGCAAGGCGCGCGCGTTCGGCCCCATGACGCACAGGACCGCTTCCGCGCTCGTCACGTCGACGACGGCGCAGCGCGCCTCCGCCGGGATATGGCGCTTGAGCCACGCAAGGTCGCGGGTGGCCGACGCGGCCGCGGTGACGACCAGGAAGGAGTCCTCGGCGAGGCGCGTGACGGTCAGATCCGCCTCGATGCCACCCCGGTGGTTGAGCCATTGCGTGTACACGATGCGGCCGGGCTCCACCGCGACGTCATTGGCGCAGATGCGCTGCAGCACGGCCTCCGCGTCCGGGCCCTCGACCCTGAACTTGGCGAAGGAGCTCATGTCGAACAGCCCGACGGACGACCGCACCGCGCGATGCTCCGCGGCCGAGTAGGGGAACCAGTTCTGGCGGCCCCAGCCGTATTCATAGACGGGCTCGACGCCCGGCGGCGCGAACCAGTTTGCCCGCTCCCAGCCGGCGGTCTCGCCGAAGCAGGCGCCGCGCTCGGCCAGGCGCTCGTGCAGCGGCGACTGCCGCAGGCCCCGTGCCGTGGCGTATTGCCGGTAGGGGAAGTGATCGGCATACAGTAGGCCGAGCGTCTCGGAGACGCGCATCTCGAGGTATCTCCGGTTGCCCTGAAAGGGCTGCAGGCGACGGATATCGACGTCCCAGAGATCGAAGGGCGGCTCACCCGCATCCATCCATTCCGCCAGCGCCTTCCCGGCCCCGCCCGCAGATTGGATGCCGATCGAATTGAAGCCGCAGGCGACAAAGAAGTTCTTGAGCTCCGGCGCCTCGCCGAGCAGGTAGCGCCCGTCCGGCGTGAAGCTCTCGGGGCCGTTGAAGAAGGTGCGGATCCCGGCCTTCGCCAGGATCGGCAGGCGTTCGACGGCGCGGTTGAGGATCGGCTCGAAATGCGCGAAGTCCTCCGGCAGCTGGTCGAAGCAGAAGTCTTCCGGGATGCCCTCCCCGCCCCACGGCTTCGCCTCGGGCTCGAAGCAGCCGAGCAGGATCTTCCCGGCGTCCTCCTTGTAGTAGGTGCACTCGTCCGGCACGCGGAGAACCGGAAGATCACGGGGCAGGTCTTCGATCGGCTCAGTCACGACGTAGAAGTGCTCGCAGGCGTGCAGGGGCACGTTGACCCCGGCCATGCGGCCGATCTCCCGCCCCCACATGCCGCCGCAGTTCACCACCACCTCCGCCGCGATCTCGCCCCGCCCGGTAACGACGCCCGTGACCCGGCCATCCTTCGTGCGAATGCCCGTCACCTTCGTGTGCTCGAAGATCTTGACGCCCTTTGAGCGCGCCCCCTTGGCCAGGGCCAGCGCGATGTTCCCCGGATCGGCCTGACCGTCCTTCGGCAGGAAAACGCCGCCCTCGACGTCGCGGGCGTCGAGCAGCGGGTAGACCCCCTTGCACTCCTCCGGCGTCAGAACCTGCACCTCGAGACCGAAGGTCTTCGCCATGGAGGCGCCCCGCTTCAGCTCCTCGAGCCGGTTCTTGGTCAGGGCGACGCCGAGCGAGCCGTTCTGCTTGAATCCCGTGGCCTCGCCCGTTTCCGCCTCGAGCCGCAGATAGAGCTCGGCCGAATACTTGGCCAGCCGCGTCAGGTTGAGGGTGGCCCGAAGCTGCCCGATGAGGCCGGCGGCGTGCCAGGTGGTGCCACTCGTCAGCTGCTTGCGCTCGAGCAACACGACGTCGGTCCAGCCAAGCTGCGCCAGATGGTAGGCCACCGAACAGCCAACGACGCCGCCGCCGATGATGACCGCGCGAGCGTGCGTGGGAAACGTTTCGTCCATGAAGGTCTTCCTCGAGTCCTTATGCCCGCAGGCGGCTGTTGTCGGGATCGTAGAGCGGCTCGCGGGCGACCACCGCCTCGACGCGATCGCCGAAGATCTCGATCGTGAGCGCCTGCCCTTCGACCGCGCGGTCGGTGCGCACATAGGCGAGCGCGATCGAAGCCCCGATGCGATGGCCATAGCCGCCCGAGGTCACGATCCCCACGCGATCATCGCCGTCGAATACCGGTGCGCAGAACGGAGCATCCGCCGTTTCCGCTTTGACGAGGAGCGGAACGAAGCGCCATGCGGGCCCCGCCTGCTTCTCGCGCAGGAGCGCGTCGCGTCCGATGAAGGACGACTTGTCGAGCCTGACGAAGCGGTCGAGCGACGCGGCGAGCGGTGAATAGCCGATCTCAAGATCCTGCTTCCACGAGCGGTAGCACTTCTCGAGCCGGAGCGACTCGACCGCATAGATGCCGATGTCGCGAATGCCGAACGGCTGGCCGGCCGCCCACACCGCATCGTAAGCGCCGACCAGCGCCTCGACGGGCAGGTGAAGCTCCCACCCGAGCTCGCCCACATAGGAGACGCGCAGCGCAAGCGCACGGGTGAAGCCCAGATCGATCCACCGGGCCGAGAGCCACGGAAAGGCGCCGGTTGACAGGTCCGCCGACGTGACTTTCACCAGAACATCGCGCGATTTCGGGCCCGTGACCACCAAGGTGCCGTAGCGCGCGGTCAGGTTGGTGAGCCGAACGCTGCCGTCCGCCGGCAGATGCGCGGTGAGCAGGTCCTGGTCGTGCCATTCGGCCGCCCCGGCGCCGATCAACCAGAACCGGTCCTCAGCCAGACGGGTGATCGTGAACTCCGTGAGGACGCCGCCCTTGGGCGTGCAGCAATAGCTGAGGGCGACGCGCCCGATCTTCGGCAAGGCCCCCGTGATCAGACCGTCGAGCCAGGCGGCCGCGTTCGGTCCGGAGACTTCGAACTTGCTGAAGCCCGGCATGTCCAGAATGGCGACGCGCTCGGCGACCGCGCGGCACTCCTCGGCGACGGCGTCGAACCAGTGCGGCCGATGAAAGGTCAGGTCCTGCCTCGCCTCATCCGCGTTCCGCGGGAACCATGTCGCGCGCTCCCATCCGTTGCGTGCGCCGAACATCGCGCCCTTGGCCTTGAGCCGCTCATAGAGCGGGGACGTCTTGGCCGGCCGGCCGGCCGGGCGCTCCTCGAAGGGAAAACCGATCGCGTATTCGTGCTCGTAAAGCTCGATCGCCTTGGCCGCGGTATAGCTCTTCGTGACGTGTTCCGTGTAGCGCCGCGGGTCGAGCGACCACAGGTCCCATTCCGGCTCTCCCTCCACGATCCACTCGGCGAGCGCCTTGCCGGCGCCGCCGCCCTGCACGATCCCGAAAGAGAAGACGCAGCATTCGTAGAAATTGCGAAGGCCCGGTGCCGGACCGATCAACGGGTTGCCGTCCGGCGTGTAGGGGATCGGCCCGTTGATCACCTTCTGGATGCCGACCGAACCGAGGATCGGCACGCGCCTGATCGCCGCCTCGATATGCCAGGTGAGCCGATCGAGATCGTCCGGGAAAAGCTGGAACGAGAAGTCTTCCGGCAGCCCGTCGAGCCAGTGGGCCCTGGCATTGCGCTCGTAAGGCCCCAGGATGAGCCCGTCCCGCTCCTGACGCAGGTAGTAGCTGTCGTCCGGGTCGCGCAGCAGCGGCAGCTTGCCGTCGCGGCCCGCGAGCTCCGGGATCTGCTCCGTAACGAGGTACTGGTGGGACATGGCGACGCAGGGCACGTCGCGGCCGACCATCGCGCCGATTTCGGCGGCCCGGTAGCCGGCTGCATTGACCACCACCTCGGCCGTTATGGCGCCCCTGGCGGTCTCGACACGCCACTCCCCGCTCGGCAGCCGCCGGATCGCCGTGACCGGGCAGAAGCGGACGATCCTCGCGCCGAGATCGCGCGCCCCCTTGGCGAGCGCCTGGGTCAGCTGCGCCGGGTCGATGTCGCCGTCATCGGGGTCCCACTGGCCGCCCTCGAGGTCATGCAGCTCGATAAAGGGATATCGGTCTCTGATCTCCGCGGGGGTCAGCATCTCGAAGGCGATGCCCTGCTGGCGCGCCATCGCCGTGACGTGACGGAACTCCTCCATCCGCGCCCGGCTCTGCGCAAGCCGGATCGCGCCCGTGACGTGGTAGTTGATGGGATAGTCGACCTCGGCGCCCAGCCGCCGATAGAGCTGCGTCGAGTAGCGCTGGAGCTTCATGATGCTCCAGCTGCCCGAGAAATTCGGACAATTGCCGGCGGCATGCCAGGTGGACCCCGACGTCAGCTCGTTCCGCTCGAGCAGTACGGCGTCCGTCCATCCCATCTTCGCCAAATGATAGAGCGAACTGCAGCCGGCGATGCCGCCGCCGATGACGACCACGCGGGCGTGGGTGGGAAGCTCTGCCATCCTTGTCCTCTATGCTCGCACAGCTAGTAAACGGGCGGCGCGATAACCCAGACGACCACCGCTTTGTCCTTGCCGGGATTGCGCCAACGAAACGGCTCGCGGCGAATGCGGAAACTGTCGCCGGCCGCCAGATGGAACCGCCGCTCCCCGATCCAGAGTTCGAGTTCGCCCGAGACGAGGTAGCCCGCCTCGTCGGTGTCGCGCCGCGCCGCCTCGGGCAGTTCCGCGCCCGGCTCGAAGGTGCTGAGGACGAGCTCGAACTCCCCGCCCAGATCCGGCGACAGGAGCTCCTCCGTCAGCCCCGCCTCCGCGCTCCCGAGACTGCGCCGGTTGACCGCGCGCACGACGTGGCCTCGCTCTTCCTCAGGGATGTCCTCATGCAGGAAGAACCAGCTGAGCGGGACACCGAGGGTGGTCGCGATCCGCCGCAGATCCTGCACGGAAACTTCGGACAGGCCGCGCTCGATCTGGCTCACGAAGCCGATGGACCGGCCGATGCTGTCGGCAAGCTCGGCGAGCTTGAGGCCCTTGGCCTTGCGCAGATCGCGGATTTCACTGCCGATCAGCACCCGCGAGCGTTGCGGCGCATTGCTTTCGGCATTCTTCTCTCTGGCAGGAGCGGCCATGACCAAGCTCTTTGCAATCTACCCGTTCGATCCTAGCACCCGGCCATGAAATTGTCGCGGAAAATTTCATGATTGCGAATTTTAGAATCCGAAGTTCACGAACGCCAACGAGGCGATTGGCCGAACGCCTCTCGTCGACGCGGGCCGCGCACGACGCCGCCCCTCCGCTCTGCCTTCATTCGCCCCCTGCCGCGCTCGTGCCCCATTGCCATGTCCTCGACACTGACCGACCGATCCGGACGCAGACCATGCGGCTACCGCACCGGCTGCACTTCAGGAACCAGGGGAGATCCCGGATCGGTGGTCGTGACCCAGACGATGGATGAGGGCGTGGGCGTCAAGCCGCGCGCCGGCGCATCCGCAGTGCCCGCAGTCGGCCCGCAACGGCAGACACCATCGCGCCGCGTCCCCCAGAAGAACCGCGCCCGCCGTGTCCGGCCGCTCTGGATCGCGCTCGGCTTCAGTAAATAATGAAGGGTGATGTTCCTATTATGTTCCAATATTCCCAATCCAGATCCGCGAGTCAAGCTGCGGCCCCAACCGGTGGGCTGGATCGACTCCCCGTCCAATCAGCGGTAGTATTCGCAAAACTCTATACACGGGGAGGGAGCCTATGGACTTCGCGGACCGAATAAAGGCCCTTGCGGGCCGCGTCGAACGCCAGAAGGACAGCGTGCAAACGGAAGAAGCCTGCAAGAACGCCTTCGTCATGCCGTTTCTGAATGCGCTCGGGTACGACGTCTTCAACCCCGAGGTGGTGGTTCCGGAGTTCACCTGTGACGTCGGCGTCAAGAAGGGCGAGAAGGTCGATTACGCCGTCAAGATCGACGGCAAGGTGGCCATCCTCGTCGAGTGCAAGGGATGCGGCGCCAGCTTGGCGAGCAGCCACATGTCCCAGCTGTATCGCTACTTCTCGGTCACCGAGGCCCGCTTCGCCATCCTCACGAACGGCATCGAGTACTGGTTCTATTCGGACCTGGACGAACCGAATCGAATGGACCAACGGCCGTTCTTCCAGTTCAACGTCCTCGAGCATCGCGCCCAGGACCTGGAGGAGCTTCGCAAGTTTGCGAGCGATCGCTTCGACGTGGACAAGATCCTCGCGACCGCGAGCAACCTTAAGTACGGCTCCGCGATCAAGGCCGAACTGATGAAGGAACTCGAAGCGCCGTCGGAGGAGATGATTCGCCTGCTGGTGTCGCGCGTGTTCGACGGCCGCTTCACCCAGAAGGTCAAGGAGGAGTTCTCCCCGATCGTCACCAGCGCGTTCAAGGACGCCGTCCGCGATCTCGTGAACCGGCGCCTGACCTCGGCCCTCGAGGCGGGAAGCGAACGGCCCTCCTCCTCCGAAGCGGCTCCGTCCGACGCCAACGGGGCGGAATCGGAGATCGTGACCACCCAGGAAGAGCTTGAGGCGTACCACATCGTGAAGGCGATCGTGCGCAGCGTCGTGAGGGCGGAGCGCGTCCACATGCGCGACGCGAAGACCTACTGCGCAATTTTGCTCGACGACAACAATCGCAAGCCACTGGCCCGGCTTCACTTCAACGGCAAGTCGAACCGCTACATCGGACTGTTCACCGACAAGCAAGAAGAACGGATCCGGATCGACCGGCTCGACGACATCTACGGCTTCGCCGATCGCCTTCAGCAGACGGCGCTTTCCTATGGTGAGTGAAAGCAAGATCGCAGGCGGCTCGGCACTGGGCCACGACAGTCTTTGCTTGGATCGCCGTCGTGGACGCTTCGGTCATACTGGGCCGAGACACGCTGGGTAGCGGGGCCACCGGTGGAGCTTATCGGGAAGGTTCTTGAGGCGGTTTCAATCATCATCGCCTCCGGAACCGCGATATACGGAGTCCAGGCGTGGCGCAGGGAGCCATGGAAGCGCGAGATCGGTTGGGGCCTCGACGACGATGATGCCATCGGCGGCGCGATCTCGGCGCGCATCCGCACCACTTACGACCGAAAACTTGCCGAAGTTTCGGGTTCTGCGGTTGGCGCTTCAGCTAAGTTTTTGAGAGAATTGGCGTCCCCAGGGGGATTCGAACCCCCGTTGCCGCCGTGAGAGGGCGGTGTCCTGGGCCTCTAGACGATGGGGACACAGAGGACCTGAGGGCCCTTCACATAAGGGATGCGCGGCCGCCGATCAAGGGTTTTCGCGCGGGCGCCGGCCCCGTCGGCCGCGTCAGCCCGTGCCGAGATGCCGTTCGGCCGCGGCCAGGAGGGCCTCGACCGCCGCGGGCTCCGTATCGAAGGCCGTCACCAGCCGTACCAATCCCGCGGAGGCCCCGCCTTCCCGGGACGCGCCCCCCTGGAGTCCGTCTTCCGGCGTCTCGTCCCAACGATAGAACGCGAATCCGTCGGCCAGGAGGCCGGCGATGGCCGGTTCCGGCAGCCGCGCGAAGATCTCGTTCGCCTGCACCGGGTAGACGATCTCCACCCCCGGCAGGCGGCCGAGCCCGTCCGCCAGCCGCGCCGCCATGCGGTTGGCGTGGGCGGCGTTCCGCAGCCACAGGTCGTCGGCCAGATAGGCCTCGAGCTGGGCGCTCAGAAAGCGCATCTTCGAGAAGAGGTGGCCCGCCCGCTTGCGCCGGAAGGCGAAGCCGTCGGCGAGCGCCCGGTTGAAGAACACGACCGCCTCGGCGGCGAGCGCGCCGTTCTTCGTGGCGCCGAAGGACAGCACGTCGACGCCCGCCCGCCAGGTGAGGTCAGCCGGCGCCAGCCCGAGGCCCGCCACCGCATTGGCGAAGCGCGCGCCGTCCACATGGACGGCAAGGCCATGGGCATGGGCCAGCTCGGCGATGGCGCGCAGCTCGTCCGGATCATAGACCGTGCCGAAGTCGCTTGCTTGGGTCAGGCTGACCGCCGCCGGCTGAACCCGGTGCACGCTTCCGGCCCCCGCGACGGCGAGCGCCGCGGCGAGGTCTTCGGCCCACAGCTTGCCGCTCGCCCCCGGCAGGTCGATCAGCTTGGCGCCGCCGGTGAAGAACTCCGGCGCGCCGCATTCCTCGGTGTTGATGTGGGCCGATGCGTGGCAATAGACGGCGCCGTAGGACGGCGCGACCGCGGCAAGCGCAAGCGCATTGGCGGCCGTGCCGGTCGCCACCGGGAAGACGGCGAGTTCGTCGGTCTCGAAGACCTCCGCCATCCTCGCCTCAAGCCGCGCCGTCACGGCGTCGTCCCCGTAGGGAGCAGCCGGCCCGGCGTTCACCGCGGCCAGCGCCGCCAGAATCTCCGGCGCGACGCCCGTGACATTGTCGCTCGCGAAGTTCATGCCCTGCGGCCCTCTTCTTGTCCTGTCCCCGCCGGGTCCCGGCCTATTCGGCGGCCGGCGTCAGCGTAAATCGGCCGAGCAGCGACCCCGTTCCCATGTCGAGAACGAGGATCTGCTCGCAGTCGCCGCCCGATCCGAGCCGCAGAAGCAGCCGTTCCCCGGCCGCCGTCAGCGACACCAGGCGGCAGCCTTCGGGCATGGGAAGGTTCGCCTCCCCGAAGGCCGTCGGCGCGGCCGCGGCCCCGGGCCGCGCGGTCCGCTCTTCCGCCCCGCCGCCGAACCGGGTCGCGATCGTTACCACGACCACCGCGGTGCCGATGACGATCAGGATTCCCATGAGAATGACGAGTACCTTGAGGGCCTGCATGGTTTCGGTCCAGTCTTGCCGCCATGACGACGCCCCAAGACAGCCAACAGGACAGCCGGCAGCGCAGTGGTGCGCACGAAGTCACCGCCGGCCCGGCGGATGCCGGACAGCGGCTTGACCGCCTGCTCGCCGCCGGTCTGCCGGACATCTCGCGCAGCCGCGTCAAGGCGCTGGTCGAGGCGGGCCATGTGACGGCGGGCGGCGCGACCATAACCGACCCGTCCTACCGGGTCAAACCCGGCCAAACTTTCGCCATTTTGCTGCCGGAACCTGAAGCTGCGGCCCCAGCGGGCCAAGCCATCGCACTCGACATCGTTTACGAGGACGCCGACTTGATCGTCGTCAACAAGCCGGCCGGCATGGTGGTGCATCCTGCCCCCGGAAACCCGGACGAGACGCTGGTCAACGCCTTGATCGCCCATTGCGGCGACTCGCTGTCCGGCGTCGGCGGCGTTCGGCGGCCCGGCATCGTGCACAGGCTGGACAAGGACACGAGCGGCCTCATCGTCGCGGCGAAGAACGACGCCGCGCATCGCGCGCTGGCCGAGGCCTTCGCCGCCCACGCGATCGAGCGGGGCTACAAGGCCGTCGTCTGGGGAACGCCGTCGCCGCCCGAGGGCGAGATCGAAGGCGCCATCGGCCGCCACCCCGTCAATCGCAAGAGGATGGCGGTGGTGCGCCGCGGCGGCAAGCCGGCGCTGACCCGCTATCGGGTGTTGCGGGCAGTCGGGCCGGCGGCGAGCCTGGTTGAGTGCCGGCTCGCCACCGGTCGGACGCACCAGATCCGCGTCCACATGGCCTCGATCGGCCACC
>Ga0310821_101017_pt1 | contig 10850 bp, 11 predicted proteins | sample P4_ome_FD_201300 | JGI IMG/M metagenome (GOLD analysis project Ga0310821, IMG submission 201300) | Sorghum-adapted microbial communities from Joint BioEnergy Institute, Emeryville, California, United States - P4_Day56_Rep1 | ecosystem: Engineered > Bioreactor > SSF (Solid state fermentation) >... | reverse complement strand
CGCTGGAACTGGCGGTGAAGTGGGTGTATAGCTTTGATAGTGCGGTCAAGGTTCCATATCAAGATAATTTATCAAGCTTGATCCATAATGCCAGTTTTCTAGCGATTATTGATGAAGATTTGTTGCCTTTGATGAAGTATGTAGTGAAGTTAGGGAATGTAGCCGTACATACGAATTCTTCAATTAATCGTGACGAGGCGGTTTTGTCGCTTCATAATTTACATCAGTTTGTTTCCTGGATTGATTACTGTTATTCCGATGAGTATACAGCAGGCGAGTTTGATGAATCCGTTCTCCACACGGGTGAAGAGAAACGGGAACGTCCAGAAGAGTTGCAAGATTTGTATGAACAGTTAAGTTCAAAAGACAAGCGGATCGAAGAAGTGATGAAGGAAAATGAAAATCTTCGTAAAGCGATTACCGAAAAGCGGGAGCAGAATACACAGGAATACAATTTCCAGGTAGATGAGCTAACAGAATTTGAAACACGGAAAAAATATATTGATCTCGATTTGAAACTAGCCGGCTGGGAGTTCAAAAAAGATATTGTGAAAGAGTATCCTGTTGCCGGGATGCCTAATAATGCTGAATCTGGATTTGTAGACTATGTTTTATTTGGCGATAATGGCAAGCCGCTTGCGGTTGTAGAAGCGAAAAGAACATCGAAAGATCCGAAGATTGGTCGTCAACAAGCTAAGCTGTACGCGGATTGCATCGAAAAAATGCATGGCGTACGTCCGGTTATTTTTTATACAAATGGTTTTGAAACGTATATTTGGCATGATTCATATCCACCGCGTAAAGTATCGGGTTTTTATAACAAAGAAGAGTTAACCTTGTTGCTGGATCGCCGTGAGATGAAGCGCCCTCTAACAAACATAAAAATCAATGATTCGATTAGTAACCGATATTACCAGAAGGAATCGATTTTAGCCGTTTGTGATGCTCTCACTAGAAATCAAAGAAAAGCCCTTCTTGTCATGGCAACCGGTAGTGGCAAAACAAGAACAGCGATATCCATTGTCGATGTGTTGACTCGTCATAATTGGGTGAAAAATATTCTATTTTTAGCCGATAGAAAAACGTTACTCAATCAAGCCTATAAAAATTTTAATACGTTAATGCCGGGCTTAACCCTCTGTAATCTCCTTAATAACAAGGAAAATCCTGAAGAAAGCAGAATGGTTTTTTCCACCTATCCGACGATGATGAATGCCATTGATGAGGCGAAACGGAAAGATGGCAAAAAGTTGTTTACCGTTGGCCATTTTGATCTGATTATCATTGATGAGTCGCACCGAAGCATTTATAAAAAATACCGCAGCATCTTTGATTATTTTGACGGGATATTGCTTGGGCTAACAGCCACACCAAAAGATGAGATTGATAAAAATACGTATGAAATATTTGATCTTGAAAATGGTGTTCCAACCTACGCATACGAATTAGACAGAGCAGTTCAAGACAGATATTTAGTCGATTATCGGACAATTGAAACGAAAATGAAGTTTCTTGAAGAAGGCATTCGTTATGATGATTTATCCGAAGAAGAAAAAGAGCAATATGAAGCAACTTTCGATGATGAAATGACGGAGGATATTGACAGTGCGGCCTTAAACGAGTGGTTATTTAACGATAATACGATTGATACCGTTTTGAAAGACCTGATGGAAAAAGGGATTCGGGTAGAAGGTGGAGACAAGCTTGGTAAAACGATTGTTTTTGCTAAAAACCATATCCACGCGGAAAGAATCGTGGAACGCTTTGAGACACTGTTTCCGGAATATGGCGGTGGCTTCGCACGGGTAATCGATTACAGTGTAAACTACTATCAAACGTTAATCGATGATTTTTCCGAGATGAACAGGCTTCCGCAAATCGCTGTCTCTGTAGATATGCTTGATACCGGCGTCGATATTCCTGAAGTGGTCAATCTTGTTTTTTTCAAAAAAGTTCGTTCTAAATCAAAGTTCTGGCAAATGATTGGACGCGGTACAAGGTTATGCCCTGATCTATTAGGTATCGGAGAAGATAAAACTCATTTTCTAATTTTTGATTACTGCGGGAACTTCGACTTCTTTCGTGAAAACCCAAAAGGAATAGAAGGAAATGTAACGCAAACTTTAACGGAAAAACTATTTAACGCTAAAGTAGATATTATTCGTGAACTGCAAGGAATAGAATATCAAAATGAAGAGTATATCAATCATCGGAACGAACTGATCGATGAAGTATTAAAAGATATTCAAGCATTGGATGATGAAAATTTTCGGGTGCGGCAGCATCTTCAATATGTACACAAGTTTAAAAATCGTTCCAATTGGGCTGCGCTTGCCGTATTGGATACGAATGAAATTAAAGAGCATATCGCACCGATTATCGTCCCGTTTAATGATGATGAATTTGCGAAGCGCTTTGATTTAGTCATGTACACGATTGAGTTAGCAAAATTACAAACAAAGAACGCAACAAAGCTAATCCGTAGTGTCGTAAAAACAGCCGAAGCGTTATCGAAACTGGGAACCATTCCGCAAGTATTAGAACAAAAACATGTCATTGAAAAAGTTTTAACAGAAGAGTTCTGGGACAGTGCAGATATTTTTGAACTTGATTCCGTACGTGAAGCGCTTCGTGATCTCATCAAGTTTATTGAAAAAGAAACCCAAAAAATTTACTTTACGAACTTTAAAGATGAAGTCCTTGAAGTTAAAGAAAGCGGCCCAATTTTCCATGTTAATGACTTACAAAGCTACAGGAAAAAAGTTCATCATTATCTTAACCAGCATCGTGACCAAATCGCTATTTTTAAACTAAGAAACAATAAGCAATTAACGGTACAGGATGTGAAAACGCTCGAAGAAATTCTTTGGAAAGAACTTGGCACGAGAGAAGACTACGAGAAAGATTTTGGTGATACGCCAATCACGAAACTTGTTCGTCAAATTGTTGGGCTAGATCCCCAAGCGGCAAATGAAGCTTTCTCTGAATTCCTCTCGGCTGAGCGACTCAACCTCAACCAGAGCCGCTTTGTTAAGCTCATCGTTGATTATGTCGTGAAGAACGGAACACTCGATAAGAAGGTATTACAGCAAGAACCATTTAAAACAGTTGGTAGCATTGTTGAATTATTCAAGGATAACATGGATGATGCAAGACGGATTATTGGGATTATTGATGAAATCAATAAGAATTCTGAAGAGATTGCTGGGGCTTAGTATAGGACAACAGAACTGTTTATTACACATTAATTTAAGGCATCTTTGAACAAGTTGTTCAAGATGCCTTATTTTAAAGTCACCAAAAAGTGGGCGTTAAAATCCATCTTCGTCTTGTTTTTCAAAATGATCACGATGTGTTGCCTGAAAAAGTCGTGGTCACCAAGGCAAAACCGAGTGATCGCACGCAAATAGAAGTCTTGATTGACGAATCCAATGCCACGTATGTGTTTGATCGAGGGTACGTCGATTACGAAAAATTTGATCAGTATTGTGATACCGGCCTCTTCTTCGTTGCTCGTTTGAAGAAAAATGCCGTTACACGGACACTGTATTCATTTCGTTTGCCCGAAAACAGTTCGATTCTTTCGGATGAAATGTGGATTCTGGCGTTCAAAAGTAAACAACTTTTTTATTATTAATCACAGGGGCTATTTGGCATGCTTAAAATTTCTACTGAACAATAAAAATGGCGATTCTCCTGGTTTTTTATTCTATTAACTCGATAGACATGTTATGGGACCTCATATTAGACGAAGAGAATTGCTAAAACATATGGCGCATTCGTACTAATAATGCGAAAATAACCAAAATTTTAGCACTATTATTTGTATATTTTGAATTTAATTTATTCTAAGATATGTATACGTTTACAAAATAAAAAAACTTGTTAAAGGAGGAAACAGAATGGGAGTTATGCGTATTGGCAGAGCAGAATTGAGAGTGTTGGATTTAGAGAAGTCAGTGGATTACTACACGAATATTATCGGGTTAAATGTAGTTGGCAGAGATGAAGAAAGAGTATACTTAAAAGCGTGGGACGAATGGGATCATCACAGTCTTATTCTCAGAAAAGCCGACGCGCCTGGTCTTGAACATATGGCCTTTAAAGTGGAAAAAGTAGATGATTTGGAAAATTTCGAGAAAAGAATCGAACAATTTGGCTGTACGACAAGAAGAATTTCCAAAGGGACAAGACTGGGGGAAGGAGAAGCGGTTCGCTGTGAACTTCCGACCGGGCATCAGTTGGAATTATACCATGAAATTGAATACCTTGGACCAGAAGTCGGAACGTTAAATCCGCATCCCTGGCCGGAAAATACACGGGGAATTGCACCGCACCGTCTCGACCACTGTCTGTTAACGGGTGAAGACCTGGAATCGGTAACAAAGTTTTTTACTGAAGTATTGGACCTGCATCAAAGTGAAAAAATTATGACTGTGGACGAAGAAGTAATGGTGGGCAGCTTTTTGCACGCCCGTAACGGAAAGCCGCATGATCTGGCATTTATTAAAGGTCCTGACAAAAAACTTCACCATGCAGCGTTTTTTGTAAACAACTGGTACGATGTATTGAAAGCGGCTGACATTCTTACACGAAATGAAGTGCAAATTGAAGTTACGCCTACACGTCATGGAATTACGCGGGGGGAAACGATATATTTCTTCGACCCGTCTGGCAATCGAAACGAAGCCTTTGCAAACGGATACATTACGTATCATGATTTTCCAACCATTACATGGACGGAGGATAAAATAGGACAAGGCATCTTTTATCATCGAAGAGAGTTAATGGAATCTTTCAGCTTAGCGTTGACCTAATACGGCTGCCGGTTCTAATCAGATTGGATGAGGAGGAAGCAGATGCCATTAATACAGATTCATATGCTGGAAGGTCGTACTCCTGAACAAAAGGAGGAATTAATCGGAAAAGTTTCTCACCTGGTGGCAGAAACATTACAATCTCCCATTCAAAGCGTTCGGGTGCTCATCCACGAAATGCCATTAGAGCATTGGGGGATTGCTGGAGAATCGGTAAAGACAATAAGAGGCCGTACAAGTATAGAAAAAAGGGGAGATAAATAAATGTCAGCAGGACTTGCCTTAGAACCCGCCTTCCAAAAAAAGCTTAGGGAGCAACCATGGGATTGGAAGACAAAGAATGAATACGAAGAAGTTACGCTTAGGCAGCAGCCTTATCTGCACGGACAGTACCGCAATATCCATGATGAGAGAGACTATGACATCTATGATCCTCGTTATACGAGATTAAAGAGCTCGGATTGGGAAGGGTTCCGTGATCCAAAAAAATTCTGGTATACGACGTATGTAAGTAACCGGAAAAAGCTTGCGGAAGAAGTGGAAAACGGGTTTGAATATGCCAGGGAATTAGAGATTATTCAAAACCTTTCCCCCCAATGGGTGAATGCGGTAAGAGACTTGTATACCCCGCTGCGTCATCTTGAATATGGCGGGAATGTGCAAATGCAGCATGTGATTCGCTATGCGATGGGCAGCACAATCGAACAGTGTGCAACCTTCCAGGCCTATGATAAAACCGGGCGGGCCCAGTGGATTTCACTATGGGCCATGAACATGGAGGAGTACCATGGTGATTTTTTAAGCTACGGCAAAGAGATGCTGATGCAAGACCCTGCGTACCAACCGTTGCGCAGGTATGTGGAAGAAATCCTGATCACGGAAGACTGGGCAGAGGTATTAGTCGCTGAGAACTTAACGCTTGATTTATTGCTGGGAAATCTGATGTACCGTGAATTTAACAAAGAAGCGATTCGACAGGGCGATACGCATCTCTCTATTTTAAATCTTGTCATTCAAAAGCAATTAGACTGGCAGCGAGACTGGGCATTCTCGTTGTTTGGATATCTAGTCAAGGACAAGGCAGAAAGCCGATGGGATTATTTGAAATCGCTCGGCTATGAGAATTGGCCTGGAGACTATCGCTGGGGATTAATTTTAAGCGATCCAAGAGAAACGCCGGAAGAGGCGATGAGCAATGCGGAAATTATCGGAGAATGGGTAAACAAGTGGTACCCGAAGGCATATGAAGCGGTCTCTTCTTTGTCTTCCCTATTTGAAAAACACAGCCTCCCCATCGCTCTTCCAGATTCTCTCAAGAAAATCGAAGAAGAAATCGTGATTCCGACTTTCAAAAAGTACAATGTGCCATTTAAAACTCGCGAATTGATTTAAAGGGGATGAGGAGAAAGCAAATGGAAACGAAACAGGCGTACGTGGGGATGGATTTGGATACCAGTGGCGGGGAAGTCGTAGAGGCAATCATTGAAGCGATTAAACAGGATAATAAAGATGTGATCGTAGAAGACTATATGGTTTACAAAAAAGTGAAGGCACCGAAGCAGTTGGTGCTGCGTCGCGAAACCGTAGAAGATATTCTTGGCGGCGACTGGGAGATCGATCGCATTCATATTTATATGTCTTCGTATTTTGGCTTTGTTAAAGAGTGGGATGAAGACCAGTTGATTATCCATTGGGAAAATGAAGAATAGGAGTGGGGAAACGAATGGCGGCAATGAATGCAAAGCAGAAGTACCATGCCATGACGAGGGATTTGATGTGGGATCCGAAAGATTTCGACATGAAAAAGGTATATCCGATGCTGGAGAAAGAAGGGATTATCCTTAAGGACCCCAGCCGTTGGGAGGATCCATTCCGCATGGCGTATAATCAATATGTAAAAGTTCAAGCGGAAAAAGATCTTTTATATCATGCAGTGAGAAGATCGTTTGAAGCAAACGATGGGCATGCTAAAGTCATCGATTCCCGTTGGTACGAAGGAGTGAAAGCGTTTGCTGTTGCGGTGCAGCCGGCGGAATACGCGGCCCACCGTCTGATGGCCTATGTTGGGAGAAATATTCCAATTGAGGCAATTCGTTTTGCTACCTTTAATCAGGCGATCGATGAATTGCGCCATGCCCAGATTGAAATTAAGCATTATGCTCATATGAGCCGGGAAATTGACGGTCTTCATGCGTATGCGCAAACGAATGAAAATCTGTGGTTTAATACGGTGCCGAAATCGTTCTTTGATGACGCGCTTTCGTCCGGTCCGTTCGAAGCTTTGATGGCGATTTCCTTCTCCTTCGAATATGTGTTTACCAATATTTTATTTCTTCCGTTCGCTTCGTCTGCCGGTGCAGTAGGGGACGAAAACTTTGTTGCGGTCGGCAAGAGCGTGCAATCGGATGAATCCAGACATATGGCACTTGGTATGTCCGCGATGAAGATGTTGCTTGAAGAAGATGACCGAAACGTGCCGATTATCCAGAAATGGTTGGATAAGTGGTACTGGAGAGCGTATCGCATTTTCTCGGTTATCTCTACACTGGTCGATTACTATCCGCGTATTCGTCCGATTTCCTGGAAAAAAGCATTTGAAATTTATGTAGAAGATCAGGTATTCGACGGCCTGTTCAAAGATTTGAGAAAGTACGGCATCCGTCTGCCGCTTCATGCAGAAGATAGCATTAAGGAAAAAGAACATTACTCACATGCTGTCATGCGTATTTTGGATCATTACAAGCATGCTAATGCATTCCGTGGGTTCAGATTGCAGCCGGATGATTATGAATGGCTGGCGAATGAATATCCGGACACCTTCGATCACTATTATGCACCGTTCTTCCGTCGGATGGATGACCATGTGCTTGCTGTAGCCAGTCCAGGACTTCCGGCCGTCTGCTCGGTATGCCAGGTTCCGGCCGAGTTTCCGGATCCAAATAATCCGACAAAAATGTGGACGCAATATAGCGAGTATAATAATAAAACGTATATGACGTGCTCTCCGGGATGTAAACATATTTTTGAACAGGAACCGCACAAATACATGCAATTCTGGTGGCCGGCGGAAGCATACCTTAGCGGAGAGTTTGGCGAAAATATTCCAGGTGACCTCTTCCCTTACTTTGGATTTACTCCGGAAGAGGCGAATGAGCATTATTCGTCCAGAGAGCATGTCCGCTGGCTTGAACACCGCAAGCATCTTGGACTTGATCGCATTATTGTCAACAGCTAAGGGGAAGGGAAGGTGAAGAAAAATGAATAATTATCTGAAAAATTCGAATCATCTGTTAGTATGGCCGGTGCTGAAAGAAGTAACCGAAAATGATTTGTTTTTTTGCAATATTGGTATAAGGGCAACGTATGAAATGACGGGTAAAGAATTGCTTGATGCATGTCTTGATGCCTGGCAGCTCAATAAAGAAAAAACGTATCGTCTGTACGTAGTTCGAGCTGATCAATACATTGAGGTTCCCATCTATGAAGAAAAAAATATTAGAGAAATTGGTATACGAAACGGCGATCCTTTAGAAATTATCGCCTGCTAACCAAATAGAGCTTGTTTCTCAATCGAGATCCAATTGAACAAGAAGAAAGTAGGAGAGGAGAGATGAACACATGGGTGTACATGAAACTGAAGTGGCGACGTATGAAGTTACTTTAGAACCGAGTGGTAAAACGATCATCGTAAAAGAAGGACAAACATTGCTGGATGCCGCGATTCGTAATGGCATCCAGATCCCTTACGGATGTCGCCACGGAAGCTGTTCTGCGTGTAAGGCGCAGGTGTTAGAGGGCGATTATCAACTGATGGATCGCGTCTCAGACTATTCGTTAATGAGTTTTGAAAGAGAAGAAGGGTATATTTTAACATGCAGTACACTTGCTGAGAGCGATATGGTGATTGAGATTGAAGAAGAAGAAGCGGATACCCCCTTTTTTCCTGTATACGATTTCCAGGCCGAAGTGGTGGAGAACACGCCGTGTACGCCTGACATTCATAAAATCGTTTTGAAATTAGCTACTCCTTCTTCTATCCGTTATGCAGCAGGACAATTTTTTGAAATCGATGTCCCGGATCTCGAAGAAACAAGGGCATATTCTATGGCTAATCCGTATTCAGAAAATGGCATTGTCGAGTTCCATGTCCGGCGCATTAAGGATGGCATCGGTTCGAATTATATGTGCGATCTGACACCGGGCCAACATGTCACCGGTTCCGGTCCGTATGGAAAGATGCAATTGCGTGATCGTCACAAAGATATGATATTTGTGGGCGGTGGTTCCGGTATGGCTCCGATTAAAGCATTAATTGAGGAGTTATTTTCTGCCCCTTACGAAGGAAACGCCTGGTTCTTCTATGGAGCCCGAACATTGAAAGATTTATACTTGCTAGATGAATGGAGGGGAATGGAAGAAAAATATTCTAATTTCCATTTTATCCCGGCTTTATCTGAGCATGTTCCTTCTGATTCATGGGAAGGGGAGCAGGGATACATCGCAAATGTAGTAGAACGTACAGTAGAAAACATGGAAAACATGGATGCTTTCTTATGTGGACCTCCTATCATGATTGAAACGACGATTGATGTACTCAGCAAAGGCGGAGTGAAAGGCTCGAACATTTTCTATGATGAATTTTAATGGGTGAATGAGGGAATTTTACAGCATAAGCAAGGAAAAGGGGATAGGGTATGTTCCGGGTGAAGGTTCTTGGTTATAACGGTGAGAAGCTTGAATTTATGTGCCGCACCGATCAAAGTTTATTAGACGCAGCAAGAATGCAGGGAATTCAAATTCCGTATGCTTGTAAAGGCGGAGGCTGCGGACTATGCAAGATTAAAATCGAAAAAGGGGACTTCGAAAGAGGGGTAAGTTCTAAAGAGGTCCTCCCCGATACAGAACGAGACTTACTTTTTACATTAGCATGCAAAACATACCCGTGTAGCGATATGAAAGTTCGTCTGCCAGGAGACTGATCATTCAAAATTCGATGGCGGTGGTTGACGTGAAAGCTTCTGACTTGAATTTTAAGGAACTGTATACGTTTCAGACAGAAAATAAATCTGCTTACCAGCGTGTGATTACTGTGCCGACTTCTGCTTTGGGAATGTTGAGAAGAGAATTAATTGGAACGATTGGCTTTGAAAGAACGAAAGGCTTTCTTCTTCGTTACGGATGGCATTGTGGGGTAAGCGACGGTTTAGTGGTCAAACAAATGAAGTGGGATGATGAGAAGGAACTTGTGCTGGCAGGTCCCTATTTGCATACACTTCATGGGTATGTAGAGGTAACTCCCCTCATTGTTAAGGTAAATATTCATCAAGGAAAGCTCCATTTTGAAGGATATTGGAGAAATTCCTATGAAGCGCGAGAGCATCTGGAGCTTTTTGGTCCTAGTGCCCCATCAGCTAACAAAGTTGTAGATTTTTAAAGGATTTTCGTGTGCAAACTCGAAGACAGTCATGAGGTGATTTTTCATGGCGATCTTCGTACGCGACCTAACCAACGAAGAAGGAAATAAACTTGTTCGTATTGCGCGCAAAGGCGCAAGTTCGGTGGAAGTGCGCCGCGCCCTGATTGTTTTAGCTTCTGCGCAGAAAATGAAGGTTCCCGAAATCTCAAAACTTTATCATATATCCGAAGAACACATCCGAAAAACCATTCGCCGGTTCAACGAGCAAGGCATGGCTTCTCTCAAGCCAAACTTTGGCGGAGGCAGACCGCGCACCTTCACGGAAGAACAGCGGGCAGACATCGTGGAACTCGCTCAAATTCCGCCCAAGGTATTGGGCTTGCCGTTTACCTCCTGGTCGCTCGCCAAACTGAAAGAAGTGGCGGAACAAAAGAAGCTTGTCAAATCGATTAGCGTCGAAACCATCCGTGTCATTCTCGAGGAAGCCCAGATTACCTACCAACATACAAAAACTTGGAAGGAATCGAACGATCCGGATTTTGCGGCTAAAAAAAACGAATCCAGCAACTCTACAACGAACCGCCAAAAGAAGGGCGGGTGATCTGCATCGATGAGTT
>Ga0310821_101015_pt1 | contig 10868 bp, 9 predicted proteins | sample P4_ome_FD_201300 | JGI IMG/M metagenome (GOLD analysis project Ga0310821, IMG submission 201300) | Sorghum-adapted microbial communities from Joint BioEnergy Institute, Emeryville, California, United States - P4_Day56_Rep1 | ecosystem: Engineered > Bioreactor > SSF (Solid state fermentation) >... | reverse complement strand
TCATTACGACCGCCGGATATTTCATCGTCAGCTTACTTCCGATGTTGCCGTCGATCCATTCCATCGTCGCGTCTTCTTCAGCCACAGCACGCTTCGTAACCAGGTTATATACGTTGTTGGACCAGTTCTGGATTGTCGTGTAGCGGCAGCGTGCGCCCTTCTTCACGATAATCTCAACGACTGCGCTGTGCAGCGAGTCAGTGCTGTAAATCGGTGCTGTACAGCCTTCCACATAGTGGACGAAACTGTCTTCGTCGGCAATAATCAGCGTCCGCTCGAACTGTCCCATATTTTCAGAGTTAATGCGGAAGTATGCCTGCAGCGGCGTTTCGCATTTTACGCCTTTCGGTACGTAGATAAAGCTTCCCCCGGACCATACCGCGCTGTTCAAGGCCGCAAACTTATTATCTGACGGCGGAATGACCGTGCTGAAATATTCTTTTACAATCTCCGGATGCTCACGCACGGCAGTATCCATGTCACAGAAGATAACACCCATTTCTTCGAGATCCTGCTGCATGTTGTGATAAACAACTTCGGACTCATACTGTGCGGATACACCGGCCAGGAATTTCTGCTCGGCTTCCGGAATGCCGAGACGATCGAACGTATTCTTAATCTCTTCCGGTACTTCGTCCCAGCTGCGTCCCGTCTTCTCGGACGGCTTGACATAATAGGTGATGCTGTTGAAGTCCAGCTCCGTCAAATCGCCGCCCCATGTTGGCATAGGCATGCTCTGGAAGAGTTCCAGTGATTTCAGGCGAAAATCGAGCATCCATTGCTCTTCGCCTTTTATACGGGAAATTTCTTCGACGATTTCTTTCGTCAATCCTTTTTTCGCCCGAAAAACCGAAATGTCTTTATCATGAAACCCATACTGGTACTCTGACAATTCAGGTGCTTTTTTGCTCATTTTATTTCCTCCTTGCTAAGGCGTTCTACGCCTCCTCATGTTTAGGCTGCTCGCGGAGGCCTTTCTCCATGGCTTTCCATGCGAGAGTAGCACACTTAATACGGGCCGGAAACTTGCTTACGCCTTGCAGCGCTTCGATATCGCCCAGGTCCGCCTCTTCAATCTCTTCTTCGGAGGCTTCCCCTTTCATCATCCGGGAGAACAAATCGGCTATCGTCAATGCTTCGTCCACTTCGAGTCCTTTGACAGCTTCCGTCATCATCGAAGCGGAAGACATGCTGATCGAACAGCCTTCTCCGGTAAAACGAGCGTCGGCGACTTTTCCGTCTTCCACTTTCAACTGTAGTTTAATGCGGTCGCCGCAAGTCGGGTTGTTCATGTTTACCGTCAATGCGTCATCTTCGAACTCCCCACGGTTGCGGGGCTTCTGATAATGATCCATGATGACTCTGCGGTACAAATCATCAAGAGAAGACATTGCCGAAATACTCCTTTGTTTTAATAAGTGCTTTCACTAATGCATCTATATCTTCTTCCGTGTTGTACAAATAGAAGCTGGCACGTGCTGTTGACGATACTTTCAGCCATTTCATCAACGGCTGACAGCAGTGGTGTCCTGCACGAATTGCGATGCCTTCCGTATCAAGTACGGTGGCAATATCGTGCGGATGCGCCTCATTCATTGTGAATGTAACCAGCCCGCTCCGCTCTTCGGGACCGTAAATCTTCAGTCCCTCGATTTCGCGCAGTTGCTCCATCGCATACGTTACAAGTTTGCGTTCATGATCGCGAATAGCATCCAGGCCGATGGATTCCACGAAGTCAATCGCCGCGCCAAGACCGATTGCACCCGCGATAATCGGCGTGCCACCTTCAAACTTCCACGGAAGTTCTTTCCACGTTGAATCGTACAAGTCAACAAAATCAATCATTTCTCCGCCGTATTCTACCGGCTCCATTTTCTCAAGCAGGCGACGCTTACCGTACAGAACCCCAATGCCTGTCGGTCCCGCCATTTTGTGGCCCGAGAAAGCGAAGAAGTCACAATCTAACTCCTGAACATCCACCTTCAGATGGGGTGCTGCCTGCGCACCGTCGACAACCATCACGCCACCGTGGCGGTGCACGATCTGCGCCACTTCTTTCACCGGATTGATCGAGCCAAGAACATTGGACACATAGCCCATAGCCACCAGCTTCGTGTTCGGTGTAATGGTTTGCTCGGCCGCTTCTACGGTAATCGTACCGTCTTCGGCAAGCGGAATGAACTTGAGCGTTGCTCCAGTCAGTTTAGCAATTTGCTGCCACGGAATGAAATTGCTATGGTGCTCTACTTCCGTGATGACAATCTCGTCTCCCTCACCGATAAAGTTACGGGCATAACCTTGCGCTACAAAGTTCAGGGAAGTCGTCGTCCCCCGCGTGAAGATAACCTCCGCGGTTTCTTTTGCATTAATGAATGTACGGACTTTTTCACGAGCTCCTTCATATCCATCCGTTGCAAGCGTTCCGAGGGTGTGAACGCCACGGTGAACGTTGGAATTGTACTCCCGGTAATAACGGTCGACCGCTTCGATAACCTGAACGGGCTTCTGCGAAGTTGCTGCGCTGTCCAGGTATACCAGAGGATGGCCGTTTACCTTCTGGTTAAGGATCGGGAAAAGTTCGCGAATTTCTTTTGCATTCATCGGGATAACTTACCTTCAATCGCCGCGCTCAGGCGTTTTTTCATACCCTCGATTAGCAAATTGTCCAGCACAGGCGCCAGGAAGCCATTGATAATCAAACGTTCTGCTTCCTTACGCTTTACGCCGCGGGACATCATGTAGTACAGCTGAAGCGGGCTGATCGGCCCAACGGATGCCGCATGCCCTGCCATGACATCATCTTCATCGATAAGGAGAATTGGGTTTGCATCGCCACGTGCGCGTTCTCCAATCATTAAGATATTTTCCGCCTGCTCTCCGTTGGCTTTCTGTGCGCCCTTCTTCATTTCGGTAATTCCGTTGAAGATAGCGGTCGCTTCATCCAGCATAACGCCGCGGGACAGGATGTTGCTTTCGGTATGAGTACCGATATGCACGACGCGAGAGACAAAATTCTCCTTTTGACTTCCATTTGCAATGGCAACGGATTTTACGTCAGCAGATGAACCGTTTCCGTTCAGGATGGTCGTCGTGTTAGCAATCGTATTGCCGTGGTTCATATCGCCCAGCAACCATTCAATACGCGCATCGTTTTCTGTCACGCCCCGGCGGTACGTATAATCTGTTACCTGTTCAGAGAGGGACCGGACAGAAGCATACTGCACTTTGGCGCCACCCTGTACAAATACTTCGACCATACCGTTTACAACAACAGGCTGCTTATAGTCCGCTCCTATCACATTTTCCACAACTGTAACCTTACTGTTGGCATCAGCTACAATTAGCGTGTGCGGAAGCAACGCAATTTCTTCATCAGCGCCCCATACTACTGTTTGAAGCGGTTCTTTCACTTCGACATTTTTTGGCACATACACGAAGAAACCACCATTCCAGAACGCCTGATGCAGCGCCGTTACTTTGTGTTTTTCAATACCGCATTGGAATAAATACTTTTTTACGAGTTCGCCATGCTCTTGCACCGCCTGGGATAGCGGCATAAACAGTACGCCTTGTTCTTTCAGAGAAGCGTTAATCCCCGCATATACTATGCTGGAGTGCTTCTGCACAATGATATTGTCGTTACCCGCATCAAGCAGGTCCTTAATCTCCTGCGGCAGCTCTTCTATCGAAGAAAGCCTTGCTTCCTCTTTATACGGGATAAAACTATCGATGTTCCATTTATCAATTTTCGTCTTTTCCAGCTTCGGCAGCGGAAGTTGCTGGTAGCCCTCGAATCCTTCCCGGCGGAGCTGTGTCAGCCATTCCGGTTCGCCCTGAGAGAAGCGGGCCACCGCTTCCTGGTCGAATCGCACATTCGCTTCTACGCTCATTACTGTCATTCCCCCTAACCCTAGCTTTCTGCGCCTACAGTTTCGTCCTGAATACCAAGCTCTTCTTTAATCCAGTCGTATCCGTTCTCTTCAAGTTTCAGAGCCAGTTCCGGTCCGCCTGACTTCACGATGCGTCCCTGCATCATAACATGGACAAAATCAGGCTTGATGTAGTTCAGCAGACGCTGGTAGTGCGTAATCATAAGCACACCCATATCCGGGCTGCGCAGTTCGTTTACGCCGCGCGCTACGATTTTCAGCGCATCAATGTCAAGGCCGGAGTCAATTTCATCAAGAATCGCAATACTGGGCTTCAGCATCATCATCTGGAGAATTTCATTTCGCTTCTTCTCCCCGCCGGAGAAGCCTTCGTTCACATAACGGTGAGAGAAAGCCTGGTCCATCTCCAGCACTTCCATTTGCTTTTCCATTTGACGGATGAATTTAATGAGCGAAATCTCCTTGCCTTCTTCCTGACGGGCATTTAGCGCACTGCGCAGAAAATCGGCATTCGTTACGCCACTGATCTCGCTCGGGTACTGCATCGCAAGGAACAGCCCTTTACGCGCGCGCTCGTCCACTTCCATCTCAAGTACGTCCTCGCCGTTCAACGTCACTGAACCACCGGTCACTTCATATTTAGGATGACCCATAATGGCGGAAGCAAGCGTGGATTTCCCCGTTCCGTTCGGACCCATGATGGCGTGTACCTCCCCGCCCTTGATCTCCAAGTTTAGGCCCTTTAAAATTTGTTTATCTTCGATCGCAACGTTTAGGTCTTTTATTTGTAAATGCGGTGTTCCTGCCATGAGTAAATTCCCTCCATCCAACTTTTATCAACTTCAAAACATGACGTGCAATTGTCACGAATTAGAAACGATTTGTGTTCAATCCTCTTTTATAATATAGTATATCATAGTTGTAAATCAAGGAAAGACCTATATACATATTTTTTAAACAAATTTGTTTCGAAAGTGTCCTTTCTTGCCCTCCTCTAGGATACCCAATCTTAACGAAACTATAAATAAATATACTTCTATATAAAACAAAGATGGGAACGAAAAAAAGAAAGCTCTCTGTTTTCGCTCTTTACCTTCATACTACTATGCCTTTTTGGCCCGGCTTGCGATAAATTCCGCTTTGCGAGCAAACTGAAGCAGCGCTTTTTCTCCTGCTCCTTTTATCGTCACATATGCCGGCTGCCCGTCCACTTCTCTCATTTGAACCGATACGCTCTGCCGCTGGTAATGAACCTTAATAATGTCTTCGGCATTAATATTCACGAATGGAAACCCCTGCGAAGCGAATCCCATAAAGATGCTTTTGCTGTATACGATAACATCCATCTCGGTTGTGTGTACGTTATCGTTATGTACGACTTCCTTTACTTTTCCCTGCCAGAGCGGCACATCGAAATGCTGCGGTCCAATGCTTACAACATCACTTTTGCCCGGTTTTCTTCTGGTTAGCGCAAAGAAAGCCAGAATAAACAGCATAACCGAAATCGACATCGCCGCGCTGACATACATGATCGCCTCTTTCATGTCCATCTCCTCACTCTGTCCCTTTTGCCTTTAATCTTAGCACTTTTCTATCTTACGATGGCAGTGGACGCCAATTTGTAACTTTCTTTTTTCTTTCTTTAAATGTCTCCGGAAAAAGCCGTACCATTCACCTGAATTTTTTGTATAATGTAGGCAAGGAATTTCGGAAAAACGGGGTGATACAATGGAGTTTTTCTGTCCTCCCTGTCAAAAGATCATCGACGATTCCCACCCTCTTTGCCACAAGGCGCAGGCCTGGTTCCACGAAGCGGACGGCAAGAAACTTTGGCGCATCCGCCAGCTCAATCAATATGCGTACCAGTACGTTACAGACGAAGAATATGCCCATCTGTATGTCGGAAACCCTATTGTTTTATCAGAGGCACGCTGCTGGAGCCGCTTTGACGGCAGATCCTGTACCGGGATCGACTCACGCGGCGAACGCACTTCGATTTTTGAATAAGCTCATGAGAAAAACTCGCGGGCGTGGCCGCCCGCGAGTTTTTCTTCGCTTATGAATGGAAGGAAAGGGAAAGAGGAAATGAGATCCAGGGAAGAAAAAGGCCTTCGCCTTTTTCCACATTGAAATCATCCTCTCGTTCTCTTCTCTCTTTTCCTTCGTACCACAAAAGTCAGCCGCCTTCCCATCATTTTCATGACAGGGCTTGTGGCTAATTGGCCATGGTGGCTTTATCAGTGGAAGGCTCCGGCTTTTTGCCGGGAGGTGTTTCCTGATTCCCTTCCTGCGGCTTTTCTTCCTGTTTCTTCAATGGAGGGCGAACGAAATTCTGTTTATTCTGTTCGCGCTCTTCCTTGTATTTTTCGTTCCGCTCTTTCTCTTCTTTTTTAATGACGCGTCCACCCTGCTGGGCCTGCTGCTGTTGTCCGTATCCCGAATTGTATTTCTTATCTTCTTCGGTCCGTTCCTTCTCTTTTTGCGCTTGCACACCCGCCTTATACTTCGTTTCTTCGACAATGAGCTTCGGAACGTTTCTCCACTTATCCTTCTGCTCCTGTGCCGTCAGCTTCGGAGCATGTTTAACCGGAGGAGCTGTTCTGCGCTCGGTATGAACGGCTGCTGTTTGCTTTTTCTGTAGTTCCGGTTTCTTTTGTGGCGCTGTCCCCTGTTTTACCGGTTTTGCGGCAGTTTGAGCCTGTACAGGAATCGCTTGCTTCGGTTTAACCGGCTGCCCTTTCTTTAAGGCAGAAGGAACATTTGAATACTGAACGACGTTTGGAATGTTTTTAAAACCTCCTATTGCGGAAGAAACATCGCTAATACTCAAGCTGCGGATTTTATCTTCACTGACATCCTTATGGATGCGTTTCAAGGAATCGTACAGTGCGTAGCGTCCGGCAGATACGCCGAAGTCCTGAGCCTGTTTGCGTATCTCCTTTGTGCTCTCCATCATGGTAATGGTCAACTCATCCTGGCTGCCTGCGGTGAGATTCGGGATTTCCTTCTTCATAATCTGCAGCAGCTCTTGTGATGCACTCGGATCTTTTAAACCAACGGGTACAATCAACACATCGTGATTAGTTTTAAGAAATCCGTGCTGACGGGCTTCAGAGAGGATATTTTTCGTTACTTCCACCATCGTACGATCCTTCCATTCAACGTCTGAAAGCATCCGTTCCGCATCCTCGTTCAGCGCCTGCACGTCCGTCACTTCGTATTTCTCGTCCACTTCAAGTTCGAAGCTTGGATTAATATCGATAGAAACCGCGGCGTAAGCGGAGGCGAACACCATGTTCCACAACGGCAGTGCAGTAATCAGCAAAAGCAGACAGGCTGCCGCTATATATGTCCAATGTTTCCAGCCTTGCCGCTTACTCCGGATTGCAGTGCTTGTCTCAACCGTATGCGTAAATTCAATTTCATCGCCTTCCATAAGCGGCCCGTCAACAGGCGGAACTCTACAAAACTCCCCGTCGGATGTCATTACAATAAGATATTGTCCCCGTATCTCCAGTACGATGCCCTTCTTCTTCACTTGCAGGCTCCTCCTTTCCTTCTGCTTCATCTATCTGAATGTAGGAGCGTAAGTACTGATAGTTCTCGATAAAGATAAGTGTAATCGCCACAATATAGTTTCGATTTCTTTCCACTGTTTTACGGGAAAAGGAAATAAACTGAAGAAGGTATTTAACTGGAATTTTCTTCTTCATAAGAAACGACTCCCGCAATTTCTCGTTATCTGCAATCATCCGGGCAATGCGAATCATATTATTTCGGGCATCTGCATGCCGGGGCGTATATTCAGGGAGATCTTCCAATACAATATCAAATTCACGGAGGCGTTCACGGTAGTGCAGGATTTCTTCCCGCCGCATGTCCGCTTCACGTTCCGCCTGGTATTGTTCAACCGCTACCTGCACATCCCAAACATTGTATTCAGGTGATTCGGGATCCGCAGCTTCGTCAAAAGAAACGAACGAGGCACGCTGTTTATTCTTACGAATGTAATCTATGACACGCCTGCGTATCACAAGATCCGCGAACGACAAAAAGTTGCCGCCCTTCTCGCTGGAATACTGTGATATCGCTTCGTTAAATGCTTCTAGTCCAACACTGAATTCTTCATCATGGCTCTGGTGAATATATCGTTTGCACACTTTTGAAACGACCGTTCCGATGAACGGCCGATACTGCTGAAGCAATTCGTTGCGCAACTCGTCTTCGCCCTGGTGAATTCTCTCAACTGTTTGATGAAGGTGCTCAGTCTCTTCGTTCTCCTGTAGATGTTTCTCTTTTCGGCGCCATTTTCCCAGGAAAAGTGTGAGTAACAAGGATGTTCACCTCGCTTTATACTTATTCGCGCATTTCATTTCTTTTTAGGGGGGAAATCACGCGTTTTTTCTGTGAAAATCGTGAGGAAAGAAGGAGAGGGAGATGAAAAAAGATCCAGGGAAGAAAAAGGCGTTCGCCTTTTTCCACATTGAAATCCTTCTCTCGTTCTCTTCTCTCTTTTCCTTCGTACCACAAAAGTCAGCCGCCCTTCCCATGATTTTCATGTCGGGGTTGCGGCTGAGACGCCATGGTGGTTTTCTGTGAAAATCATGAGAAAAGAAAGAGGAGAGGAGAAAAAAAGATCCAAGGAAGAAAAAGGCCTTCACCTTTTTCTACATTAAAATCCTCTCCTCATTATAACGGTAAAAACAAAAGAAAAGTCGCCTTTCTTTCTCTATTAACCACAAGAGATATTTCGGCGACTCATCATAAAACAGCTTTCTTTATTTTTCAAGCCCCTGATAGGGGTTACGGCAAAGTTTTATTACTCTGGGCTTCCCAGCGGCTCAAGCGCTGGCTTAGCTTATTTAATCTCCGCTTCAACTCATTGCTCCACGCCTCATCCTCCAACTGCTTGGCAATGGACATTAAGTCCAGCGCATTGTCAATTTGGGTACGGAGAATATATGAAATGTTTCCATTATCAATGGAAACGCAGTTCTCAAATATTCTATCAACGTGCTCCCCTGTTACGTATTCACGAAAATCAACCTCGGGAGCTAAATCAGCTTGCGCGTACTCTGACAATATGTCATACTCTTCCTCAATCCCTGGATGAACATCAATACGATTACACACAGGGCAGTAAAGAATGGGGACATTGTGGATTTGCGTTCTGAAGTGACGCAAACTGCCGAGCGCGCCAATCATACTGGCTCCGCAGCAAAAACTCATCCGGACTCCTCCTTTATCTATACAGCTACGCTACAAAAACATCTATTTCCTATTTTAGCGATAGGCTTTCTATTTGCCTACATGTAAATCGCTGGAATTTTCTATAAGCTTCTCTACTAACTTTTCTGTGAAAATCATGAGGAAAGAAGGAGAGGGGAGAAAATAAGATCTAGGGAAGAAAAAGGCCTTCGCCTTTTTCCGCATTGAAATCATCTTCTCGTTTTCTTCTCTCTTTTCCTTCGTACCTCAAAAGTCAGCCACCCTTCCCATGATTTTCATGTCGGGGTTGCCGCTGAAAAGCCATGGGGTTTTAATGTTTACGTTAGCTTTCTATTTATTCTACCACACATAAAGAGAACTAACATAAAAATTGCGCGTTTTCTTTTTTCCATATGAAGCAAAAAATTGTCTGTTTGTTTTGCAGTGATAGAGAGGGGATGCGAAAAAATTCGCCTTGTTTTTTTCTCCGAAGATGCAGTACTGTTCGCTCCGTCTTTACACTAAAGCGAATCGGCAAAACATCTGGGCTGTTCGGAGCGGGAGACAGTTGCCGATTTTTTTCGCTTTACCATCAATAGCACTAAGGTAGAGAAAAGAAAATCGCTTTATTTTTTTATGCCTGTCCTCCTTTATACAACAAAATCATACTCTGTTTTTGCATAAAGAAAAAAACGCCTCCGCTTGTAGATGAATGAGACAAGCCAGGTGCATATTCTTTTTATCCTAACATAAAGAGAGAAATCCGATTACTTTTTGTTGGTGCGTAAGTAAGAGAGGATGAATATAAAAATAAAGCTCAACACCTCAAAATATGCTTGGCCCTTTGAAAAGAATACAAAGTGTGGCAGGGGCGGGAGAAGGGAGGGGCAATGGAACGCCTTTACGCGACTTCCCAACGGAAGAGACCAAGCGTGCGGGCTTTTGCCCACAATCCTTCTTCTTTCTGTGAAAAACAGAGAAGAATGAAGGAAGGGAGGAGGAACTGAGATTTACGGAAGAAAAAGGCCTTCGCCTTTTTCTACCCTGGATCTTTTTTCCTCTTCCCTTTCCTTCTTCCTTCATGATTTTCACAGAAAAAAGAAGCGGGTTTCCCCGCCTCTAGCACCAGCCCCAATCGCAATCTTCAACATAGCTGGATGGATGAACGATGTCGGCCGAATCAATGCGAAAAATTCGCTGCTGATCCACCGCGTATCCGGCATTCATCGTGCAGGAGGCCGCATCAAAGGGGACGTGGCCAATCTCCTGCCCATTCAACGTCAGGACAATACAATCTTCCGTCACTTCACCACGCACTTTGTTTGTGATATCAATCCGATTTACATCAGGTTGCTGTGACATGAAAATCCCTCCGATACAAAAAGATAATCATAGTATGCCGGTTTACACGGTTTTTTACTCGCTTTCCACCACAAAAAAAGCAGCTTCAAACATAGGAAGCCACTTTTTTGAGTTTCTATTCCTTTACCATCTCTTCATAAGCGGAAGCATCCATCAACTTGCCTATTTCGCTTTCATCCGCGATTTCTACCACGATCATCCACGCTTTCTCATACGGAGACTCATTCACCAGCTCCGGTGAATCTTCCAGATCGCCATTCACTTCCACTACTTTGCCGCTAACCGGCGCGTACAGCTCCGATACCGTCTTTACGGATTCCACACTACCGAACGGTTCATCTTGCTTTATTTCGTCACCTACGGACGGGAGTTCTACAAACACGATATCGCCCAGCTCAGACTGTGCAA
>Ga0310821_101012_pt1 | contig 10901 bp, 10 predicted proteins | sample P4_ome_FD_201300 | JGI IMG/M metagenome (GOLD analysis project Ga0310821, IMG submission 201300) | Sorghum-adapted microbial communities from Joint BioEnergy Institute, Emeryville, California, United States - P4_Day56_Rep1 | ecosystem: Engineered > Bioreactor > SSF (Solid state fermentation) >... | reverse complement strand
CGAGCGGCTCGTGCTCGAGGGCTTCCAGTCGGGCCTGTCGTGGCTGACGATCCTGCGCAAGCGCGAGAACTTCCGGCGCGCGTTCGCGGGCTTCCGCATCGAGGAGGTGGCACGGTTCGGCGCCGCCGACGTCGAGCGGCTCCTGCAGGACGCCGGGATCGTCCGTCACCGCGGCAAGATCGAGGCGGCGATCGCGAACGCGAAGGCGGCGGCCGCGCTGCACGCCGAGGGCGGGTCGCTGGCCGAGCTCGTGTGGAGCCACGCGCCCGCGCCCCGGCCGGCGCCGAGGACGCCCGCCGAGATCCCCGCGCAGACCCCCGAGTCGAAGGCGCTCTCGCGGGCGCTGAAGGCCCGCGGCTTCCGGTTCGTCGGCCCGACGACGCTGTACGCGGCGATGCAGGCGTGCGGGGTCGTCAACGACCACCTGGCCGGCTGCGCGGCCCGCGGCGAGGCCGGTCCGCCGCCCGGCGACGCATGACCTCCGGCCCGTCCGGTACACCTACGGGGATGCCCCGCCCAAGGATGCTGGTCTGCGAGGACGCGATCGGGTACCGGATGCTCATCCGGCGGTGGCTCGAGGACGCCGACGTGGAGGTCGTCGGCGAGGCCAGCACGTGGGCCGAGGCGGTCGACATGGCGGCGGAGCTGACGCCCGACGCGGTCGTCGCCGACCTGTGGATGCCCACGCTCGACACCGACGCGCTCCAGCGCCTGCGCAGCGCGGCGCCGAACGCGGCGATCGTCTCGCTCAGCGGCCTCAGCGCCGAGGATGCCGAGCGCCTCGTCGGCGACGCGGGCGTCATCGACCTGTTCCTCTCCAAGCGCCAGCCGCCGGCGGAGATCGTCGATGCGCTGCGGACGTTCGTCCGCGAGCGGCTGCCGGCGAACGGCTCCTGACGCCCGGCCTCAGGAGGGCAGCGGCGCGGACGACGTCACGGCGGTCAGCGCCGCCACCGCGTCCGCGGTGAACTGCCGGCCGGCGAGCTCGCGGCACTCGGCGATCGCCTCCGCCCGGGGCTTGGGCGGCGAGTAGGACCGCTCGGCGGTCATCACGTCGAACGCGTCGGCGAGCGCGAGCAGCGCGGCGCCCTCGGAGATCTCCTCGCCGGTCAGGCCGTCGGGGTACCCGCGCCCGTCGGGGCGCTCGTGGTGGCCGCGGATCCACGCGACCTGCTCGGGCGTCAGGACGTCCTCGACGATCTGCGCGCCGAGCTCGGCGTGACGCTTGACCGCGTCGTACTCGGCCTCGGTGAGCCGCCCGGGCTTGAGCAGGATCGCGTCGGGGATGCCGATCTTGCCGACGTCGTGGACGAGCGCCGCCTCCTCCATGAGCCGCACGCGCTCCTCGTCCCACCCGCGCGCGCGGGCCAGCGCGCACGCGAGCTCGGCGACGCGCCCGGAGTGCTCGCGCGTCGTCGGGTCCTTGGCGTCGATCGCGCGCGCCAGCGCGCGGATGCCGAGCAGCGCCTGGTGGCGGGCGAGCTGCTCGGCGCGCTCGGCCGCCGACAGCTCGCGGACGGTCTCGGGGTCGTAGACGTGCGCGGTGTCGCGCCCGTGCGCCTTGGACCAGTAGAGCGCGCCGTCGGCCAGGCGGAAGAGCGCGTCGGCGTCGCCGGCGCGCGACAGGTCGCAGATGCCGGCGGAGATCGTGATCGACGCGCCGCCGTCGACGGGTGCGCCGGACACCGCGTCACGGGCGCGCTCGACGAGCGTCAGCGCGTCCTCGGCGGTCGTCTCGGGCAGCAGCCACGCGAACTCGTCGCCGCCGATCCGGGCGAGCAGGTCGCCGCCGCGGCCGGTCGACGACAGGCGCTGCGCGACCTGGGACAGGACCCGGTCGCCGGCCTCGTGACCGGCGCTGTCGTTGATCGCCTTGAACGAGTCGACGTCGACGAGCACGAGGCTGAGGTCGCGGCCGTGGCGCCGCGCGCGCTCGGCCTCGGCGGCGAGCCGCTCGTGGAACGCGCGGTGGTTGGCCAGCCCGGTGAGCGGGTCGGCGAACGCCTGCGCGGCGAGCCGGTCGCGCTGCTCGGCGTCGAGGATCGCCGTCGACACGAGCGCCGCGAAGTCCTTGAGCCGGTCCGCCGCGTCGGGGGCGAGGCCGTCGACCGCGCGGGTCGAGACCGAGATGACGCCCCACACGCCCTCGGGCACGAGCACCGGCGCGAGCGCCACGGCGCCCTGCCCGGTCGCCAGCGCGGCGCCGGACATCGGGTCGCGGTCGGCGCGCTGCTGGACCGGCCGGCCGCCGGCCACCGCCGCCACGGTGCCGGCCGCGTCCGCCAGCGGGAAGCGGCTGTCGAGCGGGTAGGCGCCGCCGTCGCCCCCGTCGCCGGTCCACACGCCGGCGAGCACCGCGTCGTCGCCGTCGATGCGCATGACCGCGCCCTGGTCGGCCTGCATGACCTGGGCGGCCTCGCGCGCGACCATCGCCAGCACGTCGTCGGTCGGCGCCGCGTCGGCGACCGCGGTGGCCACCCGCAGCAGCGCGTGCTCCTGCGCGGCGGCGCGCGCGGCACGCGCGTTGGCGCGCTCGAGCGAGTTGCGCAGCAGCGCGACGGTCGCGGCGACGGCGGCCAGGGCGGGGAGGACGACGAGCTGCTCGCGCAGGAACGGGCCGGCGTCGAGCGACGGGTCGCGCAGCAGCGGCACGAGGAACGTCGCGCTCGCGAGGACGACGTAGACCGCGATCTCGTGGTCGCGGCAGAAGCAGGCTGCCCACACGACGACGAAGACCGCCAGGAAGCGGATCGGCGACTCGGCGCCGCCCGTCCAGGCGGCGGTGGCGACGATCACCACGAGGCTCGTCACCCCGGCCGCGTGGAGCATGAGGAACGGCATCCGCTCCCACGGCAGGACGAACGCCGAGATCGCGCCGTAGACCAGGCCGCCGAGGCCGACGAGCAGCGCGAGGGTCTCGTGCGAGCCGCTGCTGCCCGGCGCGAGCACGAGCGCGGCCGTGCCGAGGCCACCGGCCATGAACATCACGCCGCCCAGGACGTGGGCGATCCGCTCGTCGCTGCGCAGCGCGGCGCGGACCGCGGCGATGGCGCTCCGTCGTCTCACCCCGACAACATCGGCAGGACGTCTCCGGCGGTTCAGTGGATCGGCGTCGTGGCCGACGCCACGCCGCTGAGCTCGAAGACCCGGAAGTCCTGGCGCATGACCGGGACCGACACGTTGTAGACCGGCACGCCCCCGACCCGCCCCTCGAAGGTGCCGTGGTGGGCGTGGCCGTGGAGCACGAGGTCGGGCTCGTGCTCGGCGATCGGCGGCGCGAGCCGGTCGGTGCCGAGGAACGCCCAGATCGGCTCGGGCTCGCCCACGAGCGTCTCGCACGTCGGGGCGTAGTGCAGGAGCGCGACGCGGACCGGGCAGTGCGCGATCGCCCGCAGGCCCTCGTCGAGCGCGTCGACCTCCTCGCCGCACTCGGCGTAGATGGCGCGCAGCGACGGCTCGCCGAAGTCCGGCAGCCGCGAGCCGGGGAAGCCGCCGACGAACCCCTTGACGCCGGCGATGCCGACGTCGGCACCGCCGACGTCGAGGATCGTGTGCGAGCGGTCGAGCACCTCGATGCCCGCGTCCTGCCAGACCGGCAGGCATTCGTCGACCCGGCACGCGTGCCAGTCGTGGTTGCCGAGCACGGCGACGATCGGCAGCTCGAGCGGCGCGCACGCCTCGGCGAGCACCTCGGCCTGCCCGGGCTCGCCGTGGGTCGTCAGGTCGCCGGCGAGCAGCAGGACGTCGGCGCGCTCGTCCAGGTCCGCGAACGCGCGCACGACCTCGTCGCGGTGGGCGGGCTGGCAGTGGACGTCGCCGGCGGCGGCGATGCGCACACGGTCGGGCATGTCGTGCCCCCTACCCGATGTGGGTAGCCGTCTCCACATGGACCTCAACGCCGCCGAGTTCAAGCGGATCGTCGAGAGCCTGCGCCGGGCGGCCGCCGCGCTGCGCGAGGCCGAGGTCCGCTACTGCCTGAGCGGCAGCGTGGCGTCGTGGGCGCGGGGCGGGCCCGAGACGGTCAACGACGTCGACCTCATCGTCGACCCGGCGGACCTGGACCGTGCGGTCGCCGCGCTGGAGGGCTGCGGCATGCGCCCGGAGGTCCCGCCCGAGGGCTGGCTCGTGAAGCTGTGGGACGGCGAGGTGCTGCTCGACCTGATCCACACCGTCACCGGGTACGACGACGTCGGGGAGATCCTCGAGCGGGCCGAGGTGATGCGCGTCGCGTCGCTCGACGTGCCGGTCGCCTCGATGGAGGACGTCCTGACGCCGAAGCTGCTCGCCTTCGACGAGCACTACCTCGACTACACCGGGGCGCTGCGCGCCGCACGGGCGCTGCGCGAGCAGATCGACTGGGAGCTTCTACGCGCCAAGACGTGTCAGTCACCTTACGCGCGCGGCTTCTTCTCGCTGCTCGAGCGCTCCAGATCATCCCTCCCGACCGGGGTTCCGCGGGCCGAGAGGCCCAGGGCACGCAGATCCGCGTGATGCATGCCCCAAACGGCGAGGCCGGACCGCTACCCTCCGGCGCCAGGTGACCAGCGCGCTCTCCTGGTACGAGGCCCGGACCTACCACCACAGCGCCTTCCCGGCCGAGCTGCTGGCGCAGACGCGGCGTCATTCCGCCTCGATCCTGCTGCCGGCGCGCAACGAGGCGCCGACGATCGGACCGATCGTGGAGGCCTTGATGCCGCTCGTCGAGCAGGGGATCGTCGACCAGGTCGCGGTGCTCGACGACTCGACCGACGGCACCGGCGACATCGCGGCCCGCCTCGGCGCCGAGGTGTACGACCAGAGCGCGCTGCGGCCCGAGTTCGGGCCCGTGCTGGGCAAGGGCGACGCGATGTGGCGCGGGCTGTCGATCGCCCGCGGCGACGTCGTCTGCTACCTGGACGCCGACTCGGAGGACTTCGGCCCGCACTTCGCGCTCGGGCTGCTCGGCCCGATCCTCACCGGCGACACGATCCGCTTCGTGAAGGGCTTCTACCGCCGCCCGCTGCGGCTGGAGGGCATGCGCCTGCCCGAGGGCGGCGGCCGCGTCACCGAGCTGTGCGCCCGCCCGCTCATCAACCGCTTCTATCCCGAGCTCGCCGGCTTCCTGCAGCCGCTGGCGGGGGAGATCGCGGCGCGGCGCGACGTGCTCGAGCAGATCCCGTTCGCGTGCGGCTACGCGGTCGACATCTCGATGCTCGTCGACGTGTGGCGGCGCGTGGGCATCGACGCGCTCGCCCAGGTCGACCTCGACGTGCGCCAGAACCAGCACCAGCCGCTCAGCGATCTCGGCCCGATGGCCGCCGCCGTGCTGTCGGGCATCACGCGCAAGCTCGAGGAGGACGGGCGCCTGGAGCCCTCGCCGGACCCGGGCTTCCTCGCGCCGACCGGCCGCGGGTTCACCGAGCGGACCGTGCCGTTCGTCGAGCGGCCGCCGAGCGCGTCGCTCGCCCTCGGGCCCGCGTGACCCCGGGCGCCGCGCGGCGGGTCCGCGCGGGTCGCTAGGCGGCGGCGAGCGCCCGCCGCACGAGGACCGACGTCTGCTCGGCCCACGCGTCCTGGCCGAAGCAGATCTTCGCCTTCACCGACCGGTCGAGCAGGTCGCGCAGCACGTAGGCGGTCGTGACCGGGTCGAGCGACGGCTCGATCTTCCCGGCCGCCTGGAACCGGCGCAGGAACTCCTCGAGCACCGAGCGAAAGGGGGCGGTGTGCTCCAGGAACTCCTCGAACGTCTCGGCGAGCTCGACGCCGCGGTTGGCGATCATGATCACGTCGCGCTCGGCGGCCGCGGCCTCCCAGGTGGCATGCACGAGCGCCTCGACGGCGGCGTCGAGGTCCTCGACGCCGTCGAGCGCCTGCCGCGCGGCGGCCGCGAGGGACTCGGAGAGCTGGCGCGCCAGCGCGCCCGGCAGCGCCTCCTTGGACGGGAAATAGAGGTAGAACGTGCCTTGCGCGACGTTGGCGCGAGTCGCGATGCTGGACACCGTGGTGCGTTCGTATCCGTTGGTCGCGAGGACCTCTCGCGCAGCAGCGAGCAGCTCCTCACGACGCCCGCCGGTCGTCACCGGCCGTGCAACATCCCCCGTACCGCTCATCAGGCCACCCTAGTGCATGCAAATGACGTGTTGCGGTGACAACGATCCCATGGCTGCAGACCATCAGGCCCGCCTCGACGCGCTCGTGGAGCGCGCCGAGGACCAGGGGTGCGTGAACCTCTCGGAGCTCAGCGACCTGATCCGGGAGCTCGAGCTCGACGACGACGAGGTCAGCGAGCTGCACGCGCGCCTGGAGGCGCTCGGCGTCGAGGTCACCGACGACTGCGCGCGGTCGGGCGTCACCCCGACCCGCGTGCAGCCGGAGGACTTCGCCACGTCGACGACCGACGCGCTGCAGCTCTTCCTCAACGAGCTCGGTCGCTTCCCCCTGCTGACCGCCTCCGAGGAGATCGAGCTCGCCAAGCGCATCGAGCGCGGCGACCTGGCCGCGAAGGAGCGCATGATCCTGTCGAACCTGCGCCTCGTGGTCTCGATCGCGAAGAAGTACCAGGGGTCCGAGCTGCCGCTCCTGGACCTCATCCAGGAGGGCATCTTCGGCCTCGTGCGCGCCGCCGAGAAGTTCGACTGGCGCAAGGGCTACAAGTTCTCGACGTACGCGACGTTCTGGATCCGCCAGGCGATCCAGCGCGGGATCGAGACGAAGGCGCGGACGATCCGGATCCCGATCCACGTCGGCCAGCGCGAGCGCAAGATCGCCAAGGCCGAGCGCGACCTGGCGACGAAGCTCGGGCGCACGCCGACCGACGAGGAGATCGCCGAGCACGCCGACCTGACCGTCGAGCACGTGCGCGAGGCGCGCGAGGCGATCCGGACGATCACGAGCCTGGACCGGCCGGTCGGCGAGGAGGGCGAGACCGCGTTCGGCGACCTGCTCCCGTCCGACGAGCCGACGCCCGAGGAGGAGGTGTCGATCTCGCTCGCCGAGGAGACGCTGCGCCGCGCGGTCGAGCGCCTGCCCGAGCCCGAGCAGCAGGTCGTCAAGCTCCGCTACGGCATCGACGGGGCGGCCGCAGGCCCGACCCCGCTGCGCGAGACGGCCGAGCGCGTCGGGCTCACGCCGGCGGAGGTCCGCCGGGTCGAGCACCAGGCGCTCAAGCGGCTGTCGATGGAGCGCGAGCTCGAGGCGCTCCGCGACGCCGCGTAGCCCGCGCGCCCCGGGCGCCGAACGGCGAGGAGCATGCCCCGCAGGGGTGTCTCGCCGGCGCTCGGCGGACCTAGACTTGGGGCGTGGCCACGAAGCGGGTCCACGGCGAGCTGCTGGCCGGCGATGCCGGGGAGCTCGTCGGCGTCTCCGGCACGACGATCGGCCAGTGGGCGCGGTGGGGCTACATCCGCGCCTCGCAGTCCGACGGCACGCCGCACGTGTACGCGGTCGAGGACGTCGCGGAGGCGGCCGTCGTGGCCGACCTGCTCGCCCGCGGCGTGCGCCACGCCGACATCCGGCGGGCGATCGAGGAGCTCCGCGCGAGCGACTACGGCGACTGGCCGCTGAGCGAGGCGCGCCTGAGCGTCACCGAGGACCGGCAGCTCGTCCTGCACGAGAACGGCACGCGCTACGCGCTGACCCCGCGCGGCTGGCAGGTCCTCGCGGTCGGCCCCGAGGGGGCCGAGGAGGTGCGCCTGCGTCTGCGCCGCCCGCGGCGGGGTAGAGGTGCCGGATGATCCCTCGTGCCACCGAGCCGCTCTGGTTCGCCGATGCTGCGCCGGCGCCGTACCCGCAGCTCGACGCCGACCTCGAGGCCGACGTCGCGGTCGTCGGGGCCGGCATCGCGGGTGTGACGACCGCGTACCTGCTCGCCCGCGACGGCGCGCGCGTCGCGGTGCTCGAGCGCGGCACGGTCGGCGGCGGCGCGACCGGCTCCACGACCGCGAAGGTCAGCGCGCTCCAGCAGACGAAGCTCACGACGATCCGCCGGCTGCACGGCGCCGACGGCGCGGCCTCCTACGCCCGGGCGTCGGTCGACGCGATCGACTGGATGGAGCAGACGATCGCCGAGCACGCGATCGACAGCGCGTGGCAGCGGCTGCCCGCGTACACGTACGCCGCCCGGGAGGACGAGGTCACCGCGGTCCAGCGCGAGGCCGAGACGCTGCGCGAGGCGGGCCTGGACGCCGAGCTGACGACCGACACGCCGCTGCCGTTCGACGTCCCCGCCGCGGTGCGGCTCGACCGCCAGGCGCAGCTGCACCCGCTGCGCTACGTCCGCGCGCTGGCCGCCGAGGTCGTCTCCGCCGGCTCGCACGTCTTCGAGGGCACCCCGGTCCTGCAGGTCCGCGAGGGCGAGCCGTGCCGCGTGGAGACCGAGACCGGGCCGGTCGTGACCGCGCGCGACGTCGTCGTCGCGACGAACTACCCGCTGCTCGACCGCGGCCTGTACTTCGCGCGGATGGAGGCGACCCGCTCGTACCTCGTCGCCGCCCGCGTCCGCGCCGGCGCGCCGGACGGGATGCTCATCAGCGCCGGCGAGCCGACGCGGTCGCTGCGCTCGTACACCGACGACGCGGGCACGTGGCTGCTCGTCGGGGGCGAGGGCCACACGACCGGCGCGTCCAAGGCGCAGCCGACGCGGTACGGGCGCCTGGAGGCGTTCGCGCGCGAGCACTACGACGTCGTCGAGATCCCGTACCGCTGGTCGACGCAGGACGGGATGCCGACCGACTCGCTGCCGTACGTCGGCCCGTACACGCCGCGCTCGCGGCACCTGTACGTCAACGCCGGCGGCCAGAAGTGGGGGATGACGAACGCGACGATCGGCGCCCGGATCCTCGCCGACCGGATCGCCGGCCGCGAGCACCCGCTCGCGGCGCGCTGGGACCCGAACCGCGCGACGCTGCGGTCGGCGCCCGAGGTCGCCAAGGCGCAGGCGCGCGTGTCGCTGCACTTCGTCGGCGACCGGCTCCTGCCCGCCGAGGCGGGCTCGTCGGCCGACGTCCCGCCCGGCGAGGCGCGCGTCGTGCGGTCCGGGCTCGGCAAGGTCGGCGTGTTCCGCGACGACGACGGCGGCCTGCACGCGGTGTCGCTGCGCTGCACGCACCTGGGCTGCCTGCTGCGCTTCAACGACGCCGACCGCTCGTGGGACTGCCCGTGCCACGGGTCGCGGTTCGACGTGGACGGGCGCGTGCTGGCCGGGCCGGCGACGCGGCCGCTCCGGCGGCGTGAGCCGCCGGCCTGAGCCGCTCGTTGCGGGCGTCGCGGGCACGACTCGGGCCGCCGGCCTGAGCCGCTCGTTGCGGGCGCCGCGGGCACGACTCGGGCCGCCGGCCTGAGCCGCTCGTCGAAGACGCCCCGGGCACGGGGCGACGCAGGTCGCGCCGCACGCCGACTGACGACGAGTCAGCATGTGGCGCCGGCGCGCCCGGCAGCTTGGCGCGGTGGGGGCCGGGTGTGTATGTATGATCCCGCCGCCTGGAGATTGGATCCAGGATCACCCATCCAAGATCAACGGAGCTATGCCGTTCACCATCGGACCCGAATGCATCGACCGCGCCGACCAGTCGTGCGTCGACGTCTGTCCGGTGGACTGCATCTACGTCGGGTCACGCAAGCTCTACATCCACCACGAGGAGTGCATCGACTGCGGCGCGTGCGAGACCGCGTGTCCGCACACGGCGGTCAGCCGGGTCGAGGACCTCACCGACGACGTGCTCAAGCAGTACGCCGCCGATGAGGAGCGCTTCTTCGCCGTCCCGCTTCCGGGCCGGACCGAGCCGCTGGGGTCACCCGGCGGCGCGTCGGAGGTCGGCCCGCTCAACGTCGACACGGAGCTCGTCTCCGCGTACCCAAGGAGGACAGGTTGACCACGCCATCGACCCCGGCGTCCGGCCCCGCCCGCGCGCCTCGTCTGCGGCGCCTGCTCGCCCTGACGGCGGCATGCGCGCTCGCCCTCACCGTCGCCGCCTGCGGCAGCGACGACGAGGAGAGCGCCGGCGGCACGTCGGGCGGCGAGCCCTACAAGATCGGCATCCTCGCGCCGACCACCGGATCCGTCTCCTCCGACGGCGAGGACATGGTCAACGCGACGAAGCTCGCCGTCGAGGAGATCAACGCCGCCGGCGGCATCGACGGGCGCAAGGTCGAGACCGTCGTCGCCGACGACGCCTGCGAGGCCCAGCAGGGCGTCCAGGCCGCCCAGAAGCTCGTCCAGGAGAAGGTCATCGCCGTCGTCGGCGGCTTCTGCTCGGCCGCGACGCTCCCCGCGATCGAGGTCTTCGAGCGCTCCGGGAACCTGCCGTTCGTCGTGTCCGTCTCCAGCAACCCGGACGTCACCGACCCGGGCCGCAAGAACATCGTCCGCATCATCGGGCGTGACGACCAGGAGGCCCCGGCCGAGGCGACGTACCTGCGCGACGTCCTCAAGAGCGAGAAGGTCGCGATCGTCCACGACAACACCGAGTTCGCGGTGTCGGTCGCCAAGCAGGCCCGCTCGCTCATCGAGAAGCAGGGCACGCCGGAGATCGTCTACTACGACGCGATCAAGCCGGGCGGCAACGACTACCGCGCGATGCTCGAGCGCGTCAAGCGCGAGGGCGCCGACACGCTCTTCTACACCGGCTTCCACCCGGAGTTCGGGCCGATCGCGCGCCAGTGGGGCAGCCTCGGCTTCGACTACCGGCTCCTCGGCGGCGCGTCGACGATCAACCAGAACGTCATCAAGCTCGCGCCGAAGGCGGCCGCGGACGAGAAGTTCTCGATCGTCACCTACCCGACGGCCGTGCTCCTCGAGGGTGAGCAGGCGGAGAAGTTCCGCGCCGACTACAAGAAGCTCAGCGGCAACGACCCGGGCTCGTACGGCGTCTTCCAGTACGACGGCATGCAGGTGCTCTTCGAGGCCCTGAAAGCCGCGCCGGACA
>Ga0310821_101010_pt1 | contig 10917 bp, 10 predicted proteins | sample P4_ome_FD_201300 | JGI IMG/M metagenome (GOLD analysis project Ga0310821, IMG submission 201300) | Sorghum-adapted microbial communities from Joint BioEnergy Institute, Emeryville, California, United States - P4_Day56_Rep1 | ecosystem: Engineered > Bioreactor > SSF (Solid state fermentation) >... | reverse complement strand
CGGCCATGGCGGGCTCCTCCGGGGCTGCCTCGTCGTTCGATAGAACGGGCCGCCGCGGTCCGGGTTCCCCGGCGATCGCAGTGACGTCGGTGCGGTTGCACCGCGGGTTGTCGAACCGTGGCGGCGGGCGTAGGCTGCTTTACGGCATCGCCGAAGCGCCGCGGGAATGGCGGCGCACAGGGCGGAGGCAGGATTGGCTCCGCCGGCGGCATCGGCATCGAGAGCGATCGCGGCGCGATCCCGGAAGAGCTCTCTCTTGGCCATGGCCATTCATGCTCCCTTTCCGGACGGAAAGGGAGATCCGGGTCCCCGGGTCGACTCGTTCCCTCCGACGAGGGGCGCGCCGATGCGGAATGCCGGGAGCAGGAGGTGACCCATGGCAATCGCAATGACGTTGCAGAAATATCTGGACGACCAGGGCGTCGCGTACGAGGTGGTGACTCATCCGCCGGCGATGCGGATGGCGAGCGCGGCGGAGGCGGCCCATCTGCCCGATGGCTGCGTCGCGAAATCGATCGTCCTGGAAGACGACGGCGGCTACGTGCTGGCGGTGATTCCCGCCTCGCACCGCCTTCAACTCGGCGAACTGCATCGCTGGCTCGACCGGCGCCTCGGCCTGGCCAGCGAGGACGAGGTCGGCACGCTCTTCAAGGATTGCGAGCTGGGTGCCGTTCCGCCCATTGGGGCCGCCTACGGCCTGGAGGTCGTCATGGAGGACGACCTGGCCGGGCAGCGCGACGTCTATTTCGAGGCCGGCGACCATTGCAGCCTGATCCACGTCAACGCCGAGGATTTTCGCAGGCTGATGGCGGACGCAAGACGCGGCCGGTTCAGCCGGCCGGACTGACCGGCGCCGGCCGGCGAATCGCGATTCGGAATCGGGTGACAGGCTGGGCGCCCTTCGCTAAACAACGCCCATGCAGATCCGACCGAATCCGTTGCTTTCCGCCGTCGCCGCGCCGCCGATCGCCGAAGCCCAGGGCTGGATCGCCGGCCGGACGTTTCCGGCCGACAGACCCCTGATCGATCTGGCGCAGGCCGTGCCCGGCTATCCGCCGCCGCCGCCGCTCACCGATCATCTGGCGCGGCTCGTCGCCGAACCGGCGACCGCGCGCTACACCGAGATCGAGGGGCTGGATCCGCTGCGCTCGGCGCTGGCGGCCGATATTGGCGCCGTCTACGGCGCGCCGGTTCCGGCCGAGCGTGTGATCGTCACCGCCGGCTGCAACCAGGCTTTCTGCCTCGCGACCATGGCGCTGGCGGGATTCGGGGACGAGGTCATCCTGCCGCTGCCCTATTACTTCAACCACCAGATGTGGCTGGAGATGCTGGGCATCCGCGCCGTGCATCTGCCGTTCCGCCCCGATCGCGGCGGCGTGCCGGATCCGGAGACCGCGGCGGGGCTGATCGGGCCGCGCACCCGCGCCATCGTGCTTGTGACGCCCAACAATCCCACCGGCGCCGTCTATCCGCCCGACGTCATCGCCGATTTCTACCAGCTTGCCAAGGCGCGGGGCGTCGCCCTCATTCTCGACGAGACCTATCGCGATTTCCTGCCGGAGGACGGGCCGCCGCACGCGCTGTTCGCCGACCCGGACTGGGGCGGCACGCTGGTCCATCTCTACAGCTTCTCGAAGACCTACTGCCTGACGGGCTATCGGGTCGGCGCCCTGGTCTGCGGGCCGGAGCTGGGGGCCGAGGTCGCCAAGGCGATGGACTGCGTCGCCATCTGCGCGCCTCGGATCGGCCAGGAGGCGGCGCTCTACGGGCTTCGCGCGCTGGGCGACTGGCGGCGCGACAACAGGGAGACGATGCGTCGGCGCCTCGCCGCCCTGCACGAGGCGTTCGCCCCGGGCGATCCGGGGGGCGACCGCGGGTCCAACCGCCCGGGATACGAGCTGGTGAGTGCCGGCGCCTATTTCGCCTATCTGCGCCATCCCTTCGCCGGTCGCCCCGCGCGTGAGGTCGCGCGCCGGCTGGCGGCGGAGCAGAACCTGCTCTGCCTGCCCGGCAGCATGTTCGGCCCGGACCAGGAGGACTATCTCCGCCTCGCCTTCGCCAACGTTCCCGCGGAGGCGATGCCAGCGGTCGCGTCCCGGCTCGCCGACAGCCTGAAGGCGTCCTGACCGGCCAAGCCGGATTGGCCATCCGCACCGGTCGGCTGCCCGCGGCCAGCCGCCCCGGCTCCGCACCCGCCGGTACCGAGCAGCCGGGCGATCCTGTAAGATGGAGCGCGCTTGGCGAGGCCCGACGCGTGCCTCGCCATCGAATCCTGCCGGCGCGATCAGGATATCGCCGCGTCCTCGAAGGCGCGGACAACGAGTGGCGGGTTCGGATGGAACGGAACTGGATCGCAAGGTTCTGGCGTTCCTTCTCGGCGGCGGGCCTGCTTTTGGGCACGCTTTTTTTCGCCGCCTCCCTCACCCCGTCCCTTTTGCCGCGGACCTTCCTGACCCAGGGCATCGTTTCCGGGGCCTCTTTCGCCGCCGGATACGGGATCGGCGTCTTCGGGCGCTGGCTCGCACGCTATCTGGAACTGCCGGAGCCGCGTGACCGCATTCTGCGACGCATCAAATATGTTGCCGCCGGGACATGCGCCGGCGTCGCCGTCGCCTTCCTTTGGCGGGCGGCGGAATGGCAGAACTCGATCCGCACCCTCATGGGGCTGGAGCCGGTCGACAGCGCGTATCCGTTCAGGATCGGTCTGATCGCCCTGCTGACCTTCGTGCTCCTGATAGCCGTGGCCCGGCTGTTTCGCCTCGTCATCATCGTCACGGCGACGTGGCTTCGCCGGTTCGTGCCGCGACGGATATCGAACCTCCTGGGCGTTGTCGCCGCCGTTGCCCTGTTCTGGGTCGTCGTCGACGGCGTGCTGTTCAGGTTCGCGATCCGCGCGGTCGATGCCTCCTTCCGGGCTTATAACGAGCTGATCGAACCGGAAGTCCAGCCTCCGACCGATCCTCGAAAGACAGGAAGCACCGCGTCTTTGATCGCCTGGGACGATCTCGGACGGGCGGGGCGAGAATTCGTCTCCTCCGGGCCGACGCTCGATGAGCTGCGCGTGTTCTCGGGCGATGGTGCCCTTGAGCCGATTCGCGTTTATGTCGGCCTGAATTCCGCGGATACGCCAGAGGACCGCGCGCGGCTTGCGCTGAAGGAGCTCCAGCGCACGGGCGCCTTCGATCGGACGGTGCTCGTTCTCGTCACGCCCACCGGTACCGGATGGGTCGATCCCGCGGCCGTCGACACGCTGGAGTATCTGCACGGCGGCGATGTCGCCAGCGTCGCCATCCAGTACTCCTATCTCCAAAGCTGGATGTCGCTTCTCGTCGAGCCCGGCTACGGCAAGGAAACCGCCCGTGCGCTCTTCTCGGCGGTCTACCGGCACTGGACCGCACTTCCCGAGGACAGCCGGCCAAGGCTGTATCTGCACGGGTTGAGCCTCGGCGCCCTGAACTCGGAGCTGTCCGCCGAGCTGTTCGAGGTTCTCGGCGATCCCATTCACGGCGCGCTTTGGAGCGGGCCGCCATTCGCCAGCCGGGTCTGGCAATACGTCACCGGCCGCCGCGACGCGGATTCGCCCGCCTGGCTGCCACGGTTTCGGGACGGTTCCTTCGTTCGCTTCGCGAACCAGGAGAACACCTTGAAGATGCCCGGTGCGCGCTGGGGGCCGATGCGCATCGTCTACCTGCAATACGCAAGCGATCCGGTCACCTTCTTTGACTACCGCGCCCTGTATCGGCGGCCGGGCTGGATGGGGTCGCCGCGCGGCCCGGACGTGTCTCCCGAACTGCGATGGTATCCGGTCGTGACGTTCCTCCAGCTGCTGCTCGACATGGCCATGTCGACGACGGCGCCGATGGGCTATGGGCATGTCTACGCGCCGGAGCATTACATCGACGCCTGGATCGAAGTGACGGACGTGCGGGGCTGGCCCGCCGAGAAGATCGAGCGGCTGAAGCGGACCCTCGCCAGGCGGCCGTAACGTCGGCGGGCCCGTGCATCGAACGGCGTGGCAATGCGGGTGAACTCCTCGTAAGCTCGCTCGCCATCCGTCGGCCATTCAGGGGACCATCGTCCGTGCCCGTCAGCCTGCTCTATGCCCTCACCGTTCTGATCTGGGGGACGTCCTGGTTCGCGATCGAGCTCCAGATCGGGGTGGTCCCGCCGGAGCTGTCGGTCGCCTATCGGTTCGTGCTGGCGGCCGGCATGCTGCTTCTGTATTGCGCGGCGACCGGACGGCGGTTGCGGTTCCCGCTCCGCGACCACCTGTTCATGGCCTTGCAGGGGCTGTTCCTCTTCTCTCTCAACTACATGCTGTTCTACGCGGCGGCCCCTTATCTCGCCAGCGGCCTCTTGGCGGTCTGCTTCTCGACCATCGTGGTCATGAACATCGCCAACGGCGCGCTGTTGTTCCGCCACCCGGTGGACCCGCGGGTGGCGGCGGGCGCGGTCCTCGGCCTCTTCGGGCTCGGCCTCGTGTTCTGGCCGGAGATCGCCGGCTTCTCGTTCTCCGGCGGGGCGATGCTCGGCCTGGGGCTGTCGGTCGCCGCCACCTATTCCGCGTCGCTCGGCAACATGGTCTCCGTCCGCCACAAGCAGGCGCGCATCCCGGTGGTCGAGAGCAACGCCATCGGCATGGCCTACGGCGCCGTCCTGTCGCTCGCCTTCGCGCTCGCCGGCGGTGCGCCGCTCACCTTCGACTGGTCCTGGACCTACGTTCTGTCGCTCGTCTATCTGGCGCTGTTCGCCTCGGTGCTGGCCTTCGGCTTCTATCTTACGCTGCTGCAGCGCATCGGCGCCGACCGGGCGGCTTACGCCACCGTCCTGTTCCCGGTGGTGGCGTTGACCGTGTCGATGCTGTTCGAAGGCTATCGCTGGACCGCGCCCGCGGCGGTCGGCTTCGCCCTGGTGCTGGCCGGAAACCTGCTGGTGCTGGTGCGCCGAAGGCCGGGGAAGGAAGCCGCGGCCTAAGCGCGCAGACCATGGAACGGCCCGGTTCGACGCTCTAAAGCCTTGATCCGTGGCCGCGCTCCGTGCCATCGAGTGATGTTTCAACGCGTTGCAACCGTTCCAACGGAGTGCCTACGGCCATGACTGTGCCCGCAGCGCCGCAGATCGGTCCGCAAGGACCGGCGCTTCCGATCCGTCCGGCGATCACCGAGCTCGAGGAATCCCGGATCGTCGATGTCTGGCGCCTGGGGTTCAGCGTGCCGGACGTGATCGGGCTCTGGGTCGGGGAGGGCGACCTGCCGACGCCCGCCTTCATCTGCGAAGCCGCGACGGCGGCGCTGCGGGCCGGCGAGACCTTCTACACGCACAAGCGCGGCCTGCCGGAGCTGCGCCAGGCGATCGCGGACTACACGGCCGCGATTCACGGCGTTGCCCTGACCGACGACCGCATCGCCGTGACCAGCGCGGGCATGAACGCCATGGTGCTGGTGATGCAGACGGTCATCGGCGCCGGCGACAATCTGGTCGCCGTCACGCCCGTCTGGCCCAATATCTTCGCGACCGCGGAGATCATGGGCGGCGAGGTCCGCCAGGTTCCGTTGCAACCGGGCGAGGGCGGCTGGACGCTCGACCTCGACCGTCTGTTCGACCGCTGCGACGCGCGCACCCGTGCCCTCTACATCGCCACGCCCGGCAACCCGACCGGTTGGATGATGCCGGCGGCGCAACAGCGGGAGGTGATGGCGTTCTGCCGCCGGCGCGGCATCCTGATGGTCGCCGACGAGGTCTATGGCCGCTTCGTCTACGAGCCTGTGCCGGAAGACGGCCGAGCGGGCGGACGGCGCGACGTCGCTCCCTCCTTCCTCGAAACCGCCGGTCCTGACGATCCGCTCGTCGTCGTCAACAGCTTCTCGAAGGCCTGGGCGATGACCGGCTGGCGGCTCGGCTGGATGGTGCTGCCGCGGGCGCTGACGCCGGTGATCGAGCGGCTCATCGAGTTCAACACCTGCGGAGCGCCGCCCTTCCTGCAGCGGGGCGGCATCGTCGCGCTCCGCGACGGCGAGCCGTTCGTCGCCGAGATGGTGGCGCGCTGCGGCGCGGGGCGCGATCTCGTGATACGGCGCCTTGGCCAGATGCGCCGCGTCCGCGTCATCCGCCCGGAAGCGGCCTTCTATGTCATGTTCCAGGTGGAGGGCATGACCGATTCGCTCGCCTTCGCGAAACGCTTGGTGCGCGAGGCGCGGGTCGGCCTCGCCCCCGGCAGCGCCTTCGGCCCAGGCGGCGAGGGTCATCTGCGGCTCTGCTTCGCCAGCTCGACCGAGCGCCTGGCTGAGGCCATGGACCGGCTCGAACCGCTCCTCGATTGACGACCGGCATTCTTGTAAGCGGTGGTAGAAGTTGAATCTTGAAATCGCGGAAATCCGCCGTTCCAGCGGCCGGGCGGTCGAAGGAGATGAATCCGACGGTCAGAATTAAGTAAATCCGGGCCGACTTTCGGTCAGAAAAGATGAATCGCGCGATTCCAGGCATCGAGCCCTGCAGAAGTGATCCGGCACCGATCGGCCGACGTCGTCCGGTGCGATCACGCCGATGACGGCGCGGGGCCGGGGAACGGCCCCACGGGCTCTCCGGCGCAGTTGATTGGCGTCGTATGACCCCACCCGGCCGAAGAAGAACAGGTTGTGCATCAACGCGATGAGGGCGCGAAGCGCTTCGAGATCTGATCGAGCGGCATCTCGCCACCGCCTGACGCCCAGTTCTCGACCTGTGCCTTACCGCCCCGAGGACTGCCCGTGCGCTACTGCGCCAAGGCCTCTTCAACTGCCCGCACGTCGAGATCGGCGTTGATCTCGTCGATCAGCCTGTTGGTGACGATGGTTGCGGCGTCTACCGGCTGTCGCAGCACGCCGGCCTCGAGCAGCCAGTCCATATAGCTCTGGTAGGTCTCAAGGTTGCTCTCGCCCCAGTTCTCGGTTTCGCCGTTGAGGGTCCATTTGGTTGTCACGGTCGCCAGCATGGCGGTGCCGCGTTCCAACGCTTCCTCGGCATCGAGGCCGGAGGGCACCACCTGCGGATAGACCTCCTGAAAGATCTCCATCGCCCTCCGCGGATCCTTGATCGCAAAGATCGCTCCCATGGTGTAGCCCTGCGCCAGCCGTACCAGAACGTCGGACTGGTTCTCGATCGTCGAAGGCAGCGCCACCATGCTGTTGGCAGGGAAGCTGGCGATCAGCGGATCTTCGATCATGCGCATCGGCAAACCGGCCAGCCCCATCAACGTGTACTGCGTATCCCACTGGCTCACTGCCTGAATCTCGTCGCGCTGCAGTAGCACGACGCTCTGTGCCGGCTGTCCTGACACCACGATGCGGATATCGCGATCCGGGTCGAGCCCGACGCCCGAAACGACAGAGCGTGCGACCACGACGCCGGCGGATGCCATGGACGTGACGCCGATACTGGCGCCCTTGAGATCCTCGTACTTGGTAATCGGACTGTCGGCAGGAACGGCAATCCCGAAGATATTGCGGCGAAACGCGGTGTAGAACACCTGGGTGTTGACGCCGGTCAGGCTGAGCAGGGCAACCGGCTCCGCCGTCGGAACGGCAACGAGGACTTCGCCCGTCGCAACGTTGCGCACGCAGTCCGACGACCCTTGAAAGTTCACCACCTCCACGTCGAGCCCCAGCTTCTCGAACCAGCCAAAGTGCTTCGCCACCGCGAATGGAGCAACGCCATGGGTGATCACGCTGGTACACCAGCCGACGCGTACTCTCGTCTGGGCCTCGGCCGTGCTGGACACGCCCGTCAATACCAGACAAACCGCGCAACTCGCCGCGAACAACATTTCCGCTGCTTTGCCGATCATTTCATGTCTCCTCGGTCGTTTCCTCTGGGCCCCTTGTCGTGTGTTGCAGATTTCAGCGCGGGTCACGCCGGCATGTCCCCTGCCTGCGAAGCGCTGTCGAGCGGCCATCGATTTTGTGCGGCGAGCGGAATCATCGCGCGCATCGCTCCTCAGGACGAAGCCGGTGCAGTCTTGGTGTCGGCCGTGGGACCGGCCCGCTCGAACGACTCCCAAAACAGGACGCGGCGGCGTATGGCAAGCAATGTCCGGTTCAGGGCCAAGCCTATCAGTGCGAGGACGATCAGGATCGAGAACGAACCGCCGATATCCATGACGAAGTTCATGCTCTGCATGAGCATGCCCAATCCCCGCTCGGCGCCGAGGAACTCCGCGACCACCGTTCCGATCAACGAAAGCGTGATGGCGATCTCCAGTCCGGCGAAGATGAAGGGCAGAGCGCTTGGCAGTCGCAGCATGAGGAAGATCTGCCGGTTGGTACCGCCGAGCGAACGGATGAGATCGATCCGGTCCTTATCCGCCGAATTCAGCCCGGAGATGGTGTTGACCATCAGCGGGAAGAATGCGATCAGCGCCGCCGTCACGATCTTTGATGTTATGCCGAGCCCGAACCACAGTACGATCAGTGGAACCAGCGCCACTTTCGGCATGGACAGGAACATCACGACGTAGGGATACATGAAGTAGGCGACGTACTTGTTGAGCGCGACCGCGACGCCGAGCAGGAATCCCAGCCCGCAGCCGAGCATGAATCCCGCCAGAACCTCGAACACCGTAACTGCGATATGCTCGTAGTAGAGCCCGCTGGAGAACCCCTGCCACAGCGCCAGGCCGACCTGGGACGGCGGCGGCAGCACGAATGCGGGGATGCCCAGGAACCGGACGGCCGCCTCCCACAGGCCGAGGATGAGCGCCAGGAGAGCGACGCTGAGAATCCGATTACGCAGGCTGTCGATGGCAGACAGGTCGGGCATCAGTCGGCCGCTCCAACGGAACCGAAATGGGCGCGAATGCGGCGGACATAGTCGCCGAAGGCCGGCGTGTTCATGATGTCGAGCGTGCGTTCGCGGGCGAGATCGATGGTCAGGATCTCGGCGATGCGGCCGGGCCGAGGCGTCATCACGACAACGCGGTCGGCCAGGAAAACGGCCTCGGAGATCGAATGGGTGATGAATAGCACCGTCTTGCTGCGCGCCATCCAGAGCCGCTGCAGTTCGACGTTCATATGCTCGCGGGTCATCGCGTCGAGCGCTCCGAACGGCTCGTCCATCAGCAGCATTGCCGGGTCGTGAACCAGGGCGCGTGCGATTCCTACCCGCTGCTGCATTCCGCCGGACAGTTCGGCCGGATAGCGGTTTTCGAATTCAGCAAGCTTCACGAGATCCAAAAGTTCGCGAGCGCGGTCCAGGTTTCTGCGCCGATCCCGCTTCTGCACGTCGATCGGCAACAGCACGTTCTCGAGCACCGTGCGCCAGGGGAACAGGACCGGCGATTGAAAGACGATGCCAATATCTCGCCTCGGTCCGTCCACGCGTTCGCCACCGAACCAGACGTCACCGGAGCTCGCGGGTATCAGACCGGAGAGAATGCGCAGGAGCGTCGATTTCCCGCAGCCGGAAGGCCCGACGATGGCGACGAACTCGCCCAGCCCGATGTCGAGCGCGATGTTCTGAAGGGCCACGACACCAGAGTCCTCACCACCATAGACCTTTCCAACGCCGGCAATACGAATAAACGGGTCTGGGGCCGATGCTGATTTCGAAGACTGCGCTCTGATGCGTGAACCTCCCAAAATCGCCATGATCGCCCTTTTCCCGGGTGCTATGCGCCGAGCGCTCGTCCGTCTTTCCGATGATCGGCGGCACCGATCATGCTGCCTCGCCCGTGATCGATCCAAAAGTCGCCTCTGCGGCTGCGAAGGCGGCATCAATGGCGTTGCCGCCGACGCGAACGACGGCAAGCCCGAGCATAGAGGCGACGGAATGCGAGGTGCAGACCATTCTGCCTTCGCCGGCCGCAAGGAACTGACCGGGCTTTTCGAAGCTACCCACTGCGATAGGGCTCCGACGAGATCTGCGAGGCGGCAAATGCGAGCCGCGGTCCGATATCGTTCTCGAGGCGGTCGGCACTCACCTCCGAGGGCATCCCGCCACAATTGACCGCCAGCACCGCTCCGTCGGCAGTCACCACTGGCGCGCCGACGGCGAAGACATCCGGCAAACGGTCGCCCAGAGAGATGCAGAAGCCGCGCTTTGCGATCGATTCGAACGCCGCATCGATCCTCGACCGGAGCATGTTCCACTCGGCTTTGCTGTATTGCATGCGAAGCCGCCGCAGCAATGCCTCCCGGTTGGCCTCGGGAAGTCCATAAAGATAGGCGCGGCCCATGGAGGTCGTGGGGATCGGAAGCCGGGCCCCCAAATCGAAACGCGCAGGACGCATATGCGGATGGCGCGCCGTTTCGATCATCACCATCTCCAGCTGGTCGCGCATGCCGAGCGATGCGGGCAAGCGGGAATAATCGGCGAGGTCCTGGAGGACCGGGCGCGCGGCGATGCGGTGCGGCATGCCGGCCAGGAGCGAGTGGCACAGGGCGACGACGCCGGCGCCGAGCTCATATCGCCCGGTGCGCGCCACGAAGGATAAATAACCCAGCGCCACCAGCGTTTCCGTGAGGCGCGAGATGGTCGACCGAGTCAGGCCCGTGCGCTGCGCCAGCTCGGCATTGCTGAGTGACGTCTCGCCGGGCTTGAACGCCCGCAGCACCGCCAGCCCACGAGCCAAGCTCTGCGTCAGTCGCTTGTCGCCACCGGCATCCAGAATCTCGGTGTTCGCCTTGCGCGCCGCGGTCGCGAGCCTGGCCATAGACGCCCCCTGCATTACGAAATTTAATTGCAACATATGAAATTAATCTCGTCAAGCGGCCACCTGCCTCCGTGAGGCTCCATGTCTTGGCGAATGCGTTTTTGCCAATGCCATCGCGGAAGCAGTGACTCAGACAGGCCTTGATTGCACATGTGCTGCATCACAAGGGGCTATCGTCGGTCACGGCGCCCGCGTCGATTTAGTGCTGCCGTTTTTTTGGAGAACATCGCGGC
>Ga0310821_101008_pt1 | contig 10952 bp, 10 predicted proteins | sample P4_ome_FD_201300 | JGI IMG/M metagenome (GOLD analysis project Ga0310821, IMG submission 201300) | Sorghum-adapted microbial communities from Joint BioEnergy Institute, Emeryville, California, United States - P4_Day56_Rep1 | ecosystem: Engineered > Bioreactor > SSF (Solid state fermentation) >... | reverse complement strand
ATGGTCGAGCGGGCGAGGCGCGAAGGCCTGCGCCGCGTGATCGTGCCCCGGGCCTGCGTCGCCGAAGCGCGGCTGATCGAAGGCATCGAGGTGCTCGGCATCGCTTCGCTGGGCGAATGGAAGCAAGACCCCCGGGGCGCGGGGCCCGTCGGCAACGCTTGCAGCGACGAGCCGGAGAGCGGAGGCGAACCCGCGGCAACGGAAGCATTCGCGAACGATGTCGACCTGGCCGACGTAGTCGGCCAAACGCACGGCAAGCGCGCGCTGCTTATCGCCGCGGCCGGGAAGCACAACCTTCTGGTCGTCGGGCCGCCCGGAACGGGGAAAACGATGCTGTGCCGACGCCTTCCCACGCTGCTTCCGCCGCTGGACGACGAGGAAGCGCTCGCCGTGACGAAGATATATAGCGTCTGCGGCAAGCTCGGCGGCCGTCAGGGATTGATCCGCAGACGCCCGTTCCGCTCCCCTCACCATTCGATCTCGGTCGCCGGGCTGATCGGCGGCGGAACGGTGCCGAAGCCGGGAGAAGTGACGCTTGCGCATCACGGCGTCCTGTTTCTGGACGAGCTGCCGGAATTCACCCGCGGAGCGCTGGAAGCGCTCAGGCAGCCTTTGGAAGACCGCCGCGTGACGATCGGCCGGGCGCGGGGCTCGACCGCTTTTCCGGCGGATTTTTTGCTGGCGGTTTCGCTTAATCCTTGTCCTTGCGGTTATTGGGGCTTTGACGGTGACCGCGTCTGCACCTGTTCGGCGGCGGCCGTCGCCCGCTACCGGTCGCGGCTGTCGGGGCCGCTCGTCGACCGCATCGACCTTCAGGTGGAGATGCCCCGGCAGTCGGGGCGGGGCGCCCCTTCCGGCGAATGGACGTCCGCCTGGGCCCGGGAGCGGGTGGCCGAGGCGATCGAACGGCAAAAAGCCCGCTACCGGAACAGCGGGATCCGATGGAACAGCGAGCTTCAGGGCCGAAAGCTGGCCGAATTTGCCCGTTTGGCGCCCGACGCCGAGAAGCTGCTGGCCGGCATTTACGACCGGCTCGGGCTTAGCCACCGGGCGCACGACAGAATTCTCAAAATGTCGCGCACGATCGCCGACTTGGCCGCAAGCGAGCGGATCGAAGCCGAGCATGTCGCCGAAGCGGTGCGGTACCGCTGCCTGGACAAGCCGGCTTCCGACCCGCCGGGCTTCACGAGCCAGAACGGCAAATAAAGAGTTTATGCCGGTTGCGGTTGGCGGTTGGGGGTTGGTCGGCTTGCGGCTATCCTGGATTTTTTCCAACGTGCCGGTTCGTTTTCAGCGCCTTCTACACCTATCTTGGATTTCATCCATTCTACAACGCCATGTTGAGGAGATTTTCCGCCCAAGCCCGCAAATTCAATGGAAAAATCCAATGTAGAGCGGCTTCTCGGAGGGAAATGCCTTCGGTCATTGGAATTTTTCCATGATAGCTCCTGCCGCAAGACAAAGAAAGCAGACAGATATGAAGTACACGGATCAGATCGCCTGTGAAGAAGACGACGGGTGCAAGCTCCGATTCATTTGCCGCCGTTATGCATCGTAACATCCTTGGCCTGCATAGCATCTGCGCAGTTGTATGACGTACAGTTGTATTACGTAGGCAATTTGTTGAATGCAGCAGCATTATGTAGCCATTTTACTCAGTTGCATTGCGCAGTCATTTTGTGCAGCAGTTATGTTCCGTGAAGGACATTGCGTGTGTTGGCATGCAGTTCCATTGCGTAGACACATTTTGCTCAGGTACCTTGCACATTCGCCCTACGCAAAGGCTGCTTCACCGTCTGTACGCCGCAACCACCTCTGCCCGCTCAGAAAGCGCCCGGAATATGCCGAAGCTCGCTGACGCTTCCGTCCCTGCCGAACGTGACGGCGATCGCATCGAAGCGGACGGGGCGTGCCTGCTGGCGCGACATCGCTAGATACACGCTTGCGACGCTGCGGACCTGGGCCTGCTTCGCGGAAGAGAACGCCTCGACGGCGGAGCCGAAGCGGGAGGGATTGCGTCTGGACCGGACTTCCACGAACACGAGCACGCCGCCGTCCGCCGCGATCAGATCGATCTCTCCGGTCCGGCAGCGCCAGTTCCGTTCGATGATGGCGTATCCTTGCGCCGCCAAATATTTGGCCGCGGCTTCTTCCGCTTCCCGCCCGGCGCGCTTTCGGCGGTCGAAGCCGCCGGAACGGGAGGCGCCGCCCGCCTTTTTCGTCTCGTCCATCGCCAACGCCTCCTTACGTCCACATGTCGGCTTTGCGTTCCTGCAGCCCGGCTTTCCGGTCCGTGCGGTAGACAAAGCTCAAAATCTCGGCGACAAGCCGGTACAGTTCCGGCGGAATTTCCTGCTGAAGGTCGAGCTTCGACAGGACCTCCACCAGCGAAGCGTCCTCCTGCACCGGCACGCCGCCTTCTTTCGCCCGGCGCAAGATCTCCTCGGCGAGAACCCCTTGCCCTTTCGCCACCACGACAGGCGCCTGGGCTTGCTCCGGATCGTATTTCAGCGCCACCGCTTTCTTGGTGATCGTCCGCGGCTGCGGCTGCTTGGGAGGTTGATCCTGGGCATTCATGCGCGAAAATCCACTCCCCTGTAAAGCTTCGCGGCGAACGCGTCCGGTGCGGGCGCATCCGCGGCGCCGGACCGCCGGAACGATTCGGCGGAAGCCGGTTCGCCGTCTCCCTGGGCCGGCTTCGGCAAGGAGGCCGATTTGAGTGACAAAAGCTGGTATCCGGCCGACAGCAGGCGTTCCTGCGCTTCGTCTCTGGCCGATTCGATCAGGTCGGCCACCCACGGACGGTCGTTCCATATTTTGAGCGACACCATCTTGTTCACGACCGAAACGTCGACCAGCGTCTCGCCCAAATGCTTCATCTTCAGGTCGAACAGCAGCCGGCAGTTGTCCGCGTCCCATTCGCCGCGTCTTCCGCGCCGCGTCTGCACGTGGATCGTCGCCGTCGTGTCGCCGTCTTCGCCTTTGAGCGGGACGAAAAAGACCATATGGCTCAGCATCCCCGTATTTTGCCGCTCGGGGGAGAGCAGCAGCTGCTGGCCGGCGATTTGCTGCGCCAGGCTGCTTGCCGCCTCGCGCAGCGGCGCGGGGACATCGTCCCGGCCCGCCAGCGCCAGCAGCGCGCCCTTCAGCGTCTCTTGGGCTTTGGCCGCGTCTTGGCCCCCGGACTCTTCGCTCCGCTCCGTTCCGAAAACGGCCGCAGCCGGGCCCGCATCGGGCTGAAGCAGCGCCTGGCGCTCATGCCCGACGCCGAGCCACTGCAGGAAGCGGCCGATCCACGGCTCCGCAGCCTCCGGCCGGGTTGCGAAAGGACGGGCCGCAAGCGCGGCGGCTTCCCGGCCCGGCTTGCCGGCGGCTCCGGCGTCCCGGGCTTCCGGATAAGCGGTCCGCTGCGGCTCCTCTCCCGCCGACGCGCCGGAAGCCGGGACAGGCCCGGGAGCGCCCGCGACCGTTCCCGCACCCGGCGCCGCCTGCGCCCGCGACCCGCCCCCGCTAACCGTGGGGATCGGCTGCTTCGCCGGCGCCTTCTGTCCGGCAGCCGGCTGAGCCTCCGGCGCAACCGCAGCGGCCGAAAGCGGCGCCTGCACAGCGCCGGAGCCGGATGCCGCGGGCCGTTCCGCCGCGCTTGGGCCGGCCCCCTGGGCCGCGGCTCCCGCCGGACCCGCCTGCTGCCGCGGCAGCTGCGCAATGGCGTCCTCGGCCGTCCGACGGGCGCCTTCGGACAGCAAAGCCGCGCCCTCCGCAAGCAGGCCGAGCAGCCGGCCGGCCGCCTCGGCCTGTCCGCTGCCGGGCTTGGCCGCCGCCGCAAACGCCGCCAGCTGCGTCTCGAATTCCGCCAGCTGCGCATGCAGCGGTGGCCCGAACAGCGCCTGCCGCAGCGAAGCGATCGTCGCCTCCGTTGGCGCAAGACCGCGCCGGAACGCCACGGCGGCGGCATTCGCCCATTCCTTGGCGCCGGCGCCCGCGGGTTTTGCCTCAAGGGCCTGCCTGAACCAGGCGGCGGTCTCTTTCTCAAGAGCGTAGCCGTCGCGCTTGAGCCCCCGAATCAAGTCTTCCGCCCATTTCGCGTCGGGCAGGCCGAACGATTTCAGCGCGCCCCGCACCGTCTCGTTCGGAGCGGCTTCGGGCGCCTCCGCCAGCGGCTTCAGCACGATGAGGCCGCTTTGGGACTCGGGCTGGACTTGCAGCAGCGTCCCCCGGCCGACCGGCAGCTCCGCCTCGAGCCGCGCCGGCACTTTGACCCCGTTCACGTTAAGGACGGCTTCGCCATCATCCAGCATTTCCACGAGGACGCCCCTGACGATCTGGCCGATCCTCAATTCAAGCGCGCGGGCGCTTTCCGACGGCTGAACCTCGCCCATCATCGCCCGAAGCAACGAGCCGATATTGGCATTCATGCGCTGCCTCCTTTCCAAGAAAAAACCGATTGTCTGACGAAAATCCCGCACAATTTATGTATCGGCAGCAATCGCGCTCCATTCAAGTTAGAACAGTTCCTGCTGAACCGACAAAATCCCGCTCAAAAACGAATGGCGGTGCAATGGCGTAGGCCCGAGCGCCAGCAGCGCTTCCCGGTGCTCCTTCGTCGCATAGCCTTTGTTGGCGGCGATGCCGTACCCCGGATACATGACGTCCCAAACCTCGCGGCAAAGCCGGTCGCGGGTTACCTTGGCCACGATCGACGCGGCGCCGATCGATTGGCTTCGCGCATCGCCCTTGACGATGGCCGTCTGCGGGATGTCCACGGCGACCGTTTCCGCATCGACGAGCAGATGCTGGGGCGTGACGGACAGCCCCTCGACCGCCAGCTTCATCGCAAGCCGCGAAGCCTGGCGAATGTTGATCCGGTCGATCGTGGCGGCGTCGACGCGGGCGACCGACCACGCCTCCGCTTCCGCCAAAATCAGCTCGTACAGCCGCTCCCGCTTCTTTTCGCTTAATTGCTTCGAATCGTTGATGTCCTCCAGGACGGTTCCCGGACGGAAGACGACCGCCGCCGCGACGACATCGCCGAACAGGCAGCCTCTTCCCACCTCGTCCACGCCGGCGACGGCGACGAGGCCCCCGTCCCAAAGCTTTGTTTCGAATTCAAGCCGGTTCGGCTTTTGGTCAGATGATTCCACTACGCATTCCGCCTTCCCGGAAATGATTTCGCATGATGACCCTATTGTCCATGAAACCGCCCTTTTTCGGCAAGTTTTTTTTCGTCCGGCCAAACGGCAAGTGGAACGAATCGTTCCGGTTCGGGTACAATCATTGTAGGTGATGGAAAAATGAACATGGCCAAATTGCTGATCGGGTCCGGCATCGTGCTGATCGTCGCCGGTTTGCTTTGGATGCTGCTGGGCCGTTTTATCCACCTGGGCCGTCTGCCCGGCGATATCGTCGTCGAGAAAGAGAACTTCAAATTTTACTTTCCGCTCGCGACCTGCATTCTGTTAAGCGCGGCGCTCTCTCTTATCGCCTACCTGTTCCGGTGGCTGTCCAAGTGAAATCCGGCCGGCGACAAGAAGAAAACGGCGCAAACGTCCTTGCTCAAGTCAAGGACGATGCGCCGTTTCTCTTGAAAATCCATTGCCTTATGAATGCTGCTGGACGACCGGGGCCGCCTCGCTTTGCCTCGAAATTAACAGATTCAGCACGATCGCCGTCAGCGAACCGGATACGATGCCGTTCTGCAGAAGCATCTTCGCGAAGTCCGGCAGCTGGTCGAACATCTGCGGCAGCGTCGCCGAGCCCAGGCCGACCGCGATGCTGCAGGCGGCGATCAGCAGGTTGCCGTCCTTGCGCAGATCGACCTGCGACAGAATCGAGATGCCGGAAGCCGCGACCGAGCCGAACATGACGATCATGGCGCCGCCCAGCACCGCATTGGGAATGACGGTCGTCAAGGCGGCCAGCTTGGGCAGCAAGCCGAGGACCACCATGATCGCGCCGGCCGCAAAAATAACGTCCCGGGATTTGACCTTCGTCAGCGAGATCAGGCCGACATTTTGCGAAAACGCCGTGTAAGGGAACGCGTTGAAGATCCCGCCCAGCGTGATCGCAAGCCCTTCGGAGCGCAAACCGTTCACGATCTGCGCCGGTTCGACCTTCTGATCCGTCGCCTTGCCGACCGCCAGATAAACGCCCGTCGACTCCACCATGCTGACGATATTGACGAGAATCATCGTGATCACGGCCGTCAAGCTGATCTGGGGCACGCCGAAGTAGAACGGTTGCGCGATGCTGACCCAGGAAGCTTCCCCGACGGACGAGAAGCTGACGACGCCCATGAAGTAACCGGCAAGCGTACCGGCCGCCAAGCCGACCAGTACGGATATCGCCCGCATAAACCCTTTGGACAGACGGTTCACGGCCAAAATGACGATCAACGTGACAACGGCCAGCAGCAGATTGCGCGGCTCGCCGAAATCGGCGCTGCCCTGCCCGCCTGCCGCGTTGTTCATCGCGACGGGAATCAGCGACAGCCCGATGATCGTAACGACCGAGCCGATGACGATCGTGGGGAAGAACCTTAACATCTTCCCGTACAAAGGAGCGGCCAGCACGACGAATAAACCGGATAAGATCACGGCCCCGTATACGGTAGCCAGGTTCGAAGACGACGCAATGGCGATAATCGGTCCGACGGCGGTAAACGTGCAGCCCAATACGACGGGAAGCCGGCTGCCGAAATATTTGGTCCCCATCGTCTGCAAAATCGTGGCGATCCCGCAGGTGAACAAGTCCGCGGCGATCAGATAAGCCATCTGGGCGGCGGTCAAGTGGAGCGCTCCCCCGACGATCAGAGGCACGACGACAGCCCCCGCGTACATCGCCAGCACATGCTGGAAGCCTAAGGCAAAGACTCTTTTTTTGGTTAACATCCTATACCGTCTCCTTGACGCGATGGATTGAGCTTTCTTCTATAAACTGAATCTCGCCCGGCGACATCGAAGCGATGCGTGCCAGCGAATGAACCCTGACGTCCATCTCCTCCAGCAGACGTCGGCCTTCCTGGAAGCTTTTCTCGATCACGCAGCCTACGCCTGCCAGCTTCGCCCCGGATTCCCTGACGATCTTGACCAGCCCCGCAAGCGCGGCTCCCGTCGCCAGAAAATCGTCCACGATCAGCACCCGGTCGTCCGGGCCCAGATATTTTCGGGAAATGCTGACCTGATACGTCTCCCCCCGGGTGAACGAATGCACCTGCGCCGAATACACCTCTTCGGAGAGCGTAACGGCTTTTTTCTTTTTCGCATAAATAAACGGCACGTTCAGCGCGATCCCCGTCGCCATCGCAAATTGTATGCCGCTGGCTTCAATGGTGAGCACCTTCGTTACCGGTTCGTCCGCAAAGATTCGCCCGAACTCGCGTCCGATCTCCAGGGCAAGCTGCGTATCCACCTGGTGATTCAGAAACGAATCGACTTTCAGCACCTTATCGGACAAAATCAATCCCTCTCGGCGTATCCGTTCCAAGAGCACTTCCATCGCCATCTACCGTCCCTTTCTGCATGAAAAAAAGGGACAAGCTCCTTGAGCGGTTTCTCAAGTGAAGCTTGTCCCGGGGATTCATCCCTTATGGCGGCACTTCAAGTGCCAGCATCGCCGGACCGGTCCCCCGTTTCGCTGAAGGACGGAATCCGGAATGCACTCGCTATCACTCATAGTCGGACGATTACAGTGGTCGTCCGGTAGAAACTTATGGGCCATATTCCCAAAATTATATGAGCTCGTATGCAATTGTACGATGACTATACTACACACTCTTTCTTATCGTTTCAAGAGAAAAATCGCCGTTTCGATATTTTGGCAAGGTTCCGCGGGTGCGAATGCCCTTATCGGACCGGCGCTTCCAGCGTGATCCGGCCGAGCTTGCCGGAGCGCAAATCGCGCAGCAGCACGCCGGACGCCTTCTCGTAGTCGATTCGCCCGCCGCTTCCGACGCATCCGCGCCGCCGTCCGATCTCTTCCAGCACTTCGGCGGCAGCCGCCAAATCGGGCAAATCCTCCGGAAGCTCCGTCAGTCCGTAACGTTCCGCAAGCGCTTCGCGGTAAGCCTTCGTCAGCCAGCGAAGCGTAAAGCAGGCCACTTCCTCGATCGGCAAAATTTCCTCTTTGATCGCGCCCGTCGCCGCAAGCCGGAATCCGACCTCGGGATCCTCGAACTTCGGCCACAAGATTCCCGGCGTGTCCAGCAATTCGAGATCCCCGCCGGTGCGAATCCATTGCTGGCCTTTCGTCACGCCCGGGCGGTCGCCCGTCACCGCCGCGTTTCTCCCCGCCAGGCGGTTAATGAGCGTCGACTTCCCTACGTTGGGGATGCCTACGATCAGCGCGCGGGCGGGCCTCGGACGCATGCCCTTGCTGATTTGGCGCTCGATCTTCTCCTTCAGCAGGACCTTGACCCGGCCTGGGATGTCCCGAACGCCGCTTCCCGTATTCGCGTCGATGGCCAGCACCTCGCGGCCGAGCGCGCGGAAGTGCTCGCTCCAGCGCGCGGTCGCCTCCGCATCCGCCAAGTCGGCCTTGTTGAGCAGAAGCAGGCGCGGCTTGCTCCCGACGATCTCGTCGATCATCGGGTTGCGGCTCGACTCGGGCACGCGTGCGTCCAGCAGTTCGAACACGACGTCGATCAGCTTCAGCTTCTCTTCGATTTGCCGTTTGGCCCGGGTCATGTGGCCCGGAAACCATTGTATGGTCATATTGCATCCCTCCGCGATTTCCGTCCGGCAGAGGGACCAAGGCGCTTGTCCTTACCAGCCGCGACCGATATATTTTATTTTATTTAACGGCCAAAAGATCAATTCGGCCCGCCCGACCACCCGGTCCATTTTGACGAACCCGATCATCCGGCTGTCCTTGCTGTCCGGACGGTTGTCGCCAAGCACGAACAGCTCGCCTTCCGGAACCGTCGTCTCCTGGAACTGTGAATTCGGGTAGTCGCTGTTGAAGCTTTTCTCATTATAAAGGCCGCCGGCGGCATGAGCCCGTTCGTACGCTTCTTTCAGGTAAGGCTCCTCGATCGCTTCGCCGTTCACGTAAACGGTGTCTCCGTCGACTTTCACCGTGTCTCCCGGCGTCGCAATGACCCGCTTGATATAATCCCGGCCTTCTTCGGGCACATGAAACACGATGACTTCGCCTCGTTTCGGCGCGCGGAAGTCGTACAAAATTTTATTGACGATAATCCGCTCCCCGTTCCAGAAGTTCGGCTCCATCGAAGAGCCGTCCACGATGAACGGAGAAACGAGCAGCCAGCGGATGACGAACACGAGTACGGCCGCAATCGCCAGCGCCTTGATCCATTCCACCAGCTCGCTCTTTTTGCGGGGGCCTGCCGGCTTGACCGTCCCGGGCGCTTTGCCGCTTCCCGCGGCCGCCGCGCTTCCGGCAACGGCATGCATGCCGCCCGCTTCATCGGACTCATGCCCGGATGAGGCGTGTGATGCTCCCAAGCGTTCTCCCGTTCCGGTGCCCGCATTTGTTCCGGTTTGCTCCGCCGTTTCGCCACTTTTCCAATCACGCGACTGATCCATGTCGATTCGCCTCTTTCCCGAGTCCGTCTTTTTCGAAATCGTCTGATGTCAACGCGTATTTTAGGGGAAATGCAAAAAGGAGGACTTGAACGTAAGCCAAGCCCCCCTTTTGATTAGCCTTATCGAATTTCCTTGATACGAGCAGCTTTGCCGCGCAGGTTGCGCAGGTAGTACAGCTTCGCACGACGGACTTTGCCGCGGCGCGCCACTTCGATCTTCTCGATGCGGGGCGAATGCAGCGGGAAAGCGCGTTCTACGCCGACGCCGTACGAAATTTTGCGCACGGTGAACGTTTCGCTGATGCCGCCGCCACGGCGTTTGATCACAACGCCTTCGAACAGCTGGATACGTTCGCGGGAACCTTCGACAACCTTGACGTACACTTTAAGCGTGTCGCCCGGACGGAAGTTCGGAATGTCCTTGCGCAGTTGTTCTTGCGTAATCTCTTGAATCAGATTCATGGATACCACTCCTTCCACCATAGACGTTCGTACCCGCTCCACAAGTCCGTTGACCGCTTCATGGCGTGCAGAGGACCGTCCGATTTTTCGCCGATTGCCCGTTTTGAACAACGGAGCATCCGGCATACACAACATCTGAAATTTTATCACACCCGCCAGGTAAAAACAACCTTATATTTCGTTATTCGTCCCGTTTTGCACCTCTTCGAGCCAACGGCGCTCCTGCTCGGTCAGCTCCGCATTCCGAAGCAGGTCCGGACGGCGCTTGACCGTGCGAAGCAGCGACTGCCGGCGCCGCCATTTGTCGATTTCCGCGTGATTGCCCGAAAGCAGCACATCCGGCACCTTCCAGCCGCGGAATTCGGGCGGCCGCGTATAATGCGGGTGTTCGAGCAACCCGTCGCTGAACGAGTCGCGGGCCGCCGACTGGTCGTTGCCGAGAACGCCGGGTAAAAGCCTGACGACCGCGTCGATCACGACCATCGCCGGAAGTTCGCCTCCGGTCAGCACATAATCGCCGATCGACAGCTCGTCCGTGACCAGATGCTCGCGAATGCGCTCGTCGAAGCCTTCATAGTGGCCGCAAATAAACACGAGATGCGATTCGGCGGCCAGTTCCCGGACCTTGGCCTGCGTCAGCGGTTCCCCTTGCGGGCACATGAGGATGATGCGCGGGGACGAACGGGAAGGCTCGACGCTCAACCGTCCGTCCTTCTCGCCGGGTGCGCTCTCCCGGAGCGGCTCTTCCCGCTCCTCACGCTCTTCCCGATCCGCGCGCTCTTCGCCGCCAGGCTCCGCTTCCGCTCCTTCCCGCTCCTCCACCCGGGCGGACCGGATCACCGATTCGACCGCGGCAAAAATCGGCTCGGGCTTGAGCACCATCCCCCCGCCTCCGCCGTACGGCGTATCGTCCACCGTATTGTGCTTGTTGTTCGCGAAATCGCGGAAG
>Ga0310821_101005_pt1 | contig 10991 bp, 8 predicted proteins | sample P4_ome_FD_201300 | JGI IMG/M metagenome (GOLD analysis project Ga0310821, IMG submission 201300) | Sorghum-adapted microbial communities from Joint BioEnergy Institute, Emeryville, California, United States - P4_Day56_Rep1 | ecosystem: Engineered > Bioreactor > SSF (Solid state fermentation) >... | reverse complement strand
CCGCGCCAATGTCTGGAACATCGGCGCCGAGGGGCAATACATCCTCGGGGCCCTGGCCGGGGGCGGCCTCGCCTTGTGGTTCTATGAAAGCGAGAGTCCGCTGCTGCTGCCCGCCATGATCCTCGCCGGGATCCTGGGCGGCATGGCCTGGGCCGCGATTCCCGCCCTGCTCAGGACGCGGTTCAACGCCAACGAGATTCTGACGAGCCTGATGCTGACCTACGTCGCGGAGCTGGTCCTGGCCTATCTGGTGACCGGGCCGTGGCGCGACCCCGAAGGCTACGGCTTTCCGCAGTCGCGGCTGTTCTCGGAGGCGGCGACCCTGCCGAACCTGGTGCCGGGGACGCGCATCCATCTCGGCGTGCTCGTCGCCTTGCTGGTGGTCGGCCTCGGCTGGGCCCTTCTGGCCAAGTCCCTGGTTGGCTTTCAGCTCAAGGTCGTCGGCCAGGCGCCGCGCGCGGCGCGTTACGCCGGCTTCAGCCAGCCCGCGCTCGTCTGGCTGACCCTGCTGATCGGCGGCGGCCTGGCGGGGCTCAGCGGCCTGTTCGAGGTCGCCGGGCCCGTCGGGCAGTTGACGCCGCACATCTCGCCCGGTTACGGCTTCACGGCGATCATCGTTGCCTTCCTCGGCCGCCTGCATCCGGTCGGCGTACTGTTTGCCGGGCTGGTCCTGGCGCTGTCCTACATCGGCGGCGAGGTGGCGCAGATCGAGCTCGGCCTGCCCAATGCGGTGACCGGCATCTTCCAGGGCATTCTGCTGTTCTTCCTGCTGGCCTGCGACATGCTCATCCTCTACCGCGTGAGGTTCGGGCTGAGGCAGCCGGCCCGCGCGGCCGAGGAGGCAAGATGAGTCTCGAGCTGGCCTGGGTCGTGCCCGTCGTCCTGTCGGTGATCAGCGCGTCGACGCCGCTTCTGCTGGCCGCGACTGGCGAGCTGGTGACGGAGAAGTCGGGCGTCCTCAACCTCGGCATCGAGGGGATGATGCTGGTCGGGGCGGTTGTCGGCTTCGCCGCGGCGGTAACGTTCGGCAGCCCGACGCTCGGCATCGCCGCCGCCGCGCTGGCCGGTGCCGTCATGGCCCTCATCTTCGCGGTCCTGACGCTCCTTTTCCTTGCCAACCAGGTGGCGACGGGCCTGGCGCTGACGATCTTCGGCACCGGCCTCAGCGCGCTCATGGGTTCCGATTTCGTCGGCTTCGCGACAGAGCGGCTGCCGCGGCTGCATCTACCGGTCTTGTCGGATCTGCCGGTCCTCGGTCCGATCCTGTTCGGGCAGGACATTCTCGTCTACGCGTCTTTTGCCCTGCTGGCCGGCGTCGCCTGGTTCCTCAACCGCACCCATGCCGGGCTGGTGCTGCGTGCGGTCGGCGATTCGCACGATTCGGCGCACGCGATCGGCTATCCGGTCGTCGCCGTCCGCTTCGCTGCCACCGCCTTCGGCGGCGCCATGAGCGGGCTTGCCGGCGCCTATATGTCGCTGGCCTACACCACCATGTGGGCCCAGAACATGACCGCCGGGCGGGGCTGGATCGCCCTGGCGCTGGTGGTCTTCGCCACCTGGCGGCCGGCGCGGCTCCTGCTCGGCGCCTATCTGTTCGGCGGAATCACCATCCTGCAGCTCCACGTGCAGGGCCTGGGCCTGGCGATTCCGTCACAGTTCCTGTCGATGCTGCCCTATCTGGCGACCATCGTCGTGCTGGTGCTGATCTCCAGGGACCGCACTAAGATCCGGCTCAACGCCCCGGCCTGCCTGGGCAAGCCTTTCCATGCCGCCGGCTGAAGGGAGGAGTCTGGGGCGCGCGGGCTTTTGGCCGAAGCCGGCGGATCGGGTACACTCCACCGAAATGAAATTCGACATCCAGCTCCAGACGGGAGGCGAGAATGCGTAGTACGCGAAGGACCTTCACCAAGATGCTGGGCGCGGCGGCCGCAACGACGGCCGTGCTCGGCCGGACCCGGATCGCCGGCGCCGAAGCCTTCAAGGCCGGCTTCATCTATGTCGGCCCGATCGAGGACTTCGGCTGGACCCACCAGCACGACGTCGGGCGCCGGGCGCTGGAGGCCGCGCTCGGTGACCGGGTCGAGACGAGCTATGTCGAAAGCGTCAAGGAAGGGCCGGATTCCGAGCGCGTCATCCGCCAGCTCGCGGCGAGCGGACACGGCATTATCTTCACCACCTCCTTCGGATTCATGAATCCGACGATCAAGGTGGCCCGCGACTTCCCGGACGTGAAGTTCGAACATTGCACCGGCTACAAGCGGGCCGATAACGTCAGCACCTACAACATCCGTTTCTACGAAGGGCGTTACATCCAGGGCGTGATTGCCGGAAGGCTGTCGAAATCGGGCATCGTCGGCTACATCGGGTCGGTGCCGATCCCCGAGGTGATCATGGGCATGAACGCTTTCATGCAGGGCATGCGCTCGGTCAATCCCAACGGCCGGATCAAGATCGTCTGGATCAACGGCTGGTACGATCCGGGCAAGGAGAGCGACGCCGCCAAGGCGCTGATCGATCAGGGTGCCGACATCATCGCCCAGCACACCGACTCGGCGGCGCCGCTCCAGGTCGCGGAGCAGCGCGGCGTGCACGGCTTTGGCCAGGCGAGCGACATGATCGAGTTCGCGCCGAACGCCCAGCTCACCTCTTCGATCGATCACTGGGACGACTATTACATCCAGCAGGTCTCGGCGGCGATCGACGGGACATGGCAAAGCCGGGACGTCTGGGGCGGGCTTGCCTCCGGCATGCTGAGGATGGCGCCCTACACCAACATGCCGGAGGACGTGGCCTCCTTTGCCCGGCAGACGGAAGACGGCATCAAGTCCGGCAAGATCGTCATCTTCAAGGGCCCGATCAACGATCAGAAGGGGAATCAGAAGGTCGCGGCGGGCGAGAGCCTGACGGACGAGGAGATCCTGAACATGAACTGGCTGGCGGAAGGCGTCGAAGGCCAGCTGCCGAGCTGACGAATCGCGGCCGCGCCGCGGCGCGGCACTCGACGACAACCTGACCGGGCAGGTGGCGATGAGCGACCCCGAGGGCGGTTTCGACGACGGCTTCCTCGATCGACTGCCGAAATGCGAACTCCACATTCACGTGGAGGGCAGCCTCGAGCCGGAGCTCATGTTTGCGCTCGCCGCGCGCAACGGCGTTCGCCTCGCCTACGAGTCCGTCGAGGCGATCCGCAAGGCCTACAGCTTCTCCCGGCTCCAGGACTTTCTCGACCTCTACTACCAGGGCATGTCGGTCCTGCGGACGGAGCAGGACTTCTACGACCTCGCCTGGGCCTATCTCGCGCGCGTCCGGGCGCAGAACGTGCGGCGGGTCGAGATGTTCTTCGACCCGCAGGCGCATCTGTCCCGCGGCATCGCCTTTGCCACGGTGATCGACGGGCTGCATCGCGCGATCGGCGATGCCGAGCGCGATCTTGGCGTGACGGCCCGCCTGATCCTGTGCTTCCTGCGCCACCTCGACGAGGCCGACGCCGAGCGGACCCTGGACCTCGCGCTTCCTTACAAGGACCGGATCATCGGGGTCGGCCTGGATTCGTCGGAGATCGGCCATCCGCCGAGCAAGTTCGCGCGGGTCTTCCGGCGGGCGCGGGAGGAAGGGTTCCGGCTCGTCGCCCATGCCGGCGAGGAAGGTCCGCCGAGCTACGTCTGGGAGGCGATCGACCTTCTCGGCGTCGATCGGGTCGACCACGGCAACCGGTCGCTGGAGGATTCGGCGCTGGTCGCGCGCCTTGCGCGCGACCGGGTGCCGCTGACGGTCTGCCCGCTCTCCAACCTGCGGCTGTGCGTGGTCGACGACCTTCGCCGCCATCCGCTCAAGCGCATGCTCGATGCCGGGCTCTTCGCGACGGTGAACTCCGACGATCCGGCCTATTTCGGCGGCTATATGACGGAGAACTATCGGGCCGTCCGCGACGCCCTCGGGTTGGGCCGGGCCGAGATGACGGAGCTGGCCCGCAACGGATTTGCGGCCTCCTTCCTGCCGGCGGCGGAAAAGGCCGCGGCGCTGGCAGAGTTCGACCGGGCGGTGGCATAAGACGCTGCTGTCCCGGGACCGACGGCGCGCAGGTGCGGCGTCGGAGTTATGGTCGGCCGCTGTCCTGTCGGCATCGGCCTTCGAACATCAAGAACAACCGATCAGAGGGAGCAAACGTCATGATGAGAAGGAAGCTCACGATTCTCGCCGCGGCGCTGACCGTCGGGCTCGCATGGTCCGCCGGTTCCACCGCCTGGTCCCAAACCGTCAGGATCACGCCGCTGGGCAGCCATGACGGTGAGTTCTGCCGCAGCGATCGCGCATTCCTTCTGGAAGACCCTAACGGGACCACGTTGCTCTTCGACGTGGGGCGGACCGTCGCCGGGCCGGAGGATCCGCGTCTCGGCAAGGTCGATGTGGTGCTGCTCAGCAGCGTGCACGGCGACCATCTCGGCGACAAACGGATTTCCGAGGTCGGCGCCGGGAGCTGCGCCGAGCCGGCAGCCACGGTGGCGACGACGCCGCAGTCGGGCACCGCGCTGATCGCCGCGGCGAAGGGCGCGACGGTGATCGTCGGCGGCCATATGCACGAGTTCCTGGCGGCCAAGCTGGAAGAGGCGGGCGGTTCCGCGGACCAGGTCCAGGTCCTGCGCTTCGGCGGCAAGCGGGTGGTCAACGGAGTACGGATCGCGATTGTCCCGGCCGTGCATGCGAACGGCGTGTCGACGGACTTCCTGAACGAGGCGGTGGCGACGGCGTTCGAGGCCGACGGTCTGACCGCCTATGTGGGGCCCGACAACGGCTATGTGCTGTCCTTCACCAACGGGCTCGTGGTCTACCTCTCCGCCGACACCGGGCACACCTCGGACATGGAGACGCTCGTGCAGCGCTATTACGGGGCGGAGCTCGCCATCATGAACATGGGCGACATCTTCACCATGGGCCCAGAGGAAGCGGCCTGGGCCGTCGAGGAGCTGATCAAGCCCAAGGCGGTGATCCCGACGCACGCCAACGAGGAGGCGACGAGGAACGGCGAGGTGATCCCGGGGACCCGGACGGCCAGATTCGTCGAGCTCGTCAAGAGCGTTCCGGTCCACCTGCCGCTGAGCGGCCGGACCATGGAGTTCGACGGCGAGGGGACCTGCGTCAAGGGCTGCTGAGCGGCCAGCGCCCGGCCGGCGGATGGTTATGGCGGGGCAGACGATCTATCTCGACCACCACGCGACGACCCCGCTCGACCCGCGGGTGCTCGAGGCGATGCTGCCCTTCTACGGGGCGCGGTTCGGCAATCCCCATTCCTCAAGCCATCGCGTCGGCCGGGCGGCGGCGGAGGCGGTGGATGCCGCCCGGGCCGAGGTGGCGGCGCTGGTCGGCGCTCATGCGGGCGAGATCATCTTTACCTCCGGGGCCACCGAGGCCAACAACCTGGCCATTCTTGGCAGCATCGCCGCCTGCCAGGGTGACGCCGCGTTCGTCACCACGAGCGTCGAGCACGCCTCGGTGCGGCAGACCGCGGCGGCGTTGGCGGAAACCGGCCGGCGCGTGACGATCCTGCCCGTCGGACCGGACGGGCGCCTCGATCCCGTGCAGGTGGAATCCGTGCTGACGCCGGCGGTTGGGCTGGTCTCGGTGATCCTGGCGAACAACGAGATCGGCGTGATTCAGCCGCTCGAGGAGAGCGGGCGGTTGTGCCGTCGGGCGGGGGTGCGACTCCATGCCGACGCGGCCCAGGCGGCGGGCAAGATTCCGGTGGATGTCGAGCGCCTCGGCGTCGATCTGCTGAGCCTCTCGGCCCATAAGATCTACGGCCCCATGGGCATCGGCGCGCTTTATGTCCGCGGCGGCGTGGCGCTGCGGCCGCTGTTCCATGGCGGCGCGCAGGAGGGCGGGCTGCGGCCGGGCACGCTGCCAACCGCGCTCTGCGTCGGTTTCGGCGCGGCCTGCCGGCTGGCCCGGGAGGAGAGGGCGGCGGAGGCGGCGCGACTCGCGGATCTGCGCGATCGGCTGTTCGCCCGGCTGGCGAATGCCTTGCCCGACCTTCGCCTCAACGGTTCCGCCCTCCACCGGCTGCCGGGCAACCTCAACATTTCACTACCCGGCGTGGAGGCCGAGGACTGGCTCGCGGCGGTGCCGGAGCTCGCGCTCTCCACCGGCGCTGCCTGCGCCAGCGGGTCGCAGGCCCCCTCGCATGTGCTGCGGGCGATCGGCCTGACGGAGGCGGAGATCCAGGGCTCGATCCGGATCGGGATCGGCCGCTTCACCACGGTCGAGGAGATCGACCGGGCAGCGGCGCTGCTGCTGCGCCGGCTGGCGGCGCTCCGAAGGGATGATGGCTGACCGGCCGCGGGGTTTGTTCCACCGGAGGTTTCCCCCTTAAGCCGATCGGAGGACGGGAGGAAAGGACCGCATGGACCCGCTGTTCGTCGACTGGCTCGGCCTGCTGTTGCGTTGGGCCCATGTCATGATCGGCATCCTCTGGATCGGCACCTCCTTCCATTTCATCTGGCTCGACGCCAGCCTGTGGCCGCTGGCACAAGCACCCGAGAAGGGCATCGCCGGCGAAACCTGGATGGTCCATGGCGGTGGCTTCTATCGCGCGCGCAAATATCTCGTTGCGCCGGAGGCCCTGCCGGCGTCGCTGCACTGGTTCAAGTACGAGGCCTATTTCACCTGGATCACCGGGTTCCTTCTGCTCGCCGTCGTCTATTATCTGGGCGCCGACCTCTACCTGATCGATCGCGCAGTCCTGGACCTTGCCGCCTGGCAGGCGATCGCGATCAGCGCCGGGTCGCTCGCCCTCGGCTGGCTCGTCTACGATTCCCTCTGCCGGTCACCCGTCGGGCGCCGCACCGGCATGCTGGCCGGCGCGGTCTTCCTTCTGGCGGTCGCGGCGGCGTTCGGCTATGGGCAGGTCTTCAGCGGCCGGGCGGCCTACCTCCATGTCGGGGCGCTGCTCGGCACGGTCATGGCGGCGAACGTCTTCTTCGTAATCATCCCGAACCAGAAGAAGGTGGTGGCCGACCTGCTGGCCGGCCGCGTGCCGGACCCGGCGTTGGGGGCGCAGGCGAAACGGTGCTCGCTGCACAACAACTATCTCACCCTGCCGGTGGTGCTGATGATGATCAGCAACCACTACCCGATGCTCTACGGCCATACCCATAGCTGGGCCTTCGTGGCCGGGGCGTTGGTGATCGGCGGGCTGGTGCGCCACTTCTACAACCGGAAGGATGCCGGCGAGCGCGGCTGGCGCATCGCCTGGCCGCTGCCGGCGGCGGCCGCGGTGACCTTCCTGCTGATCGCGCTGAGCGGCTACCGGCCGCAGCAGGGCGGGACGACGGCGGGTACTGCGGCCGCGGCGCCGGTGACGCTCGCGCAGGTGATGCCGGTCATCCGCGACCGCTGCGTCACTTGCCACTCGGCCCGGCCGACGGACCCTGCCTTCGATGCGCCGCCGGCGGGCGTCGCCTTCGACACGGCCGAGGAAGTGCGGCGGAATGCCCAGCGCATCCTCGCGCGCGCGGTCCTGTCGGACGGCATGCCGCTCGGCAACAAGACGGGAATGGTGCCGGAGGAACGCGCGCTGCTCGGTCGCTGGATTGAGAACGGCGCGCCGTGAGGGCGGAAGGGTCGGCCCTGTTCGCCGCTCAGGCCGGCCCGGTTGCCTCTGCGCCGATCCAGTCGAGATAGTCCGGGTTGCCGGCCTGGACGGGCAGGACGATGGCGCAAGGACAGGCGTAGGAATGAAGCGCCTTGACGCGCTCGACGACCCGGTCGGCGAGATCCCGGCGGGTCTTCAGGATCAGCACCGTTTCGGCGCCGGTCTCGACCTGACCCTCCCACCAGTAGAGCGAGCGCATGCCGGGGATGATGTTGGCGCAGGCGGCCAGCCGCTCCTCGACAATGGTGCGGCCGATCGAGTCCGCCTCTGCGTTGTCCGATGCGGTTACGTAGATCAGGCAGACGTCCATATCCGATTCCGTCAGGATTTGCGTTCGTCAGGCTGCGGGCACGAAGCCGATGGGGATGCGCTGCGGCCCTTCCTGCTTCAGGGACTGCAGCATCTCCTTGTACTCCCGCTCCATGTCGCTTGTCACGGACGCCCGCGTCTCCTTCAGCGCCTGCTCGAAATGCTCCGCCGTCACTTCCTGCGCCTCCAGCGACTGGCGCAGGGCAAGGAGTCCTGCCCGCCGCACGAGATCCTCGAGATCGGCCCCCGTGTAGCCCTCCGTGCGTGCGGCGAGGCCGTCGAGGTCGACATCGGCGGCCAGCGGCATGTTCGCCGCATGGATCTTGAGGATGCGCAGCCGTCCCTCCTTGTCCGGGACCGGCACGTAGATGAGCTCGTCGAAGCGGCCGGGGCGCAGCAGCGCCGGGTCGAGCAGGTTCGGACGGTTCGTCGCGCCGATGACGACCACGCCCTGAAGCTCCTCGAGCCCGTCCATTTCGGACAGCAGCGTATTGACCACGCGCTCGGTCACCGCCGGCTCGCCCAGCCAGCCGCCGCGGACGGGGGCGAGCGAATCGATCTCGTCGATGAAGATCACCGTCGGCGCCACCTGGCGGGCCCGGGCAAAAAGCCTGGAGACCTGCTGCTCTGATTCGCCGTACCACTTCGACAACAGGTCCGAGGACTTGGTGGCGATGAAGTTGGCGTTGGACTCTCGCGCGACGGCTTTGGCGAGCAGAGTCTTGCCGGTCCCCGGCGGGCCGAACAGCAGAAAGCCCTTCGCCGGCCGGATGCCGATCCGGCGGAAGGCTTCGGGGTTCTTCAGCGGCAGCTCGACGCCCTCTTCCAGGACTTGGCGCACTTCCTCCAGGCCGCCGATGTCGTCCCAGGTTACGTTTGGCACCTGGATCATGATCTCGCGCAACGCGGAGGGTTGCACCCGCTTCAAGGCGTTCATGAAGTCGCCGCGCTCGACCTTCAGGTCCTCGACGATCTCGGCGGGAAGCCCTTCCTCCTTGAGGTTGATCCGCGGCAGGACCCGGCGCAGCGCGTCCACCGCCGCCTCGCGCGCCAGGGCCGAGAGATCGGCGCCGACGAAGCCGTAGGTGATGCGGGCCAGCTCGTCCAGATCGACGTCATCCGCCAGCGGCATACCGCGGGTGTGGATCGCCAGAACGTCGCGGCGTCCGTCCTGGTCCGGCACGCCGATCACGATCTCGCGGTCGAATCGGCCGGGCCGGCGGAGCGCCTCGTCGATGGCGTCGATCCGGTTGGTGGCCCCGATCACGACGACGTTCTGGCGCGGCTCGAGGCCGTCCATGAGGGTGAGGAGCTGCGCCACCACCCGGCGCTCGACCTCGCCCGTCACCTGCTCGCGCTTGGGCGCAATGGAGTCGAGTTCGTCGATGAAGACGATGGACGGCGCGCTCTGCTGGGCTTCCTGGAAGACGTCGCGCAGGCGCTGCTCCGATTCGCCGTAATGGCGTCCCATGATCTCGGGGCCGGCGATGTGGAAGAACGCCGCCTCGGCCTCGTTGGCGACGGCACGCGCGAGCAACGTCTTGCCCGTGCCCGGCGGGCCGTGGAGCAGAACGCCCTTGGGCGGCTCGATGCCGAGGCGCTGAAAGAGCTCTGGATGCCGCAGGGGGAGCTCCACCATCTCCCGCACCTGGTCGATGGCGCTACCGAGGCCGCCGATGTCGTCATAGGTGACGTCGGCCTGACGGGCTTCCTTCGGCTCGACATATTGCGGCAGCAGCTCGACCTCGGTGTCGGGGGTCACCTGGACGACGCCCTTCGGCGAGGTGGACACCACCACCAGCCGGATCTCCTGAAGGCCGTAGGCCGGCGCGTCGAACAGGCTCCGGAACGCGTCGTCGGGGAAGCCTCTCCGGTCCATCGCGGGGCTGCGGTGATACACGGAGGTCGAAACGACGTCACCCGCGACGAGGGGGCGTCGGGCAAACGTCCGGCGCAGGGCCTCGCCCGAGCCCTGCAGGCGCAGATTCTTTTGGGCGGGCGCCAGGACCACGCGGTTCGCGGGTTTGACCTCGGCCGGCCGGACCTCCACGAAGTCGCCGCTGCCCACGCCCGCGTTGGCGCGCTGCAGGCCGTCGAGGCGGATGATCTCCAGGCCCTCGTCTTCCGGATAGGGCGGGACGGCGATCGCCGCCGTGTGGCGCTGGCCGATGATCTCGATGGGCTCGCCCTCACGGATGCCCAGCCGTTCCAGGATGGCCCGGCCAAGCCGCGCCACGCATTTGCCGACGTCCTGGGAGCGGGCATTGGCCACCTGCACCCGTTCGCCCTTTGGGTCCGTATCCGCCATCGATCGAACTGCCCCTCACTCCGCCAGACTTGCCGTCAGCGAAGGAACGGGACCACTCCCGATTGGTTCCCGGGGCGGTTCGGCAGGCTTCGCGCTGATCGAGGCGAGGCGCCGGCGATGCGGATCGGGCGGCGTTAGTCGGGCCGGCCTAGAGCCTCCGGCGTCGAATAGACGGCGAGGGCGGCCCGCACAGCGGCGCCCGCCGGCAGGTGGGCGCCGTGGCGGAGCAACGTGGCTTCGAGCGCGCCGAGGCAGATCAGCACGTTCTGCTTGCGGCAGTTGTAGCCCATCGTGCCGATGCGCCAGATCCTGCCCTTGAGCGGTCCGAAGGAGGAGCCGATCTCAATCCCGAAATTCTCCAGCAGGTCGTGGCGCACCGCTTCGCCGTCGATGCCGTCGGGGATCACGACGCCCGTGACGTTCGCCATCCTGTGACGAGCGTCGCCGAAGATCTCGAAGCCCATCGCCTCCAGCCCTGCCGTCAGCGCGGCGCTCGCCAGGCGGTGGCGCGCGAAGGCGGCCGGAAGCCCTTCCTTCAGCAGAAGGCGGGCGCATTCGTGCGCCGCATAGAGCATCGAGGTCGCCTCCGTGTGGTGGTTGAGGCGGCTCTCGCTCCAGTAGTCGAAGAGCATCGGCAAGTCGAAGTAGTTCGACTGGATCACCGGACTGTCGCCCGGCTGGAAGCCCTCGGGGGTGATCCCCTCCTCGATGTGTTTGCGCCGGTTC
>Ga0310821_101000_pt1 | contig 11014 bp, 10 predicted proteins | sample P4_ome_FD_201300 | JGI IMG/M metagenome (GOLD analysis project Ga0310821, IMG submission 201300) | Sorghum-adapted microbial communities from Joint BioEnergy Institute, Emeryville, California, United States - P4_Day56_Rep1 | ecosystem: Engineered > Bioreactor > SSF (Solid state fermentation) >... | reverse complement strand
CTGCCCGAAGTTTTGAACAAAATGACGGACAACGATCTTTTAATCATTACAGCCGATCACGGCAATGACCCGACATACCGCGGAACGGACCACACTCGTGAATATGTGCCGCTTCTCGTCTACTCACCGCGTTTTGCCGATGGAGGAAAAGAACTGCCGCTTCGGAAAACGTTTGCGGATGTCGGCGCCACCATTGCCGATAACTTTCAAGTGAAAATGCCGCCAAACGGCACAAGCTTTTTAAACGAATTAAAATAAAGGAGTGAGCGTATGTCTATTCATATCGGAGCCAAACCGGGCGATATCGCCGAATCCATTCTTTTGCCAGGGGACCCGCTCAGAGCCAAATATATAGCGGAGAATTACTTGGAAGATGTGGTGTGTTACAACCAAGTTCGCGGCATGTTAGGTTTTACCGGAACTTATAAAGGCCACCGCATCTCCGTCCAAGGGACCGGAATGGGGATTCCATCGATCAGCATTTATGTCAATGAACTGATCAAGGATTACGGCGTCAAAAATCTCATTCGTGTCGGTACATGCGGCGCCATGCAAAAAGACGTGCATGTGCGCGATGTAATTTTGGCCCAAGCCTCCTGCACGGACTCATCCTTAAACCAGCATGTTTTTGGCGGTTTCGACTTTGCGCCGATTGCTGACTTTCAATTGCTCAAACGCGCTTATGAAAAAGGAACCGAAAAAGGTTTGAACCTTCATGTTGGTAATATTTTTAGCTCAGACATCTTCTACCGCGATGACCAAACATTCGTACAGAAGCTCATGGATCACGGGGTTCTCGCAGTTGAAATGGAAACAGCTGCTCTGTACACGCTCGCTGCGAAATACGGCGTCAAAGCTTTAACAATCTTGACGGTCAGTGACCATTTGCTGACTGGCGAGGTCACAACCGCCGAAGAACGGCAGACAACTTTTAATGATATGATGGAAATCGCCTTAGAAACCGTTCACTCCTTTAAAGGCAGTTTGGCCTGATTTGACTCTGAGGAAGGAGAACCAACATGAGAGCTGTTGACTTAATTGAAAAGAAACGCGACGGTAAAGAATTAACGACTGAAGAAATTAATTTTCTTATAGAAGGCTATACAAAAGGGGACATTCCCGATTATCAAATGAGCGCACTCGCCATGGCGATCTATTTCAGAGACATGACAGAACGCGAACGGGCTGACTTAACAATGGCCATGGTCAATTCTGGTGAGACGATCGACCTGTCTGCCATCGAAGGCATCAAAGTGGATAAGCATTCGACCGGCGGCGTTGGCGATACAACGACACTGGTCCTCGCACCACTTGTCTCTTCTCTTGGCGTTCCCATTGCCAAAATGAGCGGCCGCGGACTCGGCCATACCGGAGGCACGATTGACAAGTTGGAATCCATTGAAGGTTTCCATGTCGAAATCACCAAGGAAGAATTTATCGAACTTGTCAACAAGCATAAAATCGCCGTCATCGGCCAAACCGGCAACTTAACCCCTGCCGACAAAAAGCTTTATGCCTTGCGCGACGTCACCGGGACCGTCAGCTCGATTCCGCTGATCGCCAGTTCCATCATGAGCAAAAAAATTGCTGCTGGCTCCGATGCCATTGTGTTGGACGTCAAAACCGGCGCCGGCGCTTTTATGAAAACCGAAGAAGAGGCAAGGGAGCTCGCTCAAGCGATGGTTCGCATCGGCAATAACGTCGGGAGAAAAACGATGGCGGTCATCTCCGACATGAGCCAGCCTTTAGGCTACGCCATCGGCAACGCGCTGGAAGTGAAAGAAGCAATTGATACCCTGCGCGGTCACGGGCCGAAGGATCTCGAAGAACTTTGCCTCGCTTTAGGCAGTCAAATGGTCTATTTGGCAGAAAAAGCCGCGTCTCTTGAAGAAGCAAAAGCAAAACTGAAAGAAGCGATCCAAAGCGGCAAGGCATTGGCGAAATTCAGGGAATTCATTGCCAGCCAGGGCGGCAACCCTGATGTCGTCGATCATCCGGAAAGACTTCCGCAAGCGGCTTATCAAATTGACGTGCCGGCGAAAGCTGATGGTGTCATCTCGGAAATTGTCGCCGATGAAATTGGCATTGCCGCTATGCTCCTCGGTGCCGGCCGAGCCACGAAAGAATCGAAAATCGATTTGGCTGTCGGTCTTGTTCTCAATAAAAAAGTTGGTGATCCAGTGCAAGCGGGTGAAACCCTTGTCACGATCCATTCCAACCGCGAAGATGTTGCCGAAGTCATTGAAAAAATTTACGCCAACATCAAAATCAGCGATCACGCCGAACCGCCAAAACTTATCCACGGGATCGTGTAATTTGACAGCTTTTCTATCCCAAATAAATTAATAGAAACAATCCGAACCCCTTCAAATTCTATTCGTAGATTTTGAAGCAAGGTTCGGATTTTCTATATCTGCCACTCAAGAACACCCCATGTGAAAGTTTTTGCCGCCGGCTTTCATCACCTAACTTATTGCGATATCCCCGTTTGCCTTCAAACGCGCGTGAATGTTATAGGTGGTTTCTTTAATCTCTTTCTGCACGCTGCCAATTTTGAGAACGGTTCCTTCCATCGCCTTTTTGATATTAATCGTTTGCCCGCTCGGGACGGCAATCACCGTCGTGATGCCGATCTCCGAACCGACGGTATCGACATCGGCTCCAGAAGCCCCGTACAATTCCCCGCCGCGGGCTGTACCATTGATTTTCAAACGGCCGCCCGCATGAATCTGCGAGTTCACGCATCCTTTCGTGCTGACGACCATGATGTCCCCGCTACTATACAGCTTGCTATTTTGCACGCTGTTGACGGTGATGTGGACATCCGCTTCGTAAGAATTCCCGTCCCATTCCCCCCGGTTTTTCAATTTAGACAATAAAGCTTCCAGATTTTGAAGGCTGATGGCCGGGGTGGGTTTTACAAGGAAAACCTTTTCCAAGGAAGCGGCGACATCCTTCCATTGTTCATCCAAATCTTCATGATGTTTTTTGATGAGTGCGTTATATTGCTTGATTAGCGGTATAAGACCTTGGAATTTTCTTTCCATAATCGCATGAACAGAAGCCGGCAGCATGTGGTTTGAAAAATCACCGCGCTTTAAAATGGAAGCGTGGACCAATTGCTTGACGGCGGCCACTAATTTTTCCACTTGCTCCTCGATCGTTTTAAGCAAACGCCCGACCTCGGTTGCGATCATCATGTTTTTTCCCGCCGTGAGTTCTGAACTGATGACGTTACCTTGCGCCATGATCGATCCGGATGAGACTAACTTGGCAAAGCTAATGGTGGATTGTACGAGTATATCTCCAGCTGCTTCGACGACCATTCCATCTTTGATGCCGCCTTGAATTTCCACATCGCCTTTAAAACGGATGTTACCTGATGCTAAGTCGACGTCGCCTTTATGAATGATTTTCTGGGTGATTGAAATTTGCGCTTTCAGACCGCTCCGTTTGACTTTTGGATGTCCGCTCACCGTCGCCACGATTTTGTCTTTTTCTTGGGTAACGCCCGGGCCGAGTTTCACCAAGAGCGGGCGAGTGGGATTAGGCGGCAGTGGTTCATTGGTAACGGTCAAGCCGGGCTTGCCCGATATTGGCGGATGTACGATAGCGATCACCTGTCCGCTCTCTACCATTGGAATTGTCCGGTGTTCCTTGAAGTTGACGCGGCCGCTTTCATCAACGTGCCAATCGTCTTTAGCATCAACTTCCATCAAGAGTTCCAGCCATCCGTCCTTGCCATTTTCAGGTTCTATACCAGTCGCCACTTCATACGTACCAGGTTCCGTCGCATGGGTAGCTTTCGTAATCTCGTCATAATTCAATCCTTGTCTGACCCACAAGGATTCGGAGACGCATAAGGGCAAATGGATGTTGGATGCCACTTAAGCGATGAAATCCTGCACGGGTTCCTGTCGCAAGATCAAGGACACATCCGTCTGAGCGGCTTACCGCTGGGACGGCCTGCGAAGAAGGCTGAAACGTTCATCGACGAGTTCGTTCAGCAGCCCCTACGTAGGAGAACAATTTTACGGACTCAACTAATTAAATCATGAGATTTTTAATTTATTTAATAGAATATTCCTAAGAATAATATATGTAGGTAATTAGTACTGAATCTTGTATAGAAATAGGCTGAATTACCCATTTTTGTAAATTATAAAGGGAAAATGATGTGTATTGCAGAATATTGAATATAACACAATTAATTCAAGATCATTCAAGAAGTCAACGAATGGATCGTCAAGGAAGAGCCACGTTGCTTTCCCTTTGATAGAATGGACATTGACCAAAACAAAAAACAAAAAGGAGGAAAGCAACTATGGCTCAATACAATATTACTTCCTGTATATTTGATCGGCCAGGACGGCTTCGGGGTAATGACCGTAGCGTTCTCGAGCTTTGTGCTTTGCTATTGTAGGTTCCGGTGCTGTAGTTGCATTTGCCTCAACAGCTCATGTAGGCGGTGGCACTTGGGACTACGGTGTAGGCGGAGGCTGGGTGTGGTCGAATTATTATCACAGTACTAAAGTCCATCGATCCTCCGTACAAGGTGCCCAATATGTTGATTCTGGATGGAAAAGTCCAAAAGTAACATCATATGCAAAAGCACCTAGTAGATGGTATTGGGTCGATCACGCTTATTGGGATACAAAAGACTAATATTATGGGGGTATAAAATTTTGTACCCCTATGTTTAATTAAAATTGACCTTTTTACAAATTATATATAAATATATTTGATTAATTGCATAAAAATATATTTATATAATTTTAATAAATTAAATATTTACACCTAACATAAAATCGTTGAAAACATATTTTAGAAGAAATAAATAAGATTTTTACGTTTTTAAGGGGTGTTCTATGAAAAAAATACTCATCGCTTTAGTGGTGGTCGCGTATGCGGTTTCCGCCTTTTTATGCACCAAATTTTTCGAGGCCAAAGAATTGGCGGAAATCAACGGTACCGGTCAAACCGTGTTCACCGTCACCGATTGGCGCAAAAATGAAAGCCCTGATGACAAATTACAGGCATTGTCTAACCTCGCACACCAAGAAAAAGTCAATATCTATAAGCTCGTTTACAAACCAGTGGAAAGCACTAAGAATCCTAAAATTGTCATCTATGCGGCAATCGGTAATCCAATCCGATCACAGCGGGCATTTCCTCTTCAATGGGGAAAACGATGGAATAGAGACGATCGGAAGGCCTTTTTGTCCTCCATTCGGACAAGTTCCCGGTATCAGACGGGGCAAATCGCTCTGTTCAACCCAAACATCGTTGTCGAAATTCGACCGATGACAGCGGCAAGAGAAGAGAACTTACGCGGTGTGTATTGGATCGACAGCCGCAATCGAACCCTCGTTGATCATACTAAAGAACAATTAAGATCTGTTGTCGGCTTGCAAATTTCCGATCAGCCGACGAAAAATGCTTTGATCATGTTGGCCGATCAGCAAATGACGGTTTACCTGATCGCAGTTCTTGGCATTCTATTGTTTCTCATCGCTTTGAGCGATCTTTATTATGTTTTGCTCAATTATAAAGCGTTGGCCGTCCGGAAGTTGTTCGGTTTTTCCAACCCATCGCTCATCTTTAAACACTTGGTGAAAGAAAATGTACGGATCCATGCCGTTGCTTTCCTTACCGTCCTATTCGTTCAAGCGATTTTTCTCGTCTTCTACAACGGTTGGAATCGTTGGATGCCGTTTGCCGGCGTCTGGTTTATCTGGCAGTTTCTTTTTACAGGCATTTCCGTATTATTTGGGCTTATTCCGTTTTTAATGGTTTATCTGATTCGAATCGGAGAAATGCTGAAAAACCGGAAGCCGTTAAAGCTCGTCCAATTTTTAAACTACGTCTCGAAATTGATCTTTTCGTTTATTCTGCTGATGTTGTTCCTGCATGCCGCCCAAAATAACAAGGAATTACGGATGCAAAAGGCCAATCACGCGAAATGGGAAGAAGCAATGCATTATGCTTTTTATGAACTTCAAGACAGTTGGGTAGGCGAAAAGGATCGGGAAAATTGGGTTTATCAAACGGGAAAAAAGTGTCAAATACTGTTCAAATTAGCCTCGGAAAAAGGTGCGATGCTGGTGAAACCATCGGATGGAATCGTGTTCAACGGCCATCTCCAAACAGCAGTCAACGACGGCCGCGCGGTCAAACCTTACGACCCCGATTTGGGGAATGTCTTGCAAGTCAATCGCAACTATTTAAAGGACAACCCCGTCTATGATGTCAACGGTCGGCGGGTGAACGTCACAGAGGCATCGGGTCACACGCTCATCGTCTTGGTTCCCGAGAAATTTCAAAAGGATGAAGCCGACATTCGCAAGACCTACAAGGAATGGTTCAGATTTAAAAAATATATTGATGATGACCTTCATATGAAGCGTATCGGCAAACAAGTGCCCGTCCACAAAAATGTGCAGATAAAAATTCGATACATTCAAAACGGACAAAAACATTTTTTGTATCATCCCGATTATGAAAAAGAAAACAACAATTACAGCAAGGATTCCGTCCTCATCGTCATCGGTCCGGAAAGTCTGGGCGGCGACAGTTACCTCAATTATTTATCATCAAGGACCTTTTTTCCTTACGTCAAGGATACCGAACATCCGTATGACGAACTGAAAAGCGACATCGAAACAGCGGGGCTCGGGAACACGATTCTTACCGCTCCGCTCTTGTACAGCGTGGTGGACGCCTATCTTTATCATTTGCAAAGCGAACTTCGCTGGAGTTTTTTCTTGATGATCCTGATCGTGATAATGGAACTCATCGTCACCATTTTTATGACTTTTAACCATCTGGAACGAAACAAGACGATTCATGCGGTCAAATGGCTGCATGGATATTCATCCTTAAAAAGGCATGGGGCGTTTTTCGCTATGATCGGCCTCTTTTGGTTCATGCTTTTATCAGCCGTCATGATTCTCTCTCATGATGCTTGGGAGATGACCTTTTTCCTTGTGCCCGCGTTATTTGCGATTGAGCTGGGCGTTACCGTTCTGGTCGTTCGGACGGCAGAAATGAAAAAAATCAAGGACGTCCTAAAGGGAGCATGACATGTATGGAAATTGAACTCAAAAACATCGTCAAAACCTATGGCGACAAACGGATCTTTGACCAATTCAATCTCTCCGTGAAAAAAGGGGAAATCGTGGCGATCACCGGTCCGAGCGGGAAGGGGAAATCGACGTTATTGAACATCGTCGGGCTTTTGGAAGCGCCGGATTCTGGAGATGTCTACATACAAGGGCTGAAAAACCCGTGGAAAAGGGAAAAGACGAAGATCAAACTCTTGCGTGATACGATAGGCTATTTATTCCAAAATTACGCGCTCATTGATCAGGAAACCGTCAGCAAAAATTTGGACGTGGCGCTTGAGTACGTCAGAGGAGTCGATAAAAACGCTTTAAAAAGAAAGGCACTCGAAAAGGTCGGACTCTCCGACAAAATGCATCACAAGGTCTACCAGCTGAGCGGCGGCGAGCAACAGCGCGTCGCCTTAGCCCGCCTTTTTTTGAAGAAGAGCGACATCATTTTGGCCGATGAACCGACCGGATCGCTCGACGCGACCAACCGTGATCGCGTGCTTTCCCTCATCCAATCGTTGAATCAAGAGGGAAAGACCGTGCTCATCGTCACCCACGACCCCGAGGTGACGAAAATTTGTACTAGGGTGGTCGCATTGGCGTAACGGTCCGCTGCTTTGAGCGGGATATGGTTGATTGATTCGGAGAGGGTGGGCAAAATCGTGGGTAGCGGCAGATTCTTTACATGACATCCCGTTGATTTTTATAAAAGAGGGGGGGAGGATTTTATTGTATATACGGCCGAACGTTCGTTTGAATGTTTTAATCCTTCCTCCTCATTTTTACAAACGTTTTAATAGATAAATACATGGAGGATAAGCTGAGAAGCAGCGCAAACATCCAAACGCCGAATGAATCAATGTATTTATCAAACGTATAAAGGGATAAATTTGACAATGATGGGATCAACAATTTGATCAAACAGGATCATAAAATAAAAAACGTTAGGAACTACTTGACGAAGTTTTACATTCTCCGCTTTACCGGCTAAAAAGCCATCGAGGCTGTCGAGCTTAAGCAGCAAGCCAAACCACGAAGCGGCGGGGCAGCGCGATGGCTTCCAATTGATACGTGACCTAGCAGGGTGTGATTCGAATTGGAGTTGGAGAAGGATGGCGTTTGTCTGCATCATGCTCTGAAAGATCCGGACAAAGGGTGAGGGACGCGGAAATCAGCTTATAAAGGATCCGGCATATTGAGCATGACAAGCTGGAAGCGCAAAATTGGTAGGACCCGGCAATATAAAGCATCATTCGTTATTCCGTTTTCTCAAGTACTTGAAGCAGCAAGCAACGAGCAATCCCAAAAGAGCGACTTTTATCGCTCATATCAAGACGACGAAATAAGGGACGACGTGCGTCAAAAAATAAAGATGGCCGTGTATGTGCTCACTCCTTTAATTTACACCATCCAACGATCACGGCTTGACCGCGGATGCTGAGTTTTTCCGGGCATGTTCTCATGTCGGCAAGGCAGTTTTTAAACGCGGGCGTCATATTGATTTTACGTTGACGCGAAGTCGTGAAAGGCCGGCATTAGCCGCCTTGATCTGAGCCCTCAAGTTTATCATACAATAATTTGTTTATTATCAATCTTTTATCGCAATCCCCTTCGTTTCGTTTGGCGCGCCATAAAATAAAAAGCCGATTGATAGAACGATTGCCGTTTTCTATCAACCAGCCTATTGCAGCATTGAAGGCATCAGGCCATCTTTAAGGCTTCATCCAAAATCTCCAGGATTAACGCATGATCGTTGATCACGTAAGGCATTTCTTCCGGTTCCACCCATATGCGCGTCACGGTTTCATGCCGGCGCGAAAAGGGGAAACATTGTGTGATCTCCATTCTGTAAAACAATTGATAGCCAATGAGCGGATACTTGCCGGCAGGGTCAAAGAGGGGATTCTCCTCGTGGTTCACCTCAATCATCCCTAAATAGTTGATCTGGCCTTTGACACAGCCTTCTTCAAAGGCTTCCCGGTGAAAAGCTTGCTCCGGCGATTCGCCGGGTTCCACATGGCCTCCCGGAAGGTTAAACCCTCTGCCTTTGACGTGAACCAATAAAATTTTATTTTGATAGAAACAGAATCCATGTACACTGGTGATTTTATCCAGCTCAGGCAACGGGGCAGATGGCATCCATGTGAGCTTCACGTTTGGCCCGCCCCAATTGACATAAATCGTTTGCTTCACACCGTTCCCTCCGCCTGTTTATTTTTTCCCCATTCTTCAGCCGCTCGTACGATTTTAAACGTTAACGGCCAACCTTTCATCCTCTGGGTCATTTTACTTTTTTCGAAGAACGAACGCCAGATGGCGCATCCGAGCGTTTTCCTTAACGATGGGAAGAGCGGTTCGAACGGTGGAGGATCGCCTGCCGCTCTTCCCGGCTCACCACGGAACAACCGGACGTACACGAATCTTTCAAGGTGCAAGCCGCACATCTGCCTTGCCTGCTTTTTTTAAAGAACGAAACCAACATCCAGGCGGCGTAAGTAAAAATCAACGATCCAATGATGAAGCTTGCGATCATTTCGCACCATTCCTCGCTAAAAGATGAGTTTGCCTGTCCAATAAATGATCAAGGCGACGACATAGGCGGCGGCGAAGAGGGAAAAGGATGAGCAATACACGTTCGGCATTTTCCTCGCGGGTCATGATGAGTTGATCGGCATCATCGAGTTGACCGAAGTGGCCCGCGGCCCTTATCAATCCTGTTGGCTGGGCTATTATGTCGACCGCGCCCACAATGGGCGCGGCTATACAACCGAAGCCGTGCGCCTGATCGTTGACTTTGCCTTCAGAATTCTCAAGATCCACCGCATTGAAGCGGGGGTTATGCCGCATAATATCGGATCGATCCGCGTTTTGGAGAAAGGAGGATTTCTCAAGGAAGGACTATCCAGGAAAAGCGTGAAGATAAACGGGAAATGGGAAGATCATTGGCATTTTGAGCTCGTAAACCCGGACGATTCGGATTGATTCCTTTTTCTTTTCCTTTAAAAACGGCTGATCGCCATAACGAGTGAGCCGTTGGATGCGGATGCGAGAATCATCCCAAATCATTGTTGTGAGTGCGGGCATCTTGGCATTCCCCACCGTCAAATGGAGGGTGTTGTGCCTTGGAAGATTCCGGGCGAAAAGAGGCGCGCCCAGCAAAGGGGGGTCACCCGACATACCGCTCCAAAATGCGGTCGACCGCTCGGCCATAGGTCTCTCCGAACAAATTTAAATGAACGAGCAGATAAAAAAGCTGATACAGCGGCTTGCGCTCCTCGTATTCCGGAGATAACGGCCGCTGTTCGTTATACGCCTCGTAGAAGCGTTGCGGAAAGCCGCCGAACAATTCGGTAAAGGCGATTTCGAACTCATGATGCCCATAAAAAACCGCGGGATCAATCAAATAGGGGACGCCGTTTGCGCCGGCCAGCCAATTCCCGCCCCAAAGATCGCCGTGCAGCAAAGAAGGGGAAGCGTCTTTTGGAAGCCATTTTTCAAGGGAGGACATGAGCGCCTCCAGCTTTTTTCGCCGGGCGAGCGGCATCCGGCCTTTTTCTTCGGCCCGTTTCATCTGTGGAAACAGGCGGCGCTCCCGGTAGTAATCGATCCACGATGCATACCATCCGTTTTGTTGCGGAAGAAGCCCGATAAAATTGTCTTCCGCAAAACCGAACGCGGGGCCTTCGCATTGGTGCAGCTTGGCGACGGCGCGTCCGAGCTGTTCGGCCGTTTGGCTCGTTTCGTTGCCTTCGATCCATTCGAGGACGAGAACGCCATAATCCTTCGTTTCTTTTGCGCCATAAACCGCGGGAACATGAACCGCTTCGGTTTGGCGAAGCGCTTCAAGCCCCGCCGCCTCGCAGTGGAAAAAGCGGGGCGGATAGGTGCGGCGCATCTTAACA
>Ga0310821_100966_pt1 | contig 11346 bp, 10 predicted proteins | sample P4_ome_FD_201300 | JGI IMG/M metagenome (GOLD analysis project Ga0310821, IMG submission 201300) | Sorghum-adapted microbial communities from Joint BioEnergy Institute, Emeryville, California, United States - P4_Day56_Rep1 | ecosystem: Engineered > Bioreactor > SSF (Solid state fermentation) >... | reverse complement strand
TCTGTTTTAGCGATTATGCATAAAAAGAGCCGCAGTTTTTTGTATGGCACGGATCACATCGGCTACGTCCTCGTCGGTCATCGCCGGGTATACGGGAAGGGTCATTGCCGTTCGATAGTAGCTCTCTGCGTTCGGACAATCTTGCGAAGTATAGCCGAGACGCTTGTAATACGGTTGACGGTATATAGGAATGTAATGAACGTGTACCCCAATGTTGCGAATCCTCAATTCTTTAAAGGCTCGATTCCGGCCTTCTGGGAATATCCGTTCGTCCCAACGGAGCGTATAAAGATGCCAGCTCGAGTTGGCCTTAGGATGCTGGAAAGGCGTAATTAGACCAGGAATATTCGAAAACGCCTCGTTATAACGAGCCGCAATCTCTCTTCTCCTTGCGACAAAGCGATCCAGTTTGTCCAGCTGAGAACAGCCGAGCGCGGCTTGCAGATCAGTCATCCGATAATTGTAACCGAGCGTCTGCATCTCGTAATACCAGGGCCCGTCGTTGCGCTGCAAAAGCTTGGGATCCCGCGTCATTCCGTGATTTCGAAACAACTGCAGCTTCTCCCACAGATCCTCTCGATCAGTTACGATGATGCCCCCTTCACCGGTCGTGATGTGCTTCACCGGATGAAAGCTGAACATCGTCATGTCCGCCCAGACCCCCACCTTGCGGCCATCATACTCGGCGCCAAGGGAGTGGGCCGCATCCTCAATCAGGATCAAGTTGTGGTCCCGGGCAAACACCGCCAGCTTGTCCATTTCCGCCGGCTGCCCCGTGAAGTCGACAGCGATAATCGCTTTGGTTTTGTCCGTCAGCTTAGCGGCAACTTGATCCGGGGCCAAGTTGTAGGTGTGCGGATCGATATCCGCAAACACCGGCGTGCCCCCCTGATACAGCACGCAGTTGCTGCTCGCAAGAAACGTGATCGGCGTCGTGATGACTTCGTCGCCTGGACCGATGCCTGCAGCGTAGCAGGCGCCGTGCAACGCGGCCGTGCCGTTGCAGAAAGCGACTGCATATTGAGCTCCAACGTAGTCTGCCACCTTGCGTTCAAAGCGCTCGATAGCCGGGCCTTGAGTGATATAGTCACTTTTTAGCACCTGCACAACGGCTTCGATATCGTCTTCATCGATCCACTGCTTGCCGTACGGAAGAAAAGTGTCTCTAAAAGGGTTGGTCGAATCCGTCTCGTTTGGCATGTTTACGTTCTCCTTTGAAAATCGGCGAGTCAAGACCATGTTCTAAATTAAGTTTGATATTCGTATCCAATCTTCCGTACGCCTGATTCCTTCCTCAAGCGTTACCAGCGGTCTCCAGCCGAGCAGACGCGCCGCCTTTGACGAATCGCACAGCAACTTCTGAATCTCGCTCTGAGGGTGGATATGCTCGACGTGCACGATACGCGATTTGTCTCCGACAATGAGCTCGGCCAGTTCGTTGATCGAGATGTCGCGACCAAGCCCGGCGTTGACGATCTGCCCATCCACCGCATTCGAATAGCCCGCTTCCACGACAAACCTGGCGCAGTCCTCCACATACAGTAGATCCCGGGTTTGCGTGCCGTCCCCGTAAATGTTGAGCGTTTGTCCGGACAGCTTATTTTTAATGAAGATGGCGACAACCCCGCCCTCTCCGCCCGTTTTCTGAAACGGGCCGTATGTGTTGAAGGGGCGGATGACGACGGATGGAAGTCCGTAGGCGTAGTAATATGATAGAACCATGTTTTCCGCCGCAATTTTGGCTCCCGCATACGGTGACGCCGGCTTGACGGGATGGTGTTCGGCAATGCCGGTCAGCTCCGTGCAACGATCGTACACCATACAGGTGCTCATAAAGACGATTTTGACGTTATACTTTCGGCATTGCTCTAAGATGTAAAATGTCCCGACCGTGTCGTTGTTGAAAGTCGTGCGCGGATCGTCGATCGAATCCTGGACGTTTATCGACGCTCCGAGATGATAGCATAGGTCAAAGTGATGCTGCGAAAACAGCGACTCGAGTAAAGTCTCGTTCAATATTGATCCTTTAATAAAAGCCTTTAGTCCTGGATGATCGCGGAATTCTTCGATATTTGCTTCTCTGCCATTGGATAAGTCGTCCAGGATCCAGACGTGATGTCCGTCGTCCAGCAACTTTTTTGCAACCCATCGACCGATGAAACCGGCTCCGCCGGTGAGTAAAATGTTCATGGTTTGTACTCCCCTTATAATGTTAACGTTAATCGAGCTCAAGCATCGACAAGACAACCGGATTTTCCATTCGATCCGACCGGCTTTCGGTCAAAGTCAACGCCCGCTCCGACATAATCGTAAGCTCTCTCGGAGACGCCAGAGCTTGCTGAATGATTTTTAGGTATGCATCCGCGTTCGTGCGTTCACTCTCGCCCAACAACCTCACGGCTCCCGCTTTAGCTGCATATAACGCGCTCGCTGCCTGATTACTTGCGATTACGGTTACGCCCGATGGCAGTCCCAAGTAGCAGCGCTCCCACATCGCCACGCCTCCCGCTCCCAGGGCAAAATCCGCCTCCGCGATGAGTTCCGCCATCTTTTCCGTCTGGACATGCAGCGCAGCTTTATTTAGCTTAGCGCATAAGGCTGCAATCTCCTTACGATAAGGATTTGCCGCGCCGATTACAATGTCGGTATGAAATGGCAGTTCGCCTCCCCGCCATTGGGTCAATGCATTCAAGACTTTTTCCGTTTCGTTTGACGGATCGCTGCCGCCAAAGAAAACCAGCAGACGGCGCAGGATGCCGTCTCTCTCTCTCAGAGTACTTCTTGTCCGGTAGAATGAGGGGCGCAGCAGCAGATAACGGGGACCGAGAAGTCGTATGCAACGGGCAGGGACCAAGTCCCGATAGCGCGTTTCTATTCCGTCATATGCATTCTGATCGAGCAGCATGTCGCCTTCATGAGACCTGTTGGCCAAATCGTCGATCACAAGCAAACGCTTGACAAACGGCTTTACGTGCAGTTCCCATTGGCTGCCGATTCCGTAATGGTCTACGATGAGCCAAGCGATAGGGGCAACCACAGCCGCTCTCTTCAGAATCTCCTTCGTTGCCCGCGCATCCTCTTCCGGACAAAAATCATCATGCCCCGACTCGATCCACTCGATAGCAAATCCTTTTTCCCGAATGTATTCGCCTAGATGACCGTTAAGACGTCTGCAGATAAACAACGAGTCCACGCCGTGAAGCCTAAGACTGTCCGCCAGAGTTAAGCAGCGCATCACATGTCCCGTTCCGATTGTGAAAGAAGCATCCACTCGGAAGACTGCCCGTTTCATCTGCGCTACACCACCGGCTTCTGCTTGATGTGCGCATTCAACTTGGCCACTTCCGGATGAAGATTCAAGTAGGAAACAACCTCGGAAGAGGGCATCAGCTTATTCCCAGGAAAAGCATCGGCAATCGCTCGGCACAATGCATAATCCTCCTCCGTATCCAGCGTAATTCTAAGCTTCGGATAACGCAGAGCCTGCGGCACGGAAACGACAGTTCTCGAAAATTTTCCAGGAAATTCGTGTGCAAAATAAGTGACATGCTCCCGATGCCGCGGTTCCTGTCCTTCCTTGTCGATCCGTAACAGCGCTTTGTAAGTCAATAGTTCCGCTACAAGACCTCGCGGCAGTTCGCCATCCCAAACAACAAGATCGGCAGGATTCTGCTCCATCGCCTGAATAAACGCGTCCATCAATTGATAATCCACAAACGGGCAGTCTCCCGTCACACGAATGACGCAATCCGGCTGATATGGCTTTGCTGCGTTAACATACCGGGATAGAACATCGTCTTCGGAACCGCGGAAAAAGCTGACGCTTTGGTTACGGCACCATTTCTCCACGGGGTCATCCTGCGGCAGCACCGAAGTGGCGACAATGACATCCGACACATTTCTCACTTGTTTGCAGCGAGAAACGACGTAATCCAATACAACGCTATCGCCGAGCGGCATCAGAATTTTGCCCGGCAGACGGGAAGAGCCCATGCGAGCTTGAATGATGATGATCGTCTTCATGAAAAGCCTCCGAATGGTGGATAAAAGCTTGTTAGAAGTACATTATACGTTATCGGAAAGAATAAGAAACATTCGTATAGATTAAGCTAATTATAACGCAAAGAACGCCCATGAGTGGCGTCCTTCAACGTTTCTATATCAATTCCCAGCTGACCGGAGTACCTTGCTTAACATCTCGATTCACGGTACGACCCAGAACCGTCTCGTAATACTTGGGCGGTAATCCCGCGCCCGGACGAATCGCCCGAACATTATCAGGCGTTAATTTCTCTCCTGCCTTCAGATCCTTTACAATATAAAGGGAACGCCGATGTTTAAGAGAAGGCTTCTCCGCTGCACTCGGTCCATAGTGAATGCCCCCCAGGCTCTTCCAAGCCTTTTCCGCCTCTTCGACCAAAGCTTTCATCTCGTGTGGCTCCATCGAGAAAGCGGAATCCACGCCGCCTTCCGCCCGTGATAACGTGAAATGCTTCTCTATAACCGTTCCACCTAAAGCAACACTGGCCACGCTGACGCCAATCCCCATCGTATGATCTGAAATGCCAACCTGGCAATCGAACAGCTGGCTCAAATGAGGCATCGTCAAGAGATTTGAATTTTCAGGAGTAGCCGGGTAAGTGCTGGTGCACTTGAGAAGGACAAGATCCTTGCAGCCGGCTTCGAGAGCCGCACGTACCGTCTCATCCAGTTCGGAGATCGTAGCCATCCCTGTAGAGATAATGAGAGGCTTTCCCGTCTGGGCAGCTCGGCGAATGAGCGGAAGATCCGTATTCTCAAATGACGCGATTTTATAGGCAGGCGCATCAAGTTGCTCCAGAAAGTCTACCGCCGACTCATCAAACGGTGTACTAAACGGAATAATCCCGCGTTCCCTGCAACGTTTGAAAATCGGCTCGTGCCACTCCCAGGGAGTGTAGGCCTGCCGGTAAAGCTTGTAAAGTGATTTTCCCTTCCATAAGCTCGCCGGATCGTCTATAAAAAAGTCCCCCTCATCGATATCCAGCGTCATCGTATCTGCTGTATATGTCTGAAGTTTTAAGGCATCGACACCGGCGTCGGCAGCCGCATCTACGATCGCAAGCGCACGTTCCAGCGATTGGTTGTGGTTGCCGGACATTTCTGCGATGATAAAGGGTTTATGGCTTGAACCGATTAGCCGATTGGCAATGCGAATATCATTCGGCATGTAATGATACACTCCTCTCTGCTTGGCGACGATTAGCGCTTGACAGCGAACATGAACACAGAGCGTCCCATTTCTAGCTGGGCCAGAGATTCGTAGAGCTTGACCAGCTTGCTCCAACGGCCAGTTCTGGCGAAGGCTTGCTGAAACTGGGAGATGAACGGACCTACCTTCCGCTGCTGTTCCTCGTCTGCATAGTAATTCATTCCCCCGAGAAGCAGAAACTCCAGCGGGAAGTTGGTCGTACGGTAGACTTCCTCGAATCCACATTTTTCGAGCAACTGACGGAGCGACGAGAAGGAGAAGTAGTTGATATGATCGGGTTGCACGACCCAGCGCAGCTTTTCATTGTAATACTCTTTGTAAGCCAATTGGCCATCGCTGAAATCGTTAGGCACACAGATCCGAATAACCCCTCCCGGCGCCATGGCGTCGTACACCTTCTGCAGCAATGAGGTCGGATCTGCGATATGCTCCAGCACGAACTGAATATTAACGAAAGACAGGTCGGTAAGGTCGAGTTGATCGAGCTCGTCGGCGAACCTCTCGTGCACGGTAAGACCGAAATTACGCAAGTACCGGGCAGCATCGCGGCTCGGTTCGATCGCAACGGAATGCCAGCCCTGGCTCTCGAAATAATAGGATAGCAAGTCGTTCCCGCAACCTATGTCGAGCATGCTGAGAAAAGAGGGCCGTTCTGCCGGTAGCAGCTTTTCTACCTGGTTGAAGATCCTTTTGTAAGATCCGTTTTTCTGAACTTTTTCCCGCACGCTTGCAATATAATCTTCCGTTACCGCTTTATAGTTAAAAGGCTTAACATCTGTGTAATACCGCTGTTCATAAAAGGTCAGTAGTTCTTCCTTCGTCGGAATAGGATCGACATGAATAAATCCGCACGAGACGCAGTCGATAATCCTCACGCCGTCTTCTTCCCAAAGTCTCTTGGGCTCATGGATGACTTCGCTCATTATGGTTACAGTCTCCAATCCATCAGACACTCTACCGTACTGATCTCAAATGTAGGAATGCCAAGCTTCTCGGCTACCTTCTTACGTTCTGAATAGGCGTCGTCTATGAAAATCGCACGTTCTCCCTTCATATATCGGTATTTCTCATCGGAATGTTTGAGCCAGAAGATGGAATCGAACAGCTGATGAATGCGGAATTTTTCCAACGTGTCATGCAAGTTATCCCGATGCTTCGTGATCAGATGAACCTTCTTCCCTTCATTACGGCACTGGAAAAGAAAAGCCATCATCATCGTATTCAACCGTCCGTTCATAATGATAGTATCGTCGAGATCCATATACACATGATCGTATTCGTAATTTGAATGGTATCGGAACATTCTAACCGGCTGGACTTCCAGTTCCGGGGAGATTGCCTTTACTTCGATCTCATGGCCCATCCAGTCAAACAAGGTTAATGCCGCCAGATTAACCCCTTTGTTGCGGCATACCGCCATCTCGGGAATAATCCCCGAAGTGATTTTCAGATAGGTGTAATTGTCATTCTGCATTCGCAGCTTATAAGACCAAGCTCCTCTCAGCTTAAGGCGATCGTTTATTTTCTGTGAGAGTCGCTCGATCCGATCATCGGGCATGGCGTACTTGTCTCCACCGATCGTTATGCATTCCGAGTATCTCAATCGTCCGTGACGGTCGGTCAGACAGCAGACCGTATACTCGGATAGTTCAACATGTTCGATAGATTTCGATAACAGATCATGAAATAGCGCATCCGTCTGCTCCTCTGAATTGCATAGCATTAAGGTATGAGACGCCGGAGCCATTATTTCGGTGTGAAGAAGCTCTTGATGTTCGAGTAGAAAAATCGCCTCCTCCATAGACGCAGGAAGAATCATATCGATCGCATGATCTTCAATCAACTTTCGAAGCCGTGGAATGAAATCGGGCGCACCCTTTTCGAGTTCGCCCAAGTATTGACGATATGCGAGCTTCCCTCTTCCGCTACCAGGATGATCCACTCCGAACAATTTGCAATGGATCAGCCTGCCCATCGCTTGATTGATTTCCATGGCTGCGTCGGTACCGCTCGGGAATACCAGGATGTTCTTCATTCTACCCCCGATTATAAGTCTGTCTCAGTCAAATTAAAATATTTTTGGCCATCCTTATACTCGGCAAATGGAAATTTTAATAGGCTTTCTTTATTCCATGCAATATTTCTTTTGACCACTCGTGCTGGAATACCTACTGCAATGCAATTATTAGGAATCCGGGATTTTACGACTGCACTGTGCCCAATAATACTTCCATCGCTGATTTCTGATCCTGACAACACAATTGAAGCATATGCCAACCAAACGTGATTACCGATTCGTATTGATTTACTTCTGTTTAATCTCCGGCCATCTTCGACACTAAAGATGGCATGACTATCATGCGATCTTATTTGGTTTTTGGAAGCAAACATACAATCGTCCCCGATTTCAACACTGGTACCTTCAGCAACGGTTATGAGACAATGATTTGTGACCCAAAGATTTTTGCCAATCTTGACTACGCAATCTTGACCTATGTGCATATTGCCTTTATAAATCGAGTTGCTTCCAATTGAACAGAAACCTCCGTTCGAGTGAAATGATATATTGCAATTCCTTAAAACGACGTTTTCATCAAATATTATCTTATTATTAAAACCTTTAAAAATAATTTTACTATTAAATGCTCTAACTTCACCAATAATTTGATTTCCAAATTCATCTGTATATTCAGTTATTATATCATTAACTGGTTCTATTACATTTCCAATCTCTCCAAAAAAAGAGAAGTCTTCGCTCTCTTGGTAACCAAACTCAATTAATTGATTTTTCACTTCCTTATAGAAGTACGTCATTGCGACAATAACAAAGTATTGTCGACTTCCTCCCTTTATAAAAGCCGGTTCCTTTACTTCTTTTCCAAATATTTTAATATCCTCATTTACTCTCATGCTATCGATTACATATTCAAAGTCCATCCCAATATCTTTCATAGCTTCAGTAACTATTCTTCCATGTGTCCCACCACCCCATATTACAATCTGTTTATCTTGAATATGATGACTTAAGTGAATTAATTTCTCCTTAAACATATCTTTAATATTTTTTTCCATTGGTAAACTCCTCATGGCGTTCTATTTATTGTCTTGTTCAAGTAGAAAAACCGCTTCATCATAGCGCAGCATCTTTAATCCTATTTTATATGGGTGCAACCCCTCATGTTTTTGATCGTAAGTGCCCTTAATAAACTCAGCATAAGGTATTCCAGCTTCGATGGTTAGCGGTACCCCGCCTCCGAATCGAGGATTCACTTCGATTAAGTAAAACTTGCCCGAAGCCTCATCTCTTATTCCCTGAATCGTAGCTGGCCCCGTTAACCCTATTTTATTTACCAGATTTTTCGTAAGATTCGTTAGCTCTTGATCCTCTACAGTAACGGACTTGATCACCTCACCCGCACGAACTTCCAGACGAAGACGAGGAACAATGGATAATATTTTCCCACTATCCGCAACAAATATATCAATACTGTATTCTCTACCCTCTATAAATCTTTGAATAATCGGTTCTCGTACTTGGTGATAGTAGGTTAACACATCCTGATAGTCGCCTATAAAAACATCCTTACTTCCCATTCCGGTTCTAGGTTTAACAACCCATTTGGAACGGTTATCCAAATAGTCTGGATTGTCAAAAGTATCCGGAGTCATGAATCCGTTCTTTCGCAGAAATTGGAAAAACGATAATTTGTCATTGCAGATTGCCAGCGCGTTCTCTCCCGTTACCAGGACCCTGACGCCTAACCGTGTAAAAGAAGGACGAAGTTCAGCAAATCTAATTAATTCTGGTTCAAATAAAGGAATGATGCAGTCCACTTTCTCATGAGAACAAATTTCAAGTAGTCTATTGAAATACGCAGGGTCTTTAAACGAAGGGACCCTGTGAATAGTTTGTACAATTTGCTGAACAGCACATTCCTCAGGATACATATCAACCCCGATTACATCCCATCCATAATTTAAAAAATGTCTAACCAGTTGTACTCGTCTTCCGATAGAAGTAAATAAAATTTTAGGCATTTTGATTTTCCCTCTGAAGCTTTAATAACTAAAGAATGACTTCCGGAGGGAGCAACTGCCCCCTCTTACAAGTATTTATTTTTTATATGATTCCAAATTCTTTCCGAAGATCGCCCATCTCTATATTCGAAGGCTAACTCAGCTAATTTGTTTCTTTCATCATGATGAGTGTCAATTTGTCTAATCAACACATTAGTGATTGCTTCATGAAGTTCATTTTGAGAATAGCATTTGGGGCCAGGTGTAAATTTCTCATAATCAAAATCCAATTTTCGATCTTTGGTTATATATTTTTCATAATCATACGGAAAATAAACAATAGGTTTATTTAGAAGCAAAAAATCCATATAAATAGATGAATAGTCACTGATCATAAGGTCGACTAACGGCATAAGTGGATAAATATCTTTATCCGGTTGATAAAATAAGAGATGATTGTAGTGTTTATTTTTGAACTGACTTGAAATATTGGGATGAAGTTTAAATATGAACATTATTTTATGTTGCGCACAAAATTTCTCTAGTTCCATTAAATCAAGAATATTATCGGAAATAGGATCTCCTCCAGTATCGCGAAAAGTTGGCGTATAAAGAACTAACCTATATCCTGCAGTTTGTTTCTCTTTTAATAAGTTATAAACTTGATCATCTATGTCTAATAAGTCTAAAAGGTTGCTTAACTTCGAATTAAAAAATATATCATTTCTAGGATATCCACCTTCAAATATTTCTTCATAAATAAAGGATTTTTTAAATACTTCATTTGTATAAAAGTTTGATGTAGAAATCAATGTATGATAGTTTGGGAATCTTCCAATAACCTTACTGTATATTCTAGTAGGAAAATAGTTTAGCTTGAGGATTTCTTTTTCACTATTTAGTCCAATTTGCTTGAATCCAACACCATGCCATATTTGAACTTTTTTACTCCGATATAATAAATGAAATTTAAATTTTCCAATCCATCTATTATTATCTACTATCACAATTTTTGTTCTTAATAATGTAACTATACTTTTAAAAGAGGAATGATATATAACACCAATTTTTTTCTTTTTAAGATGTTCATAAATCTTTTTATTATCTGTAATTATGCAAACATCAATACCCTCCTTCTTTGATATTTCTGACAAGAATATATAAAAGTATTTAATATTGTCTAAAAATCGACCATCATCCCTACCAATAAAAGTAATTAGATTTTTCTTCTTGGGTGTAATGAAACTTAAAGGAACACATAGAAGCCATCCTACAACAAATCTATAAATCAGCCCTTTAAACAAAAATTTCAGCGGATCATGTACATAAGCATCAGAAATAAATTTATGTAGCAAAGAATTAATTATCCTAACGATTTTATTATCAACAGATTTTTTTTCCACTATTAGATCCTCCGAAGTAGAACCAGCATTACAACCTAAAATTCAAAATATATTTTCCAAGTTCTTTGTTCGCTATTTCTAATTCAAAAGCATCATAAAAATCATTAATATTATGAATATCAACATGCCCTAAAACCAACTTGGCAATCTGATCTTTGAAAATATCGTCTTCCAGTAATTCTGCAGCAACTTTAAAATCTTCATATGTACTTCTTGTAGACCCAAATATACTCAGGCCTTTCTCCAAAATTCTCCTTGTATTCACATTAATAGGTTGTTCGGATACTCCTGTTAAGACAATTGCCGCTCCTACACTAACAGTATCTATAATTTGATCTATCGCGGATTGAGATCCATGACCACCTACACATTCGAATGCAGTATCGATGTCTTCTTCTTTTAATTTCGGGTCCTTTATATAATAATTTGCGTCAGCAGGAAACTTATCGAGCTTTTCTCTATGTTTGCCCACACATATCACTTTTTGCACATTCATTTTTTTAAGTACGCAACAAAGAATATATCCCAGAACACCATCGCCCCACACTGCTACTTTTTGACCGAATAAAGGGCCGATTCTTCTGATAGAAGCTAATGCTACTGAAATAAGCTCCATAAATACGGCTTCTTTTTCAGCCAACTGCTTTGAAGTTTTTTGGACATTGTTATCTGGAA
>Ga0310821_100962_pt1 | contig 11356 bp, 11 predicted proteins | sample P4_ome_FD_201300 | JGI IMG/M metagenome (GOLD analysis project Ga0310821, IMG submission 201300) | Sorghum-adapted microbial communities from Joint BioEnergy Institute, Emeryville, California, United States - P4_Day56_Rep1 | ecosystem: Engineered > Bioreactor > SSF (Solid state fermentation) >... | reverse complement strand
CAAGGCCATGGCGACGAAGCAGAACAGGATGGTGGACGCCAGAACGAAGCCGAGCCGCTCGATCAGCAGCGCGTGCAGGAGGAGCCCGGCACTGACCAGGATGAAGGCGCCCCATTGGGTCTGCGCAGGTGGCGCGTCGGATCCGCCGGGCCCGCCGCGCAGGGCTTCCCGCGCCAGAAGGACGCCGATCAGAATGAGGCCAGCGGCGACGAGGCCCGGGAAGAGCCGTGGGCCGACCTTCGCGTAGAGCGCGGCGACCCGCAGGGTCGCCGTCTCCACGGCAATGAACCCGCCCAAGGCGACGAAGCCGATCGCGAGAAGCAGCTCGCCCGGCGCGATCCGTCGCTGCTGTCGCTTCTGCGCTGTTATTGGACCAACCCGATGTCGCGGAGGACGTTCTCGACCCGCTGCTGCTCCTGCTCCAGGAACGCCGCGAACTCGTCACCCGCCAGATAGACGTTCATCCAGTTCCTTTTCTCGAGAGTGTTCTGCCAGGCTTCGCTCGCGACCATGGCATCGACGGCGCCGAGCAGCGCCTCGCGCTCCGCCTCCTCGAGTGCGGGTGGCGCGACGACGCCGCGCCAATTGACGAGGTCGAGGTCCACGCCCTGCTCCTTCAGCGTCGGGATGTCAAAGCCCGACAGGCGCTCGGGCGACGAGATGGCAAGCGCGCGCAGCTCGCCGGCCTGGATCTGCCCGATCCATTCACCGAGACCGCTCACCCCGGCGGAGACGTGGCCGCCCAGGATCGCCGCGAGTGCCTCGCCGCCGCCGGAGAACGGGATATAGTTGATCTTCGAAGGATCGACCCCGACCTCCTGCGCGATCAGCCCGACGAGGATGTGATCGGTGCCGCCGGCCGAACCGCCGCCCCAGGAGATCGCGCCCGGATCCGCCTTGAAGGCGTCGATCAGATCCTGCAGCGTTTGATGGGGCGAGTTCGCAGGGACCACGATCACCTCGTACTCGCCGGTCAGCCGGGCGATGGGGGTGGTCTGCTCGAGGGTGACGGGCGCCTGGTTGGTCAGGATCGCGCCGACCATGACGAGGCCGCTGATCAGCATCGTATCGCCCTGGCCCTCGTACCTGTTGACGAACTGGGCGAGCCCGATCGTGCCGCCCGCGCCGGGAATGTTCTCGACCTCCACCGTATCGACGATGCCTTCGCTCCGGAGCGCTTCCTGCATGGAGCGCGCGGTCTGGTCCCAGCCGCCTCCTGGCGAGGCGGGCGCGATGATCTTCAGGCTGTCCGGGGCGGTCTGGGCGTCGGCCGCCGGTGCGGCGAGGGTGAAGGCGAGGGCCGCGACGACGACTCCGAGGCCGCTGCGCCGCCACCGACGATCCGAAAGTTTCAGCATTGCCACCTCCCTCCTGTGTCGTTCCGTTGTGATTGCCCGCTGCCCCCGCGGCGGGAGTCGGCGCACACGATACACAGCGGCGGACGGCGCGACAAGCCGCGGCCCGGGCGACGGTCACGCCGAATCCACGCCGACCTCCGCGATCCAGCGAGGGCGGCGCGGCGGTGCGCCGGCCTGCTCCGAAAACAGCCAGTCGCGGAAGGCCAGTGCCTCCGGCCTGGGCGCGCGGTCGGCGGGAAGCAGCACGAAATAGCCCCGGCTCGACGCGAAGGAGAGGTGGAGCGCGGGCGCGAGCTGGCCGCGTTCGATGAGATGGTCGACCAGAAAGGCCCAGCCGAGCGCGACGCCCTGGCCGGCGATCGCGGCCTGGATCAGAAGCGTGTAGTTGTCGAAGCTGAGGCGCGGGTCGGGCGGCGCCGAATCGAGGCCCGCCTCCTTCAGCCATGTTCGCCAGTTGAACCAGCGATCCTCGCCCTCGTCGTCGAGGTGGAGCAGCGGCTGCGCAAGCAGATCCTCGGCCGTCCGAAGCGCCGGCCGCTCCGCGAGCCATCGGGGGCTGCACACCGGAAACGCCTCCTCCGCGAAAAGAAGCCGCGCCGCGCCGTGGCGGTGCGAGCTCCCACCGAACACGACGGCGACGTCGACGGGATCGGCGCGCAGGTCGAAGGCCTTCTGCGCCGTGACGATGCGGACGTCGATATTGGGATGCAGGGCGCGGAAGGCGGGCAGTCGCGGCAGAAGCCAGAACGCCGCGAAGCCGAAGTCGGTGCCGACATTGATCCGCCCGTGGCGCTGCGGGCCGCGGATGCGGACCACCGTCTCGCTCACCAGCGCGAAGCCCTTCTGGACGGCCTCGAATAGCTGCTGGCCCTCGGGCGTCAGCGCCACGCCGCGATAGAGCCGCCGGAAAAGCGCCACGCCCAGGTGCCTCTCGAGGCGGCGAACCTGGTGGCTGATCGCGGGCTGGGTCATGCCGAGTTCCCGTGCGGCCCGGGTGAAGCTCAGATGTCGCGCCGCCGCCTCGAAGGCGATCAGGCATTGGGCGGGCGGCAGGGTCTTCGTCGGGTATGTCATTACCCAGATTTATGGCTTGCATGAACCCGGGCCGCGTTTACGGCCCGAAACTCTGGGACTAGCATGCGCGCGGGTGAGCCTGGCTGTCGAGCTTCATTCTTCCCGCTCATGCAACGGCTGGGCTCGGGATTTCGCAGTCAAGGGGGAAACGATGGGTAAGAGGCGGCCGAACATTCTCTTCATCATGGCCGACCAGATGGCGGCGCCGGCCCTGCCGATCTACGGCCACAAGGTGGTGAAGGCGCCGCATCTGACAGCGCTCGGCGAGCGCGGCGTCGTCTTCGAATCTGCCTACTGCAACAGCCCGCTCTGCGCGCCGTCGCGCTTCACCTTGATGGCCGGACGTCTGCCGGCGGCGATCGGCGCCTATGACAACGCCGCGGACTTTCCGGCCGACGTGCCCACCTTCGCGCATTACCTGCGTCACGCCGGTTACCGTACGGCGCTTGCCGGCAAAATGCATTTCTGCGGCCCCGACCAGCTCCATGGCTTCGAAGAGCGGCTGACCACGGACATATACCCGGCCGATTACGGCTGGGCGCCAGATTGGGAGAATCCGGAGACGCGGCCGAGCTGGTACCACAACATGCTCTCCGTGGTGCAGGCCGGCCCCTGCTTCCGGTCCAACCAGCTCGACTTCGACGAGGAGGTGGCCTTCGCCGCCAAGCGGTATCTCTTCGACGTCGCCCGCGGCACGGACGAACGGCCGTTCTGCTTCGTGGTGTCCTTCACCCACCCGCACGATCCCTACGCGATCCTGCCGGAGTACTGGGAGCGTTACGACGAGGCGGAGATCGACCTGCCGTCTGTAGAGATCGCGCCGGAGGATCAGGATCCCCATTCCAAGCGCCTGCGCCACGTCTCCGACATGGACCGCTACGAGGTCACGCCGGAGCATGTCCGCCGGGCGCGGCGCGCCTATTACGGCGCGATCGGCTACATCGACGACCGGGTCGGCGAGCTGCTGGCGACGCTGCGCGAAGCCGGTCTCGCCGAGGACACCATCGTCGTCTTCTCCGGCGACCACGGCGACATGCTGGGCGAACGCGGACTCTGGTACAAGATGACCTGGTTCGAATGGGCCGCCCGCGTACCGCTGATCGTGCACGCGCCCAGCCAGTTCGCGCCGCGCCGGGTCAAGGAATCGGTCTCGCTCATCGACCTGCTGCCGACGCTCGCGGAGATCGCGGGCGACGGCAAGGCGCCGGATTACGCGGCGCCCCTCGACGGGCGCAGCCTGATGCCCCACCTCACCGGCACCGGCGGGCATGATGAGGTGATCGGCGAGTATCTGGGCGAAGGTGCGGTTGCGCCGCTGTTCATGATCCGCCGCGGCCGCTTCAAGTACGTCTGCTCGGCGCCCGATCCCGATCAGCTCTTCGACCTCGCCGCCGACCCGCAGGAGCGGGTCAACCTCGCCGCCGATCCGGCCCAGGCGGACATTGTCCAGGGCTTCCGTGCCGAGGTGGCGCGCCGGTGGGATTCGGATCGTCTGAGGCAGGAGGTCATCGCGAGCCAGCGGCGGCGGCGCCTCGTCCATGCCGCCCTGATGACCGGCCGGCACACGCCCTGGGACTTCCAGCCGTTCCGGGACGCGGCCGGCCAGTACATGCGCAACCATCTGGACCTGAACGATCTCGAACGCCGCTCGCGGCTTCCGCCCGCACCCCAGCCGGCGTGACCCGGTCGTCGCCGTTGGCGGTCCCCGCCTGAGCGCGCTGAGAGCGCGGTCGATCGCCCGGCGGTCATCGCCGACGGGATCGGCCGCGCATCATCGCCAGGGGAACGAAGAATGACGGGTCTCCCGCGACCGCTCTGGCCGCGCCGGAGGGGTCGTTCTTTTCCGCGCTTTTCTCACCGATCCGGGTGGCCGCCTGCGCGACCGTCATGTTCCGGGCGGCGGGCCGGTCGCTGATGTCGACAGTCCGATGGCCGGCGCCGAAATCATAACGGCTCCGGTTCTCCCGATGGGGATTACTTTCCGAACAGCCGTCCCGTCAGGTTCGCGCTGCCGGTCAGCACGAGATCACCGGCCGACTTGCCGAGGGCGACCTCGTGTGGGCCCTCCGCGATGCGCCATTGGTTCGCCGCACCGTCGAAGCGCGCGAGCAGGCGGGGATCGACCGTCAAGGTCACCCGGCGGGATTCGCCGGGCGCGAGTTCGACCCGCTCGAAGCCGATCAGGCGCATGCGCTTCTCGTTCGGCGCGGCGGTGAGGTAGAGCTGGGGCACGTCTGCGCCTTCGCGCTTTCCGGCGTTGGTTACCGTGAACGTCGCGGTGACCGTCTCACCGCCGATCACCGTCAGGCCGCTGTAATCGAACGTGGTGTAGCTGAGGCCGTGCCCGAAAGCGTAGAGCGGCTTGATGTCCTTCTTCGCATACCAGCGATAGCCGACCTCCGCGCCCTCATCATAGCGGATGGTGGTGGGCGTGCCCCATGGCGTGCCGAGGCCCGGCAGCGTCGGTCGAGGCGTGTCCGCCAGGCTCACCGGCCAGGTTATGGGCGAACGCCCGGAAGGGTTGATCTTGCCGGCGAGCACCTCGGCAATGGCTTGGCGGCCGGCCTGGCCCGGATACCAAGCCTGGACTATGGCCTTTACCTTGTCCCGCCACGGCATGGACACCGGATTTCCTGTTTCGAGCACGACGATTGTGTTCGGGTTCGCCGCGGCGACCGCCTCGATCACGGCATCCTGGCCCCATGGCAGCGACAGATCAGGCAGGTCGAATCCCTCGCCCTCGACGCGGATGCCGACCGCGATGACGACATCGGCCCGCCTCGCCGTGAACGCGGCCTCGGCCGGCGTATAGCCGGGATCGAACTCGATCTGCGCGTTCGGAAGAGCCTTCCGCAATTCCTCGACAGGAAAAGGTTGCGGTGTCTGCCCATGATGCCAGCGCCGCCGATCTTGGTCACACTGGCAAAGCCGCCGACGGGTGCAACCGCGCCGGAACCCGTCCCGCTGATTACTCCTTGCTGGGCATAGCCGCCGACGACGGCGATCTTCAGCGGCCTGTCAGTGGCGAGCGGCAGTGCCGCTTCGTTCTTCAGAAGAACGATGCCCTGACGCGCAATGTCGAGCGCGATCTTGTTGTGCTTCGCCATGTCGACCGCGGGGGCCGGTCCCCACTTGTCGATACCCACTGCATAGATCGAGTGCAGGATGCGACGCACCATATCCGAGAGACGCTCCTTGGGGAGCTTGCCCTCCGCATAAGCTTGTCGCAGCGGTTCCGTGAACGGCTCAGTTTCCAGGCCCCACAGCAACTTGTCGCCCTGGGCTCCGGATTCCTGGTCCAGTCCGCGGAGCGCGTACTCCCATTCCGGCGTCGCCCCCCAGTCGGACATCACATAGCCTTTGTAGCCCCAGCTGCCCTTGAGCACTTCGTTGAGCAGGTGATGATTGCCGCCGGCATATTCGCCGTTGATCTTGTTGTAGCCGCTCATGATCGCGCCAGGCTGGGACCGCTCGATCGCGATCTGGAACGCGAGCAGGTCCGACTCGCGATGCGCTGCCGGGTCGATGATCGCATCGAGCCAGTGCCGGTTGGTCTCGTTGGCGTTGAGCGTGTAGTGCTTGAGGGTCGAGATGACTTGCTGGCTCTGGATGCCGTTCACCTGCTCGGACGCGAGGATGGCGCTCAGCAAGGGGTCTTCGCCGTAATATTCGAAATTCCTGCCGTTGCGCACCTCCCGGGTAAGGTTCATCCCGCCCGCGAGCATGATGTTGAAGCCCCGGATGCGCGCCTCGCGTGCGATCGCCACACCACCCTCTCGAGCGAGTTCAGGGTTGAAGCTCGAACCCACGACAATCGATGCCGGAAATGCCGTCGCCCCCTTGTCGTCCGGGCGATAGCCTGGGTTTGTCACACCCATGCTGGCATCGCTGCTCTGCAAATCCGGGATTCCGAGCCGCGGGATTCCGGGTGTCCAACCCGCACTCGGGTTCTCAAGATGTGCAACGCGCGGGTCCGGAGCGATGGCACCGCCGGCTACGGTGCCAAGAATACTGACGAGGAGCGAGAACCGCTCGTCGTCGGTCATCCTACGCTCGGTTTCCCGAGCCAGGACATCGGCTTCCGATGCTTGTGAAAATGCCTGCACGCTGCCGAAGACCAGCGGCAGCGCGGCGAGAGACGCCACAAACGCTCTCATGTCATCCTCCCCTTCGGGTCGCCTCAAGCTCGTCGATAGCCGTCGAGGCCCCCACGCTCGACATGCGGCGAGGATGAGAGAAAACGGAATGATAGGTTGATCCTCGCGCTCGCGCCACGAGATCGACCTACCCCGATCGTGGTACACCCTGCGAAAGAGCCGCTCACAGGGTGCCGGCCAAGGCCGGGCACGCCCTTTACGGGCTCCGGCTTGACGCACTAGCATTGCAACCGGCGGATGCGGGCCGCGCCTCACTGCTTGGGATGGACGCGATGGGCGGTCATGCGGGCTCGTTCTCGAGTGGCATCGTCCGCCGGCTCGCATCGCTTGGGTTGGCGGTCGCCGTGACCGGGTGCACGACCGCGGAGCTGCCGCGTCTGCCGCGGCCCCAGGCCGATCTGATCAAGGAGCGGCAGGCCTACGAGGCACGGGCCGAGGCGTTCGCGCGCGAGGTGGCCCGCCGCGGCGTCGCGCGGATCAAGGCAAGCTACGACGCCTACCTTGCCGGGCTGGCGCCCGCTCCGCCTGTCATCGACCTGCTGGTCCTTTCGGGCGGCGGGGATTGGGGCGCGTTCGGGGCCGGCGTTCTCAAGGGCTGGGGGCGCGTGTCCGGGCCGATGGCGCGTCCGGAGTTCGACGTGGTGACGGGCGTCAGCACGGGCGCGTTGATCGCGCCCTTCGCCTTCCTCGGCGACGATCGATCGATCGATCACATCGTGAGGCTCTATCGCAACCCGCGGGAGGACTGGTTCCGGCCGCGGGGCGTTCTCTCCTTTCTCACCGGCGGCGCGTCCTACGGCGACATCCCCGGGCTGGAGAAGGACATCCACGAGGCGCTCGACGAGACCATGCTGCGACGGCTGGTCGAGGCGGGCGCGGACGGCCGGCTGCTGGCCGTGAACACCTCGAACCTGGATTTCGGCGAGATGCGCGCCTGGGACCTTGTGGCCGAGGCCAGGCGCGCGCTCGAAACGGGCGAGGCGGACCGCGTTCACCGCATCCTCCTGGCCTCCACGGCCGTGCCCGGCGCGTTCCCCCCGCGCGAGATCGACGGCGGCCTCTACGTCGATGGCGCGCTGACCGGCAACATCCTCTATGGCGGATTTACGAGGATCGAAGACCATGCCGTGGCGCTCTGGACGCGCCTGTACCCGGGCACGCCGATGCCGAAGACCCGGTACTGGATCATCTTCAACAACCAGTTCCGCCCGCCGCCGGAGGTGGTGCAGCCGAACTGGAGCTCCGTCCTGCCGCGCAGCCTGGATACCTCCAGCCGCAGCGCGACGGTCAACGCGATGCGCCATCTCTTTGCGCTGGCCGAGGTCTGGCGGCTCGCCTACGATGCCGAGGTCGAGCTGCGCTACATCTCCGTGCCCGACGACTGGGTGCCGCCCAAGCCCGGTTTGTTCGACAAGGAGGTTATGAATGCCCTCGCCGATATGGGCGAGCGCATGGGCGCCGATCCCACGAGCTGGCGAACCGACCCACCGTAATGCGGACGCGATCCGCCGTCGCGCCTACCCGGCCGTCGTCGCCTTGATGGCCTTGACGCTCCCGGACGGGGCGAAGCGCCGCTTTGTCGGCGTCGCTCAACCGCCGTAGACGAGATAGGCGCCGGGCGGAACGTGGTGGTGAAGGATGTCGCACCGGCCCGGCGGCGGTTGCTGTCCCGGCGGGCGGTCCGGATACCAGACGCGGCAGGACCCCGGGGGCGGCATATGTCCCGGCGGCACCGCGGCGTGGCGCGCGGCGTAGGGCGGTGGGGCGACGGCTGCGCAGCCGGCGAGGGCCGTCAGCGCAAGCCCGAAGATCACGGTTCGCGTCGCCCGTCTTGCGCTTTCAGGCCGTGTCGGATGCATGCTCGCCCCCATGCGTTCTGTCGCTCCGTATCGTCGCGCCGGAGCATAGGAGGGGCGGATGAACCCGCGATGAACACCGCAGCGAGGCTCCGACGGCTCCATGCGGCAGGCGGCCCTAAAGACGAAACGATATGGATCGACGGACATGAAAAGCGCCCGCACCCGTCGGCCGTTCGGCCGGGGTGCGGGCGCCGAAGGAAACGTCGTCCGCTAGCCGACGACGGTCAGGTTCTCGGCAGACTCCCTGCCGTTGCTCGCGCGCTGAATCTCGAAGCTCAGCTTCTGACCTTCCCTCAGCGTCTGCATGCCCGCCCGCTCAACGGCCGAGATGTGCACGAACACATCCTTCGAGCCGCTCTCAGGCTGAATGAAGCCATACCCCTTCGTGGGATTGAACCATTTGACGGTGCCTGTCGGCATTACTCTCTCTCCGTAACGATCGAAACGAGCCGCGCCCGCGCCACGCAGCAACTTGGTCAACAATCAAGGTCGGGAGTCACGTGTCAGGCGCCGTGGCGCTCGGCTACGAGATGATCGGCCGGCCAATGGATTGTTGACCTTCAGTATGGAAGCATCACCAGGAGAACACAACGGATTTGTCCCGGCAGATGTCCGCGTCGGTCAGCCAAGGGACCGAAGAGCGGCCGCTTCGAGTCGAGAGGGGATGCTTTACCTTACGGGGCGGCGGGCCGGCCCGCCGCCCGCAGCTCGTGCAGCGCCCACAGAATCAGCGTCAGCACGACCACCGCGCCGGCCTGATGCGCGGCTGCCAGGGGGATCGGCACCACCAGCAGAAGGGTGGCGATCCCGAGCGATGCCTGGATCAGCACCATGCCTGTCAGAAGGGTCAGGGCGACCCCGGCATGGCCGGCCAGGGCCACTGCCCGCGCCCGGACCCAGAGCCAGAGCGTCGTGCTGACCAATGCAATCGCCAGGACGCGATGGATGAATTGCACGGTGCCCGGATTCTCGAACAGGTTGATCCAGACCGGCTCAAGGAACAGCGGGCCGTCGGGCAGGAGCCGCCCGTTCATCAGAGGGAAGGTGTTGTAGACCATGCCGGCGTTGAGCCCGGCGACGAAGCCGCCATAGAGCAGGGTGAGCCCGGTGAGGCCCGCCACGGCGAGGAGATGGCGACGCAGCCCGGCGGCGCCGGGGTCCGGCTGCGCGGCCGGCAGGGGCCGTATCAGCGTCAGCGCGATCCAGAAGATGTAAGCGTAGATCGCAAATGCGGCGGCAAGATGGGCGGCCAACCGGTACTGGCTGACGTCGGTCCGCTCCGACAGCCCGCTCTGGACCATGTACCAGCCAAGCAGTCCCTGCAGCCCGCCCAGCACGAACATGGCGACGAGGTGCGGCATCAGCGGGCGGCGGATGCGGCCGCGGACCAGGAAATAGAGGAAGGGGAGCGCGAAGACGACGCCGATCAGCCGGCCCCAGAGCCGGTGGATGTATTCCCACCAGAAGATGCCCTTGAACTCCTCCAGGGTCATGCCACGGTTGATGAGCTGGTATTCGGGGATTCGCTGGTACAGGTCGAAGACCCGCTGCCACTCGGCCTCGTTGAGCGGCGGAAGGATACCGGTCAGCGGCCGCCATTCGGTGATCGACAGGCCGGATTCTGTCAGCCGCGTGATGCCGCCGATGACGACCATCGCGAAGATCATGGCGCAACAGATGAGGAGCCAGACGGCGACCGGCCTGTCGCCGGTTGTGCTCGCCGACATGGCGACCGTCGTGGGGTGTGGGGTTTCGGCGGCAGAGGTCAAGGGTTTGCGACTCGCTTCCGTTCGTGAACCGCGTTTGCGTCGCCACGGCGCGGCGATGTGCGGCGACGGGCCCGGCTCATGGAATCAGGCGCCCCGGGGCGCCTGCAGGGAGCTAGGCGATCCGGGGCGGTTTTTAAAGAAGGCAAGCCGCCGCGGCAAGCCGGACCCGTGCGACCGAATCGCGCGGGAACGCCCCGGGCGGCGCTCAGTGAAGGGTGAAGTAGCCTCCGGGCAGGCGGAATTCCGCCGGCTTGATGAGCTGGGCCGACGCCACCTTGACCGAATGCAGCTTGCCGTCCAGCTTGCGGCTCCAGAAATCGAGGAACCGGCGCAGGACCGGGAAGTCGGGGGCCAGATCGAAATCCTGCCAGACATAGCTCTGCAGGAGGCCCGGATAGTCGGGCATGTGGTAGAGGATCTCCGCGGTCGTCAGACGATAATCCTTGAGCTGCTTCCCGAAATCGCTTTTCATATTCACCCCTCCGTTCCAGGCCGGACCGTAACCGGCCTCGCGTGGCATCGCTCTTTCGTAGTAGATTCCTCGGTATCGGGTAAAAAATCAATGAATAACAATAGCTTAGCAGCAAGCCCCCCGCACTGCTGCCAGACGCGTGGCCGGCGCTCTGGCGCGCTGCCCCTTGACAGAAAATTAGCCAATCGCTAGATCGGCAGCACTCTATGCCGGTGAGTGCTAATCACGCTGACCAGCAGGACAGGCGCTTGTTCAACCCAGTAACGACGGAGGTTCTGCAATGAAGTTCCGACCGCTTCACGATCGCGTGCTCGTGCGCCGCGTCGAGCAGGAGGAGAAGACGGCCGGCGGGATCATCATTCCCGATACCGCCAAGGAGAAGCCGATGGAAGGCGAGGTCATCGCCGTCGGCGACGGCGCGCGGACTGAGGACGGCCGGATTCAGCCGCTCGACGTCAAGCCGGGCGACCGCATTCTGTTCGGCAAGTGGTCCGGAACCGAGGTCAAGATCGACGGCGAAGACCTGTTGATCATGAAAGAGTCGGACATCATGGGCGTAATCGAGGGCGGCAGCGCTCGGTCCAAGAAGAAGGCTGCCTAAGGAGGGCTCCAGAACATGGCTGCGAAGGACGTTAAGTTCAGCACCGACGCCCGCGAGAAGATGCTG
>Ga0310821_100954_pt1 | contig 11398 bp, 9 predicted proteins | sample P4_ome_FD_201300 | JGI IMG/M metagenome (GOLD analysis project Ga0310821, IMG submission 201300) | Sorghum-adapted microbial communities from Joint BioEnergy Institute, Emeryville, California, United States - P4_Day56_Rep1 | ecosystem: Engineered > Bioreactor > SSF (Solid state fermentation) >... | reverse complement strand
AAATAGCATAAACTTTCCCAGGAAATAGATCAGGCGCAGCAATGTGTCTGTTTTTCCTCGCTTACGAGTAAAAGGAAAGTATATTTTGCTTTATTACTATGGCTCAACATCAAACTTTGTGGTTGCCTTCCTTCTACACAAACGTTACCTGGACGGGAGAAGGGATGGACAATGGAACGCTTTTACGCGACTCCTAAGCGGAAGGAGACCCGCAATCCTTCTTCGAATTTGTGGGCGAGCTTGTGAGTCTTCTGAAGCGGCCTTATTATATCCCTGCGGAGCGTAACGAAGTGACATGTCGATCTCTTCTTCCGTTCCTCGCCACACATTGTATAGATTTTGAACGGTCAACCACATTTTTTAATCCATCACTATAAGGAAAAAAATACTTTCCTAAACCGTAAAAAAGAAGCAGACGCATTTTCGCGCCTGCTCCTTCCACGGTTTATTTGTTCGGTCCACTCCCTTTTATGTGCCCGCCAGTGCAGCAGCTCGTATGCTGCCGATACGATAATCAGCGTCAGCAGAGTAGACGCGGTCAATCCGCCGGGTGTGTAGGGAATTCACTTAGGAATTAAGTCTGCCCATGGCTTCCTGTAATCGTTGGTATTTGCTTTTTTGGTTTACAGAGAAAGAATATCCCATAGAGGAAAGAGTCTCTATAACATAACGGCAGGCTGCCTCGTTCTCCATGCCTTCGATTTCAAGCTCGTACTGTTCCTTGTTTTCCGGAAGTAATGTACGATCCAACTCGCATGTATAGCCTTCAATAAGTTGGAGTTTGCGTCGTTCGTTGCGCAATGTGCCACGTATAACCAAATCCGATGGATTCACCAGGCGGCGGATGGCAGCCTGCCCTTCTTCCGGGAGCAATTTCACTAGTATTTCAGGGTCTTGTCGCCCTGCCTTAAAAACATCCGGCGGGATTTCTTGTTCTAACTCAATGGAAGAGACAGCAGCCGATTCGCTTTTTTGTTTAATCTTTGCACATACAATCCATCTGCTGTTTTCTTCCCTTACACGGAGCATCACACCGTTTTTCCCCATATGAAAGTCAGACATATCAAAATAATAATTGGTTTGACGCAGTACAGGCGCTTCTGCTTCCGCATACGCAAGCAGCTTATCGTACGTTTCTTTTGTGAGCAGCAATTTTAGTTCCTGTTCTTTCTTTGACATAGAAATCTCCTTTTTCTGTGAAAATCATGAGAAAAGAAGGAAGGGAAAGAGGAAATAAGATCCGGGTAAGAAAAAGGCGTTCGCCTTTTTCCCCATTGAAATTCTCTCCTCCTTCTTCTTTCCTCTCTTTTCCTTCGTACCACAAAAGTCAGCCGCCCTTCCCCTCATTTTCATGCCGGGGTTGCGGCTGAGACGCCATGGTGGTTTTCTGTGAAAATCATGAGAAAAGAAGGAAAGGGAAGAGGAAATAAGATTCAGGGAAGAAAAAGGCGTTCGCCTTTTTCCCCCATTGAAATCATTGTCTCGTTCTCTTCTCTCTTTTCCTTCGCACCACAAAAGTCAGCCGCCCTTCCCACAATTTTCATGTTGGGGTTGTGGCTGAGATGCCATGGTGGTTTTCTGTGAAAATCCTGAAATAAAGAAGGAAGGAGAGAGAAAAAAGATCTAAGGAAGAAAAAGGCGTTCACCTTTTTCTACATTAAAAATCTTCTTCTCCTTCTTTCTTCTCTTTTCCTTCTCCTAAGCTAAGGTGCCAGATGAATGGTTACTTTTTGGGTTTTCCCGTCCCATTCCACATCACAATCCAGCTGTTCCGTGATGAAGCGGAGCGGAACCATTGTCCTGGTTTTGATTAGCTGGGGCGGCACATCAATGGTATGCCGTAATCCGTTAACCATTATTGTTTTCTCGTTTAACCACAGCTCTATCCGCGTGCCCCGCGCATAAATTGAAATCTTCTCCTGATGGGCATCCCACTCAACTTCTCCGCCCATTTCCTCAATTAATGCCCGGATCGGCAGCAAGGTGCGCCCGTTCCTGGTGACTGGAACCGTGGAGCGTCCGGGATCGATTTCTTTTTTTGCGCCATTTACGGTCATGTATTTGTTTCCGATTTGCAGAATGATGGTTTTGGTTTTTTCAGACGTGCCAGCTCGGATGCTGACAGGCTTGGACATGGGTGTCTTCATGCCATCGCTGTAAATCGCCTGAACGGTATAGGTGTATGTAGCACCGTTCTCAATGTTTGCATCAGTGTACGTATTCTTCAGTATCGGAAAATCGGTAAGCGGGATTTTGGTGCTTTCTTCGCCGCTTTGCTGCCGGTATACATAATAGCCATCGAGTTTATCCTGGCGCTGGCTGTGCGTCCAGGTAAGCTGAACCGCATTGTTTTTCAGTGTGGCCGTAACGGTAACCGGGGGCGGTATTGTCGGTTTTTCTTCGCATATATCGGATTTGTATAAATCGAGATAGTCGGTGATGATTTTGATTGCATCCTGCCGCAGTTCGCGTGTTAGTTTGGGATTGTGCATAATGTTATCGATGTTTTTCTGCACATCGCAGTTAAAGCCCTGCTGGGCTCTGGCAATGGCGTGAATGATGGCGATAGTAAAGCTGTTCGGTTTTTTCTGCCTGGCTTTCTCAAGATACGGAAGGGCTTTGAGCGGATGAAAATAATCATCCATCAGCAATAAATAGCCTACCACAAAAAGCTCTTCGCCGCTAAGCATAGTTGTGTCGAGCGATTTTACAGGCTTTTTGTAGATGAGCGAAGCATAGATGTCGGCGTTGGTCTTTCCTTCCGTGTTCCAGGAAAGCGCATTGATGATAGAGGCCTTTACATCAATCGGGTTTTTTACGGAAGCAAGGTATGCGGCGAGTTTCTTATCCATGGTGCCTTGCTCTGCGGCGTACCGTACGAGGTCGATGTCCTGATACGCTTCGGAGAACGGGGTAGAGGTCACGGGGGAATCGGCGAGTCCTATAGGAGTAAGCGAAAACAAAGAAGTCAGGAGAACCAGCACAAAAGCAATCGTTCGTTTCATACGTATGACTCCTTTCCTGGTACAAAAAATATAAGGAAATGATTCTTTTCCCCGAGTGTATAGGCAAAGCCGTTCTTTGGCAAGGGGTGGAAATAATGTAGGCGCCGACATGTATGCCGACGCCCATATTCAATTTAGGAGTTGGTTGCCGCTTTTTGCTGTTTTTTGCGTCTTCCTGCAAGAAGTACGCCTGCGATGAGTACGATGGTAAAGCTCCATTTCACTATGGGATTTTCAGCGAAATAGCCGGCAATAAACGGTTCATCGACAATCATTTTTGCTGCCGTCCACGCAAGTACGCCTGCCCCGACATAAATCAAGGATGGAAAGCGTTCGAGCCAGCCGATAATCAGCGTGCTTCCCCAGACAACAATCGGAACACTGATCAGGAGGCCAAGCGCTACGAGAAGGAAGCTGCCGTGTGCCGCTCCTGCTACTGCCAGCACGTTATCGAGTCCCATGACCGCATCTGCGATGATAATGGTGCGAATTGCGGCCCACAGGCTTTCTTCCGCTTTAATGTGATCGTGACTTTTTTCTTCCGTCAGCAATTTGTACGCAATCCAGACAAGCAGAAATCCGCCGATCAGCAGCAACCCGGGGATTTCCAGCAGCCAGACCACGATCAGTGTAGCGATCATGCGAATCACAATGGCTCCGACCGTTCCCCAAATGATGACTTTCTTCTGCTGTTCTTTCGGCAAGCGGCGCGCAGCCATACCGATGACAATTGCATTATCGCCGGCAAGTACCAGGTCTATCACCAATATTGCAAGCAGTGCGGAAAAGAATTCCATCGAGAAAAATTCCATGCATCATCAGCCCCTTTATATTCGATATTTTGACCAAAGCAAAAGACCTTTACCCGGTTGGATAAAGGTCTCAAACAAATCAAAAAGACCTTTACCCGAATCGGCAAAGGTCTTGCTAACAACAGTCATGTTGCCAACAAAGCCGGAGACACAGGTCTCGGAATGACGACTTTGCTGTATAGCTACTCCCCTTTGGAGAATCTTTTGTTATCTTTATGATAAAGCAGAATATATTTCCGGTCAATATCTAAATTTTCTATGTTTCTCCATTTTTTTTGCACAAAAAATTCCAGATAAAATAATTATTTTCTATCCGTTCTGTGTTATATTGGAAAACACCATTAGTAATATTTCATATTTTTAAAAAGAAAAATGGAGAGGAGGGGAGTATCTGATTTGCGGTGGTTAAATCGATTTCGCCTGCTGCTGGCGCTTTTTTATTTTTGTGATATTCGTGTGTATGGAAGAGAGCGTATTCCCGTTTCAGGAATGACGCTGTTTGTCAGCAATCATCGGAACGGAGCAATCGACGGATACGTGTTATTGAAAGCGCTGCCTGCATGCCGCGCGATTGTCGGCAGGAATCTAACGGGTTCCTGGTTCCTGCGCCTGTTTTTCGGTGGCCAAATCGAAGTATACCGCAGGGCGGAGACAGCAGAACAGAGGGCATGGAACCGGGAGAGGATGCGAGAAGCGGCCAGCGTGATGCGGCGTGGCGAGCCGGTTCTTATTTTCCCGGAAGGCACAAGCAAGCTTGGACCATCTCTGCTCCCTATTAAGAAAGGTGCAGCCCTTATCTGCCGCATGCTTCTCGAAGAAGCGGGAGAAGACAGCGAACTGACGATTGTTCCACTCGGTTTGCATTACGAGGAAGGCTGGCGCTTTCGCAGTGCGGCAGAAATTCATGTCGGCCAACCTGTACGTGTCACTAAAGATGAGGCGCGTAATTTGAAGGAGTTGACCGAAACCATCAGGCAAAGCCTTATGGAGATCACCGAGAATTTCGCGAATGAACAGGACCAGCGGATTGGCGAAGCGTTCGCTACGATGCTCCGGTACCATGGGGTTACGGATAGGTCGCATCTCGTCTTGTGCCGTATGTGGGCAGAGCGAAAGATTCCGGAAGAGAAGAGGGGCGAATTTCTTCGCCTATATCAAGCCGCAGACTCTGCGCGTTATCAGGGCGCACCGCTGGTAGCGCGGAGGGGGGGCTGGGCTTCTGCGGCAGTCTATTGGTTGTTGTCCCCGCTTATATTGCTGGCGCTTATGTTAAATATGCTCCCGCTTGCGGGCGGATATGCGGCGGCTAGGAAAATGGCGGACGACAGGAATGTAATTGCTTTATGGAGAATTTTAGTCGGGACTCCGCTTTTTGTGCTCCAATGGGTCATATACATACTAGTGGCTCTGCTATTTTGCCCGTTATCTATGGCAGGCTGGCTGCTCATCGGTTATGCGGGATTAACCGGTGTTGGATGCTGGCTGTTGGATGTCTGGCGGCGCGCCGGAGTAAGAGGGCGTAACCGATCATATGAAGAACGGCAGGCGATTCTCTTGTTTTGTGAGGGGTTTATGAAATGAACATAAAGGTTCATCATCTGGCACCGTTTTATTTTCGGCGGATTTTGCTCCATGAGTATTTTATGGGGGCGCTTTTTCTTCAGATTCTTATCCGGTTGGCGGTTGCAGGCCATTTCGGAAAATGGTTTGTCATGTATATCGCCGTGTTGGGCGTGTACGGGTTTCTTATCCATTACGGACAGCGTTCGCTTTCACCCATCGTCAACCGGTTTCGGCTTGTTTGGAATATCATTATGATGAATTTTGCTTTCACAAGCATCAAAGAGATCATTCCCATTTGGGGGATGAAACCGGTTGACGGATTGCTGGCCGGGATAGACCGCATGCTTGTGGGCGGCGATTTGAGTATCCTTATGCAGAGCTGGTATAGCCAACCGCTCACCGAGATGATGAGTATCGGCTACTTTTCTTTCCTCGTGGCTTTGTTTTCCACATTTATCGCTTACGGGTTCTGGGGCTCGCTGGATAAGTTTTGTCTGCTGTGCGCAGGACTCTTTACCCTGTATGGAATCGGAATTACCGGATATACGCTGCTTCCCGGTGAAGGTCCGTTCGTTCATTTTGCTTCTGCCTATACGCAGGATTTGACCGGCTATTTCTTTACAGATTGGAATCGGGAAATCGTCAAAGCGGGTTCGGCCAGGTATGATGTATTCCCGAGCCTGCATGTTGGCGTGGGCTTGTTTCTGTTGATGTTCTACTATGCCAATCATCGGCGCGTATTTTACGTGTATCTTTTGCCTTTTGTGTTTATTGTGCTTTCTACCGTTTATCTGCGCTACCACTATTTTATCGATTTGCTGGTCGGCGCCTTCTTCAGCATCGTTTCTTACCATCTGGCGAAATCGGTCTACAAAAATAAAATGGAGAGGACGGAGAGGTATGACCTACATTACCGGATTTGAACGTTTGTTAAATATTGAAGAAGACGGGGGAAAAGGACATCATCTCAAACAGCTGACGGCGTTCGGTTTTAACGTTCCGGAAGGAGTGGTTGTCGGCGCTTCTTTCTACCGGGAAAATTACCCGGCACCGCCTGCATTCACGTATGAAGATGAGGCGAAACTGGGGGAGCAGTGCGAGGAGATGGCAGAGAAAGTTAGCAGTATGCCGTTGCCGGAAGCTTTTGCGAGTGAACTGAGAGAGCATCTACACCGTTTCCCGGCAGAGACCCGTTATGCGGTGCGTTCTTCCTCTACTTATGAAGATTTGGCAGGCGCTGCGTTTGCCGGGCAGCATGAGACGTTTCTTAATGTGACCGCGGACGAGGTGGCGGAAAAGGTGCGGGAATGCTTTGCTTCTCTTTGGCAAAAGCATGCCGTGCTTTACCGCCGCTACCAGGGCTTTTCCCAGGAAGGGGCATCGATGGCGGTTGTCATTCAGCGCATGATTGCGGCGGAGACGGCAGGTGTGGCGTTCTCCGTTGACCCGGTAAGCGGCAATCTCGATTATGTGCTTGTCGAAGGCAATTATGGGGTGGGCGAGTCGGTTGTAGGCGGAGAAGCGGTAACCGACTCCTGGGTGGTTGATACGTCGCAGGGCAGGATTGTGGAGCGTCGGGTTAGTGAGAAGGAATACTACGTCGTACCGGCCGAGCGAGGTGTTAAGACACGGTTGCTGCCGCCGGAATACCGGGAAACTCCCTGCCTCTCCGATGAACAAATACTGGAGATCGCAGGTGTGGCAAAAAAGATTGAGCGTGAGTTTCAGACGCCGCAGGACATAGAGTGGGCCTATGCCGATGGACGGCTGTATATCCTTCAAGCCCGGCCGCAAACCACGATTCCACCCCGGTTTACGAGGGATGAATCAGCGGAACGTTTTCCCGAGCCGCTTACGCCTCTTACCTGGTCATACGTAGAAGATGCGTTCAATGCTTCACTTGAACACTCTTTACGGCTGATGAACGTACATCTGCCTACGCGTCCCTGGTTCGCATTGCGAAATTGCTACGTATATGGCAATCAGAACGCTGTCAGGCTGCTTGCTCTGAACAAGCCCATCGAACTGCGGACAGTGGATACACTTGTCGATGAATTGACGTTTATTGAAGAGAAGTTCCGCTGGGTGATGGAGCTGCCGAACGCATGGATGCGGGACCTGGATACTTATCTAATCCGTGTCGGCAAGCTTGGCGCCGTATCGTTTGACGGATTTTCCGCTCCTGATTTCCAGCGCTATTTTAAGGAGCTATTTAGTACAGCAAAAGAATATTTCCTTCCGAATATCGCAATTTCCATGACACAGGGTTTCCTGACGCGGACATTGTTTGAGTATATCGCGGCGGTGAAAGGGGACTTATACGAGGCGCAGACGATGCTGAAGCAGATTATTACCGCTTCCGGGACGAAGACCGGGCAGATTAACCGGGAGCTGTACGAATTGGCAAAGGAAGCCAAGCGGACGCCGGAGCTTATGTCCCTGCTTGCTGAAGGAGGAAAGCGGGCGCTTGCCGGGCTGGACCGCTTCCCCGATTTTGCGGCTTCCTTCCGCTCTTTTATCGACAACTACGGGCACAGGGAAATCAGCTTCGATTATTATAAGCCTACCTGGGCGGAAGCGCCGGAGGTCGTCCTCGATTTAATCCATCTGGCAGCTACGTCCGGCAAGCAGGAAAAAGCCGGGAAAAAGGAAAAGCTGGGCAAGATGGTTAGCTTGAAAGCGACACAGGAGCTGCTCGAGCTGTCGCCTAAGCCGCTGCGTTATTTCGTGAATGAGCTGGTACGGCTGACGCTTACCTATACGTATATTGATGACCTTGAGCACTTCCAGACTACGCGTGTGAATTTGTTGGCGCGCAGGGCGGTGGGAGCGCTCGGAACCAAATTAGTAAATGCAGGACAACTGACCGATCCGTACGATTTGTTTTTCCTGGTAAAAGAAGAGCTAGAGTCGATTGATTCGTTTGAGCTGTCCACAGAAATGCGGGAAAAAATTGCACTTCGCAAGGAAGCCTATCTGCGCGCATACGAACAGGAACCGGCGTGGGATTTAACGAAGGAAGGGGAAGGTATGCCTACAGGGGAAAACGACGGGGAAGAGAGCGAAGGACTGCTGCGCGGCATTCCGGGCAGTCCCGGGGAATGCGAGGGAGTCATTTATGTCGTGCGTGGGCCGGAAGACTTCGCAAATATGCCGGACCAGGCGATACTCGTTGCGCGCACGACCAATCCCGCCTGGACGCCGTTGTTCTATAAAGCAAAAGGGCTTATTACCGAGTCCGGAGGTCCGCTGTCGCATGGAGCCGTTACGGCACGGGAGGTCGGTATTCCGGCGGTCATGTGCGTAAGGGGGGCGCTTAAACGATTCAAGACGGGTGAGCGGGTTCGTCTGGACGGCAGAAGGGGGCACGTACATAGAACCTCCGTCCAGACGCGAACACCGGCTCCTTAATGGAATTCGATCTCATCCCGTTCTGTATTGTACGTAACGGTTAACTCTGAATTATTGAGATACCAGGCGTCTTCTTTTTCGATATAGAAGGTTACGCCGTCTTCTATGGTCGAGACGCCGATTTCTTTTGGCTGTTCTTTGGCGACGCCGAGCGAGAATCCGCTCTGCACGGTGCTGCATCCGCCAAGGCGGACGAAGAAGCGGACGGCGTCCCCGGGTTCGATGTCCATTTCTTTGCGGAACCATGCTATAGCATTAGGGTCAATCGTAAGTTTCATGCGTATACCTCCTTATATCTTTCGGCGATCTTATTTTATTGTATCACATTCCGGGTTCTTCACCGCGTTTTGATGTGGATAGCAGATTGTGCGCCTGTTTTTTGAGGTATTAGAATCTTTCTAAATTTTTTTGGTGAGTCTATTATACCGGGCTTTTTCTATTAAATATAAAGATATGATTTCATAGGGGAAATAGGAGGCTACAATGAAAAAAATCATAGTATATTTTTTGGCCTGCACGATGCTGGTCGGTGGGAGTTTTACCGCTGCACCAGCGCAGGCAGCGGAATTGGATTGACGCTAAGCTTGCATCCACCAAATAGTTCTTATCAGGCGTACGATTATAAAGCGCTTGGTATGTTGGCTGATCGAATCGTAATCATGGCGTATGAATACAATCCGCAAACCGTGAAAAAACCTGAACCCATCGATAAAGTTACCGCCGCGGTTCGCGAAGCAAAGAAGATGGTGCCTAAGGAGAAACTGGTACCGGGCATTATGACCGCTTATGAAACACCGCAAAAACTGCTTGCAAAAGTAGGTGTAGCCAAGCGGGAGAGTCTGAATGGAATTGCCATCTGGCGTCTTGGCATCAACTCTGCCCCGGTGTGGAATATGCTTCGCAGTGCTATCAAGACAAGATACTAGATTATAGAAGAAAAAATATGAGGGCAGCGTATATATGCTGCCCTCATTCTATTATTTTCCGAAAAGTTTCATTTTGTCCATCATATTGTAGACAAGCGTGCTGGCTTCCGCTACAGTAAGTTTCTGGCGCGGTTTAAAGTAATTCAGATTGCCCTGCATCAGCTTTTCTTTTGTCACCATATCCACGTAAGGCACCGCCCAGTCCGAGATGAGCGGAGCGTCATAGTATGTCTGCGACAATTTTTCTTTCACCTTATCCAAATTTGAGTATGTCGGGATTTTCAGATTCATTGCGCGTGCCATGAATACGGCAGCTTCTTCCCGTGTGAGCGGCCGTTCCGGTTCCAGAACGTTTCCAAAAACGTTCGATGTTTCACCCTGGACAAATCCGTTTTTAATGGCGCTCATCAAATAGCCGGTTCCATCGTATCCCCGTCTGGCTTTGCCATATGTAGCGTTATTTACATCGGTAAAATAGCCGGTATACGAAATTGGCTTTAGCCCCTTGGCCCGGGCAAGCATCATAATGAAATCAAACCGCGTAATCTCCGCATCCAAATCTTCTAGCAGGCGTCCGTCAAACAGGTAGATATCCGGCTGGATAACGCCTTTGTAAGCAAGGGCAAGCACATACGGTTTGGCCCAGTTATTCAAGTTATCAAGCTTATATGTTTTATAGGTAATAGCGGCGGCATATTCACCGAATTCATCAATAGGTGCCGTCACCGTTTGGCCTTTACTGTCCACGACCCCGCCGATCGGTATCCATTTGTTGTCCTTCCTCTGCACGACAGAAATATTATGCATAGCTACTTCCGGTGCCACATCGGCATCATATTTAAGTGTAATGTTTCCTGATTGGCTTGGCTTTGTATCGTTTCTTTCATATTTATCAGTGATAGTATAACTTTGGCTGATAAACATATATTCTTGTGTACTGGCTGGGCGCTGGTTGACCTGCACCAGAATATCCTGTTCAGGTAAAAGCGTGCTCATGCTTGTATTGTGCACGTAGGTATCCTTGGGAAAGTCCAGGATCAGTCGGTCGGCAAACATTTTAACCTTCCCGGTTTTAAAGCTGGTATAGAATTTGCCACCGTCTTTGTCATTATGAAAATATCGTAAATCTATAGATATCTGGACATTTGTTTCGCCATTATACACGCCGGGATAATGATTATTCGGACCGGTTGGCGCGACAAGATTCTTAATTTTAATCGGAATTTTGACGTCTCCGCTAGCCGATAATTTTGTTTCGTAGTCTCGGATAGTATACAGAGAAGAAGAGCGGTCCAAAAGAATGTCCTTGTTTTGGCTCATTGCATTTTTATTAGTGTAAAATACATTCACATCATGTGGATTTACCCTTCTGGCATAGTTGATGGGGTCTCTTTTATGATATTCATTTTTTTGATCATACCACCATAGTTCGAAATCGATGCGGTCAATGATATTTGTGGTGATATTTCGTTCCTGCGGCGTGATCAATTTAATAATAAATCCAGAGTTCGGACTATAAAAATAAAAGGAACCATCTTCCTCACGCATATCCGCATGTGACACAGCAGGCAGGAGAAGCATAAGGAAGACAAGCAAGCCGATGATAGGTTTGCGCAATTCTTTCACTCCTTTTTAGAAAAATTTTTCTTCTCTATTTATCGGAGACGAGGAGGATGATTTC
>Ga0310821_100953_pt1 | contig 11404 bp, 12 predicted proteins | sample P4_ome_FD_201300 | JGI IMG/M metagenome (GOLD analysis project Ga0310821, IMG submission 201300) | Sorghum-adapted microbial communities from Joint BioEnergy Institute, Emeryville, California, United States - P4_Day56_Rep1 | ecosystem: Engineered > Bioreactor > SSF (Solid state fermentation) >... | reverse complement strand
CGTGCGCAACTGGACCCAAGCGCTCGCCGCGTTCAAGATCTACTTCGAGGACCGCATCCCCGACTGACATGACAACAGTCGCCCCGGCCTCACCCACAGAACGTCGGACACCCTCACCCTCCCAGCTCTCGATGAACGCCTGGCTCTCGGGATCGCGGTAGCCGCCGCGGCGATGGGCGACACCAAGCCCCGACAGCACCTGCCGGGTGGCTCTCGCGGTGTACGCCGAGCCGTTGTCGGTCCCCAGCGTCAGCGTGCCGGGCGTGATGGCCTGCCCGGCGACGGCCTGCTCGATGACGGCGATCGCCTCCTTGGCCCGGCAGCGCAGCGAGAGGTCCCAGCCCACGATCTCGCGCGTGCAGCAGTCGATGATCGCGTTCAGATAGACCCAGCCGTGCTCGGCCACCCAGATCGACGTCATGTCCATGTGCCACAGCTGCGCGGGCCGCTGCACCCGGAAGAACCCCGGCCGCCGTCGGCGCGGCTCGCTGCGGCGCCGCTGGATCAGGCGCTGCTCGCGCATGACCCGCAGCACGCGCTTGCGGTTGACCTGGCGGCCGAGGCGACGGCAGACCCACTCCCTGACGAGCCGGTAGCCATCGGTCGGATGCTTCTCAGCCTCCTCGACGATCGCCCGCTCGACCTCACAGCTGGCCGGGCGCCGCTGCGGCGAGCGCCGCGGCTTGGGGGTGCGGTAGATCGCCTGGCGGCTGATCTGCATGACGCGCGCCACCACCGACGGGCTGTGGCCCTCGGCGACGAGCTGACGGGCGTGGGTGACGCGCTGGCTCACTCCCACGCCCGCAAGGCGTTTCCCGCCAGCTCCAGCTCGTAGGTCTTGCGGCCCAACGCCCGCTCGAGCTGCGCGACCTTCTTCTTGAGCTCGGCCTCGCCGGTGCGCCCCTGCTTGCCGGCCAGCGACTCCAGGCCGCCGTCCAGCAGCTTCTCACGCCACGTGTAGTACAGCGTCTCGGCGATCTCGTGCTCGCGGCAGACGTCCTTGACCGACCGGTCGCCGCGCAACCCGGCCAACACGATCTCCAGCTTCTGCTGGGCGGTGAACTTCCGGTACTTCCTGCTCTCGCTCAACGACGGTGCTCCTTGTCGACGAGCGGCCCATGCTCGGCCGCGCGCCGGACGGGATCATCGCCCCTTCGGGGCTCCTCACCCGTCCGGCGAGGACCAAGCCATCAACCTGTCAACACGTCACCGGGGAGCGGACCACGAGCATCGTGGCCCCCTTGGGTCGATGGTGCGTTTAGGCACCGCCGACTTCGACCCGCTGCGTTATGTCCCCTTTCGCCACAGCGAGCACCGTGGCATCAATCATCTAGCCGCCGTTGCCGTCCGGGACCGCCGATACGTTGGCCCCGTCTTGGACGACCACGACGTCAACGAGCGAGCGCCCCGCTACACGGTCCGGCGGGTCTTCCTGCCGACGAGCGCGACTGAGTCGTTCACGGTGATCGGCCCAGACCTGCGGCCGGTCGAGCTCATCGAGGGTGGCACGGCAGAACATGACCTCGGTGCATCCGTCGCAGACTCGCGAGATGAGGCGATGGTTACGGCGTGAGTTCTGGCGGTTCGGCGTCCGGGTCACGCCACCCCCGCGATCTTCAAGCGGAGTATCGCTGAGGGGTGCGCTCTGACCGGCGGCTGATGTATCCACCGCTGCGGACGGGACGCGCCCCAGCGGACAAAACCGCTCGCGGCGAAAGCCGAGTCAAGGCGCGAAGCGCACGAGCAGCCGTCTCCATTGGTCTGCCGGGTTTGCGCTGACCAGATAGACTCTCTCGCTCAGGGGGCGCAGACGGTTATCGATCATGGAGGAGGGACCGTCGGGATGAAGGCCAGATTGTTCGTGACGGCTACAGCCGCGGCCGCGGCCACGCTGCTGCTCGCCGCGCCCGCGATGGCTGAGACATGCGCGTCATCCACGCCGTCGCAAGCAGCGTTCCCGCATACGCCGCAGGAGCAGCTCGTACCAAAGGTCGTCGCGATCCAGGTCACCGTCGATGGCGCCTGCCAGCTCACGGTGCAGGACACGGTGACGGACCGGCCCTCGGGCCTTATCGACGGCGATTCGCTTGCCTGGTATCTGAACACCGATGGCAACCCATCCACCGGCTCGCCACTGTTCGCTGGCGCTGACTTCGTCGTGATGCTGCTGGGCAGCTACCCGGACCGCCCGATGCTGATCCCGTACGCCTCCGGCGAGTTCGACGTGGAAGCCGGCACGCCGGTCGCCCGCACAGGCTTCGGGTTCACCGTCAACATCAATCAGCTGAACGCCACCCCGGGAGCGTTCACCATGGTCGGTGTGTCCCAGTGGCGGGGTATCCGGTCCTACACGGACTTCATTCCGCCCGTCACGTCAGTGCAGGCGTCGTCGGTCAGCTTCCCCGTTGCGTTCACGCCGACCGCGACGCCTGCGCCGGCGACGGACAATCCCACCGCCGCTCCGAACGTGGAAAAGCCTGCGTGCCGGCCGCCGAGGCTGATCGGGAAGTCGCTGCGCGCGGCACGGCGGGCGATTACGCGCGCTGGCTGCCAGCTCGGGACGATCACCCGCCCGTCGTCGCGTCGCGGGAGGCTCGTAGTTGTGAAGCAGCGCTCCTCTGGTGACCGGGTGAGCATCACCCTCGGCGTGAAGCGCCACCGCTAAGCCGCGCACGCTGCGCTGCGCCCCAGCTACGGGCTGGGCGCAGCGCAGCAACCGCCGCCCAAACGAATCCAAGCGTGCAGGCGGCTGGTTGGCCGACAACGCCGCTCTATTCAGGGCCCTATGATCCGCCAGCCGACTGACCGATGTCGTAGAGCCGACAGTCCCAGGAGCTGGCCACCGACCGCGGTGCGCGCGGTCACATCGCAGACGTCCGGGATGCCTTGTGTGGAGGCGACAGCGGATTCGATCTCGCCCAGAGGAGGACCTAGCGGCGCGCGAGTCAAGTCCCAGGACGTGGTGTAAGAGTCGAGCGCTCACCTCGTCGGTGAAGCTGTTGGCTGCTCAGGCCGCGACGAGCTCGCCGACCTCCTGATGTTCGATGGTGGGCAAGGTCAAGGCCTGGTCCTTCGTGGCCGAGAGGACGGTGGCCATCGATTGCTTGCTGATGTAGCTGCGGCCGACCAGCCACTCATCGTTGGCTTCGATGGCGAGCATCGAGACCAGCCGGGTCAGGCTGGCGTCGTCGGGGAAGATCCCGACGACGTCGGTGCGGCGGCCGATCTCGCGGTTGAAGCGCTCCAGCGGGTTGGTGGAGCGCAGCTTGCTCCAGTGCTCGGCCGGGAACGCGTAGAAGGCGAGGATGTCGTCTTCGGCCTCTTCGAGCATGCCGGCGATCTTCGGCAACCGGGCCTCGAGCTGGCCGATTGCCTCCCCGAGTCGGTGGCGCGCCTCCTGCAGCGAGCTGGCGGTGAAGATGCCGCGGACCAGCGCGCCGAGGACGTCGTGCTGGTCCTTGCGGACGTGGCCGCGCAGGTCCCTGAGGAAGTGGACGGTGCAGCGCTGCCAGGGCGCCCCGAGCACCGTGGCGAGCGCGTTCTTCAGGCCCGGATGGGCGTCGCTGATCGCGAGTTGGACGCCGACCAAGCCGCGCGCAACCAGGCTGCGCAGGAAGTCGCGCCAGAACGCCTCGGTTTCGGCCTCGCCGACGTCGAGGCCGATGATCTCGCGGCGTCCGGTCTCGTGGACGGCGTGGGCGACGACGACGCACTTTCTGGCGACGCGGCCGCCGTCGCGGACCTTCTCGACCTTCGCGTCGACGAACAGATACGGGTAGCGGCCCTCCAACGGCCGCTGCCGGAACGCCTCGACCTGCTCGTCGAGCAGCCCGGCGATCCGCGAGACCTCGCTCTTTGAGATCCGCAGGCCGAGGCTCTCGACGAGCTGATCGACACGCCGGGTCGAGACGCCGCAGACATAGGCCTGCTGAACGACGCTGACGAGCGCCTGCTCGGAGCGCTTGCGCGGCTGCAAGAACCCCGGGAAGTAGCTGCCCTGACGCAGCTTCGGGATCTGCAGTTCGATCTCGCCGGCGCGAGTGTCCCAGCGCCTGGACCGGTAGCCGTTGCGATGCGTCGCGCGGTCCTCGGTGCGCTCCCCGCGCTGCGCGCCGATCAGCTCTGAGACCTCGACCTCCATGATCTCTTGGGCGACCGCCCGCACCGACTCGCGGATCACGTCGGCATGCTCCTCGCGCAGCACCTTCCGCACGACCTCCTCGATCGTCATCCTGCTCTGCTGTCCGGCCATCGCCGGCCTCCTTGTTCGTCGAACCCTGAAGAAGTCCGACGATGATGAGCGCCGCAGTGGCCGGACCTACGTTCCGACCGACGCCGTCTTACACCACGCTACGGGACGTGACCGCGCGCGCGACCGACCACACGGAAGCGGGTACCGTCGCAGAAGGGGCGAAGACGGTTCCCGATGATCGCCCCTGCGCTTCGGTTCTGACCGGAGGGGACGTAAGCGACATGCGCCTTCCAGCTGCTGCGGGCGAACGCCATCGGCCATTCGTCGCGGTCCATACCGGGACGGGTCGGGTAGCGGGCATCGTCGAGCAGCTGTTCGCGGCGCTCATCGGCGCCGGGTCGGTTCAAGACCAGGATCCGAGGCCATCCGGCGCGGATCGCTCGGCGCATGTGAGCGAGAATCGCGCGGTGGCGGCGACGGTCGAGAATCACGGTGATGACCCGTCGCGTGGTCTTGCACTGCGGGCTGTCGGCCGTGGGGGAGACGGGCGGCGGCGAAGACTGCTCAGGCTCGCCGGCCTCGGGCGGCTGCGGATCAGGGGCGGGGGCTGGCGGCGGTTCCGGCGGGGCGGGCGCTCGCTGGGTGGAGCAGGGGCAGGGCAGCGTCTCGCAGTTTCTCTTCAGCCGAGTCGCGGATTGCCCGTGTTCATCGGGCTTCTGGCGCTAGCCACATGTAGTTAGCGGGCGTTGTCGGCGAGCGGGTGGTCGCCGTGAGAGCGACGAACGAGAGCGCCATCACATCAATAAGCGTTGTTGTGGTAACGGCGGCATCGGATCAACGAACTTCGTTATGACCGCTGCGCTTCCGACTCTCCCTGCTGGACCTTCCGCCTCGTCGTGTTGTGCGCCGTCGGCCGGCCTGCGGCCGTCGCTGGACGCCGAGCGCGTGGCGACGCTGGCCAAGGCGCTTGCCGAGCCGCTGCGCGTCCGGATCCTCGACGTGCTCGGTCGCAGCGACGAGGCGGTGTGTCAGTGCGAGCTGATCGCGCTGTTCGACATCAAGCAGTCGCTGCTTTCGCACCACATGAAGAAGCTCACGGACGCCGGCCTGGTGACCGTCGAGCGCCGCCACAGATGGGCCTACTACTCCACTTCCGCCGACGCCCTCCAGGAGCTGACCGCATGGTTGAGCTGACCACGCCTACCGCGACCTCGTCCTGCTCGACGCCGAGCCCGCGACGCTCCGGCACCCGCTCGACCTTCAGGCCCTCGACGCGCTCCACCCCGGCGAGCTGCCCGCCGGTCTCTCGATCGTCGAGCCCCGCCAGGTCCGCCGCCGGTTCGATGGCGCCCACCTCGACCCCGAGCCCTCGACCCCCGTCGAGCACGAGGCCGTCGAGCTGGAGCCCGAGCCCATACTCGCCCCCTGAACGGCAAGCCCCAGCCCTCCGCGCGTTGGGCGAAGGCGCCGGGGCTCTACACCCGTTCGGTGCCGCACAGCGTCGTCTCGTTAGACCTCGCCGCGCCCCATGCAGCGCGTGCAGTTGCCGCTGCCGTTGCACTTCTCGCACGGCTCGTTCGGCATGATCAAGTTCACCTTCTCCCCCCGACCCTCGCATCGCGCGCAGTTGCCGGTGCCATCGCAGGCGGGACACGTCGCCACTGTCGATCCTCCTTGTTCTCCATGGCTGGTGGCCGTGGCGGATCATAAACAGCCCGCCCGGCTCTGAAAAGGGGAGCGTTAGGCAGCTCGCCGCCTCGCTCTGAGTACCCCCAGGGGGTAACCCCATCGCGGGGAAACAGACGCCGCGAAGGGGGTCGGATTTCTCGATGCACCGTTCGCTCGCCGAACGGAAATTGGTCACCTGGACCATAACGAAACCCCTGCTCTAGAGCCAAATCTCGGCGCTGGAGCGCTGAACGAAACCCGACCTGCCCGAGCCCACCGCCTGGCCCTCTCCTCCGAAGGTCAGGCCGCCTCGGGCCGACTGGAGGATACCCCCGCCCATGAGCACCGAACTGCCCGCGCCGCCGGGCCACCTCTCCGAGCCGAGCAAGCGGCTCTGGCGCGAGACCGTCGAGCGCTACGAGCTGGCGCCTCACGAGCTGCGGATTCTGCGTCTCGCCCTGGAGGCCGTCGACCGCTGCGAGCAGGCCCGCCGCGCGCTCCGCCGTCACGGCCTGGTCATGCTCGACCGCTGGGACAAGCCCGTCCCCCGCCCGGAGGTCAAGATCGAGGCCGACTCGCGCGCCGCCGCCGCCCGCCTGTTCGCCCAGCTCCGTCTGCCCGACCCCGAGGAGGAGGAGCCCCAGCCGCGCACCCGTCATGGCCGGTTCGGGCCGAAGGGCGGGCAGGGCCGCCGCGCCCGCGACAAGTCCGCGCCGGGGGCTCGCTGATGGCCCGCCTGCGCCGCCGCCCCGTCGAGGTCGAGCCCGAGCCCGAGCCTTGCGCTCCGGCTTTGCCACGCAAGCCGCCCGCGACGGGTACCTCAGCGCTCAGATCGCTGACATCACCCGCCACCGCGACCGCCGCGTGTTGGACGGCTACATCCAGGCCGGCCGCGGCGCCCAGCACATCGCCCGCGTGCTCTAGTCCAGCCGCCAGCTCCACCGCGTGGGGCATGCAAGCAATCCAAACGAACGCATGTTCGCATTCACGCGGTCGTAACTGCCGCGTTTACACCTTGCGGACGGCCCGGTATGGTGCGCCGGGTCCAGCGTCGAGATACCTACGGAGGGGTCCAAGGTGAAGTCTCTCTCGCTGGCTGCTACGAGCACGGTGCTCGCGGTAGCCGCCCTAGCTCTACCGGGGGCATTGGGCTCAGACGTCGCCCAGGCTCACTCGTGCAGTAGCCGCTACACGCATGCTGTCGTAGGTGGCGAGCACAAGTGTCTGGGCACAGGCCAGATCTGCGATCGCCGCCATCAGCGGACCTATCGTCGCCACGGGTTCGTGTGCAAGGCCGGCTCGGATGGGCGACCGCGTCTCCATCGCCGCTAGATGAAGGCCCTGATCGGTGTGCTGCTGATGGTTGCGGCGCTGCTGGCTGCGGCGCCGTCCGCCGGCGCAGCCGTGTGCTCGGACTACGCCAGCCAAGCCGAGGCCCAGGCGGCGGCCGACACGCGCGACGGTGACGGTGACGGGATCTACTGCGAGGAGCTGCCGTGCCCGTGCGCCGGACCGACATCGGCATCTGACAACAAGCCGGCACAGCCCACGAGAAGCGAGTGTGTGCGCACGCGACGCGTCGTCAGGGTCGCCATCAGTCGTACGCGCTACCCGGCCGTGTTGGCGCATATCCGACAAGCGGTTCGCGAGGGCTGGCCGCGGGTGCTACGCATCAACCGTCCCGGAGCCGACGCCCGGCGGGAGCGGGCCCTCGCTGGTATCCCAACCCGTCCCGGCATGGATCGTGATGAGTGGCCGATGGCATTCGCGCGCAAGACCTGGCGCGCACACGTCGCTTATGTCCCGTCTGACCAAAACCGCGGTGCCGGCGCCAGCATCGGTCTGAAGCTGCGCCGCTACTGCAACGGCGTCCGATTCAAGGTCATTGGCTACTAGCAGGCTCGACGGAACACCCCGTCACGCTCTTGGCAGGGCTGCTCTTCGGTGGCGAGAATCAGACGCGTCGCACGACCTTCTAGGTCCCGCCCACCGCATCGGTGGCGACGCGCCCGTTCCAGCGCAACGTTCATGCAGACCATCGTGAGATCGACCGCCCTGGTGGCGCTGGCGTGCGCGGCCGCAGCGCTGCTCGGCCCCTCGTCTGCTGCCGGCGCGGTCCGCCACGGCGCCGTCGACGACCCACCAGCGCAACGCACGCCTGCCTTCGACAACGCCAACGTCCGCTACGAGCCGGACGTCATGCGCGTCGAGGTCGCATACGACGAAGCGGGGACCGTGCGTGCCTCCGTCTCCTTCTACGACCCGCCGGGAACGAGCGCGACATCTCCGAACTTCAACGTCGCGCTCGAGCTCGCCGACTGCACCTCCGACGAGGACGACACGCCGACGCTTCGGATCTCCTTCGACCGTGGCATCTACAACGGCAACATCATCGAGCGGGCCTTCGCCACCCGCAGCGACGCACTCGGCAGCCTCCAAGCCCAACCGACTGTGAGCGCCGACGGTCGCACCTTCACGGTCGAGTTCACGCACGCCCTGCTCGCTGGCCAGAACTACACATGCGTGCGCCCAGCTCTGAGACAGGCGCCGCCGTTCTCGCCCTTCTACTTCGCAGGATTCGAACCGCCCCGGCCAGCCCCGATTCCTCCCCCAGCGCGAACGCCCACGCCCCCACGCGCGGAGATGACTGCCAGCGCGGCAACGCAAGCCGCCGACGCGTATCTGGCCGCCAGATACGGCGAACGCTGGACCACCGGTACGCGCAAGTGGCTGCGCTGCCCCGAAGAGGAGATCTTCCCCGAAGGCCTCGACGACGACTCCCCCGCCGCCCTGTGCGAGTTCGAGGTCAGCTTCGGCCAGGTATTTCGCGGCGGGAGGTTCCTGGTGACCCTCACTGACAACCAGTTCTCCGTGCCCAGCAGGACGTTCAGCACCAGCACCTACTCCAAGACGCGCCGCCGCTGCAGCCGGCTGAGCGCCACCCGAGGCGGCTACGTCAACGGCGTCAGACTGACCGGCCGAAGATTGCGCGCCAGCGGCTTTCTCGGATGCCGGTACCTGCCCGGCGGGGCCGGCATGGTCGGCGACATCGACGCAATGGCCGCCGCCCGCTGGCCCCGACCGTTCCCCGCGACCGTCACCGTCGGCCTCCACGGCACCAACCGCGCCGGCTTCGAAGACCGCGCACGGTTCCCGTGCCGCGTCACCCGCCGCGGCCGCCGCGAGGCACAGCGCTACGTCTTCGACTGCGCCAACAAGCTCGGCGACGGGTTCCAGTACGCGTTCACGGTGCGGGCACCACGCCGGTAACTGCGGAGTTGCCCCGGGCGCCGGTATCGAGGCTCTTCTTCTAGGTGTGGAAGGAGCTGTCGGGGAGCAGCGCGATCGTCTCCGACTCCGGCAGTGTCTGCCCGGGCTCGTGCTGCGACACGCCATGAGTGTTCGGCCCCTCCACGCTCACGAATATGCGCCGCCGACACGGCCGCCAGACCAACAGCCTCAGCGCATGCGCCCCGCGGGGCGCATGCGCTGTACGAGGTGGGACGGTCAGCAAGTCAACGCAAACCCGCCCGGCAGGGCGAGTTCCAAGCCGCTAACGGTCAAGCCTTCCATGCTGACCACGTGCAGCGACGCGGCGCGTGTCCGGACCTCGATCGCGCTCTGCCCGCACATACTTCCCTGACGTCCCCTCTCGTGCATCGCCGCCTCAAAGAACGGGCTGTCGATCGTGGTGTCGTTCGGGGTGCGGTAGTGCGGGTCGTTGGTGACAAACGCGACGAAGCGGCCGGTCGACGGGTTCAGCACGTAGATCCGGTAGCACGTCGCTCCGCAGCTGTAGTGGAGTTGGAGGCCGCCCATCGCCGCGACACGGTCATCGGGTCGACCCTCAACCGCGGTGATGTCGCTCTCGGTGGATTGCCCAATCCGATGCGGCCCGGCCGTTCCGGCTTGCGGGTCTAGCGTGATCATCTCGCTGCGAGGGAACGGACGCACGAACACGTTCGTGCTAGGTCCGTTGATCCGGAGATGGTCGGGATCGACGATCAAGAGCGCCATCCGGCCGATCGTCGAGCCGCGCGGCACCGTTGCCGTGATCGTGGCCCGGCCACGACGCACAGTCGCGGTCGCGAGGATGCTCAGGTTGTCAGAGCGACGGGCGCCGTATAGCAGGCGAAGGCGTCGCGAGTGCTTCCAGCCGGAGGTCTTCACCGTGAATGGCCGGTCGACCAGCACGGTCTTGGCGACATCGATCGTCGGTCGCGCATACGCCGTCGTAGGGGAACCCGTAAGCCCCAGAGCGATGACTGTCACGACGCCAAGTACCGCCGCCCATACCAGCGTGCGGCTTCGGCGCCAGCCCTCACCCCCAGCGCATCCCCCACGCTGCGGCTCGATCTGTGCCCTCCTCCACCTACTGAGCGCCGCCCGCTTTCCACTCATGGATGGCTGATCGGACGCGCTAGTACCGGGCCGCACCCATCGGGACAGCCGGTGGACAAGCATCCGGCTGGCCCCAGATCGTCCGCCTGGACTCATGTGCGATCTCGCACAGTCAGGACACGTGAAACGATGAGGATCAGCATGCAGTTCCGGATCTCGCATGTCGCTCGCGGGGTCGCGGCTGTCGCCGCCAGCGCTGCGTTACCTGTCGTCGGTGTGCCGGCCGCGTCCGGCGCCCATCCGGTTCGTGCCACGGTCGCGCAGGACGGGCCCGCGTGCAACGAGGCCGAGGCTCAAGCCGCGGTGCGTCAGAAGCCGTTTCGCCGTGCGCTCTGGCGCGCGCTCGGGCGCAGGTTCGCCCGCCCGAAGGGGATGCCTGCGTCGGACGAGTTCGTGATCGGCATGTTCGTCCTGTACGAGGTCGAGTGCTACGACCTCACGGGCGACGGGCACGACGAGATGATCGTGGAGCCCGCGTGCTGCAACACCTCGAGCCCAGACCCATGGGCGATCTTCGCCCCGGTCGGCGATCGCTGGCGCCTGGCCTACCACCGCCTGCGCGCAAACGTGTGGTCTGTACACACATCGACGTACCGGTCCGAGGATGGCAGCCACCAGGCGTCAGTCGAAGCGAAGATCCCGGTCTTTCGCCGGCGTGATGCGCTCTGCTGCCCGTCGCGGTTCAAGTACGCCTACACGGTCTACGACGGCACGCGCTTCGTCCGCCGCGTGCACTGACCGTGACCGGTCGCTGAGCACCCAGGCGGCGTTGAATGATCACGCTCGTACACCGGTCCAGTCGTGGCCCTTAACGGTTGGGAACGCCCAGACCTCCCGCCGAGGCAGCCAATGGGTCCTCCTGGTGGCCCGAGCCTCGGCGATCAACGATGTGAGGCAGGTTGCGGGTGCGGAGTGCATGGCGGGTCACGGGAGCGGCGATCGTGGTCTCGGTCGCCTGGGCAGCAACGGCGGCGGCAGCCTCGGAGGATTATGCGCCGGGAGAGGTGATCGTCGTGTGGGTCTGTCCGATCTTCTGTGTGTGGTCCGGGGTGACCGATCGGCCCGTGGGGGCCGGGAAGGACATCCATGACCGACATCGTTGGAGGCGCACCGTTTAGGGACCAGTGCGTCAAGCAGAAGGGC
>Ga0310821_100947_pt1 | contig 11493 bp, 9 predicted proteins | sample P4_ome_FD_201300 | JGI IMG/M metagenome (GOLD analysis project Ga0310821, IMG submission 201300) | Sorghum-adapted microbial communities from Joint BioEnergy Institute, Emeryville, California, United States - P4_Day56_Rep1 | ecosystem: Engineered > Bioreactor > SSF (Solid state fermentation) >... | reverse complement strand
ATGGTGGCGCTGAGGGCGGAGAACATCAGCGGGATGCCGTATTTGTCGAAGTACCGGTTGTCCCTGTAGCCGGGAGCGCCGCCTCGGCCCATACTGTCTGCCGTGTTGGCGTTGATCTTGGCGCTTACGCCGGACGGCGTGATGAATCGCTCCCAGACGATGTTGAGGCGGTCTCCGACGAACTGGGCGCAGTGACCGATGAATCGGGTTCCGGCGGGGATCAGGACATTCCGGCCGGTCGGCGCGTAGACGTCCCGGTCGACGGAAGCCACGACCTGGCTGCACATGACGCTGAAGATCGGGGTTTCGATCACCGCCTTGACGACCCGATCGACCGTGAGAATGCGCGACCGGTCGACGGGAAGAGTCGTATCGACGGACGGGAACAGATTCGGATCGTAGCCAGTATCGAACGTCTTCATACCGAATCTCGGCGCCGCCCCGAAGCCGCCGGCCTCGGACAGTCGGCCGAATCCGGACCCTCGGCGCATGTCGTTTGCCCTGGCGATGGCTCTTGCTCTCGCGATTTCCTCGCGCGACGGGCCGGGATCGGCGGTCCGCCGGTTCTCCACCGGCTCCGGTTCCGGCTCCGGCTCGGAAATGTCGATGACCATGCTGATCGAGAGCTGGGGTGTGTGCTTGGCGTCGCTGGTGATGAGAATCCCGGTATCGAGACTCCGGCCTTTTGTGTCCTTGTAGCGGATGTCGATGTCGCAGCTCCGTCCGGGCTCGAGCACCTTGCCGGCGGCGCAGTCGCCGCCGAGCACGAGATCGCTGCTCGGGGTCGTTGCGATGATGCTTTCGATCGTCGTCTCGACGTCGCCCTCGTTGATGATGCGCGCGCTGCTGGTGACCGTGCGCCCGGGTTGGGATTCCAGGAACAGGATCTTGGGATTCGCCGTCAGTCGGGCTCCGTCGATCGGCTTGGTGTTGATGGCGAAAAGCAGCTCTTCCTGGCTCCGCTGCACGGCCTGTTCGTCGAGCCCGATCGGCTCGTCGATCTGCTGTGCGGGGCCGTTGTCACACGCGGCGAGCGTGACGGCGAGAGCCACGGCAAGCGCGGCGTGCGAGACCGAGGTCGCGCGCCTCCGGGGGCGGTGAGGCGTCAGGGGCATGGTCAGCCTCCAACTATCGCGCTCACGACTTCGGAGTCGTCCCGAATGCGGATGACGCAGATCTGCTTGTCGCCGTTGCGAAGAACGAAGTCTCCGACTGCCTCGGCGACGAGAATCTCGCCGGCCACGCCTGTCGTGCGGACGTTTACCCGGGTTTCGACGCCGTCGACGATGCGGTAGACGACTGGGCGATCGATCACCTTTGCCTTGTCCCGGAAGTCAAAGTAGGTCCAGACGCCGTCCGTGTAGACGAGCTCCGGTGCGATGACGCGGTCGCCTTCGTGAACCTCGTACATCTTCATGTTGAAGATCATCCGCCCGCTGGTGAGATCGGGGCGGCCGCTGTTCGCCGGACCCTTGGCCATGAGCGGCTCGACGGCCGCACCTTGCAGGTTGGCTGTCTGGACCCCGGCGCCGCGCGTGCCCGGGGCAAAGAGGGCGAGGCGGGTGCTCGAGCCATTGAGCCAACCGCTGTCCGCGACCGGCGTCGGCGCCGGCGCGTCGACGAAAACGTTGATGTCGGTGATCTTCTTCGTGTTGTAGCTTTCGGCTCGGACATAGAAGGTGTAGAGATTTCCAGAAGTCCCGACGACGGTGAGGCTGGTGTCGATCCCGCTGGCGCCGGAGCGCACCGCCACGACGTTCGGGCGGACCATGGCGGCCTGCACGTAGTAGGATTCGCCGATGAAGACGTCGGAGACCGACTCCCACTCGGGAAGCACGATCATCGTCACCATGTAGTCGCGGATGCGGATCGGCATGATCAGCTCCGGACTCCAGTAGAACCGGACCACGCCAGGCGCTATCTGCCCGTTCGCCTTGTTCTTGGTCGGCTGACCCCAGGCATCCTGAGTCGTGCCGAGCGGAATACCGAGGCTCCGGCTCAGCGGCATGTAATTGCCCTGGGCCTGCTGCGCACTGCGCTGGGCCGACCCGTCGCCGACCATCAGGGCGGCGTCGGCGGAGCCGTATGCCGAAGCTCCGTAGCTCGGCATGGGCTGCTGGTCGTAATAGCCGGATTCGCCGCCGGTCGCGCCGAAATCGGGCCGAGGGGCGCCTTGCGCGTATGCGGCGCCAGACAGTGCGGTGGAGGCCAGGAGGGCCAGGGCGAATGTTTTCAGGAAACGGAGAGCCATGGTAACTACTGAGCCTTCCTTGCGAGCGTGTAGTTCAGGACGGTGAAGCCGGTCGGGTTCAGATAGATCTGGTCGCCGGTCACCGATTTGGGCTCGTATGTGACCTCAAGCGTCGCGACATAGTCCTGCTCCGACACGATCTGCTCGTGTCGGTCGCGACGCACGACCGTGAAATCAACCTGGTAAAGCCGGTTGGTGCGGAAGGCGCTGACCGAGACGATTCGAACTTCCTGCGTCATGTCGTTGCGCCGCAGGTCGTCGAGCAGCGGCGTGATGGTGTTGACGAAGGTGTTGTAGGCTTCGCGCTGCGTCATCAGATGCAGCTTGCCGCCCAGCGCCCAGCGCCGCTGCATCTCCTCCTGGCTTCGAACGACGGTGTTTCGGAGGATGACGTACTCGCGGACCAGGCTACCGGTTAGGAGGTCGAGCCCCTCCATGGTTTTGGTGATCGGACGGATTGTCGAGACGACGTCCGAGGACTCGGCGAACTGAACGAGATAGGGGCGGACTTCCTTGAGCGGCGTCAGCCCGAAGATCGCCATGGAGAGAGACACATTGGCGATGATGCTGGCGATTGCGATCGAGGCGAACAGCCGCGCGGTCCAGAGGTAGCGCCGCTCCTTCAGCGCCGGAACGTCATAGCGACCGGGGTATTCCCCGGAGTCCGGCTTCGTCCCGGCTGATCCCTTGTCTCTCTGCTTCGTCATTGTCTTAACCGGACATGCCGACGATGGCGCCCGCCGGAATGTTCATCGGAATTTCGACGCAAGCGCAGGGCGAGGCCTTAAGATCCTCGGTTCCGGAGCCGACGCCGATGGGGTCCGGAGTAAAAATCGACGTAGAGCAGGCGCCGAGAAGAAGAATCAATGGAACAGTGAGAAGAAAGCGCATAACTGAACCTTTTGTTCGATGAAATCAAATTCGGCGTCGTTATGTATAAGCTATAATACTCGCCATCTGATGTTTAAGTCGAGAACGGTGATTTTCAATAAAAAAGCCGGCCAGCAGTCGGCCTCGGCGTGTATGTTTTTGTCTTTATTCGTGCCGGCGTCGAGGCGCTCGGGTCCGCCGCGTCGCCGGGCCGGGATGCCGTTATTGGTATTCGAAGTATTGTTCGTTGCCGGCGTCGGCCTTGACCTGGGCGAGCAGTGCGACGTCGGATTCGACGTCGGCCAGGGTATCCGTCATTCCGAGTTCGGCGAGCATGGCCCGAAGATCCGGCGAATAGAGAATGCGTTCCGCTTCCAGAATCAGCGCATCCACCTCGGGGCGTCCGCCATGTGTCTCGTTGTAGTAGTCGATTGCGTTGCGGATCATCCAGATCGACTGGTCGATGCCGCCAAGATGGGCATGGTTGATCACTTCGCCCGCGTTCGGGCCTGAGGACCAGCGGCGGTGGGCGCAGCTTGGAGAGACGTCGAAATAGGCCGACTGACGCTCCAGGTGTTCGCGGGTCGCCTGCATCGGGCCTGAGAAGCAGCCGGGTTCCTTGTCGAGGAGCTCGTTCCAGAGCTCGAGGCTCGTCACCGGACCCGTCTGTCCGTCGCCGCGGCGAATGTCGTCCCAATAGGCCTTGCGCTTGCCGGCTTCCAGATAGTACTGGCCGGCGATGACGAACGGGCTGTACGGCTCGAATCCACCCTCCTTAGGGGAGCGCTGAATGCCGGTCTTGACTTTGTAGCTGTCGTACTCATCGTTTGCATAGAAGGCGTTGATTCTCTGGATGCCCTGCGTGTCCGGAATGCTGTCGACGGTGGTAAAGGGCGAGCAGGTCTCCTCGCCTCGGATTCCGCTTCGGTTGCAGTAAGGATTCTGACGGCGCACACCGAATACAGTCTCGGGCACCTGGGCGGCCAAATCCGGGTAGATCGACTGGACGACATCGAGCGCGTGCTGATATCGATCCCCGTCGCCATAATTGGTTTGATCGAGCTGCCAGAGGCGGCTCTTCAGGACCCCGAAAGCGTAGTCGGGATCTTCGTAGAGGATCGAGACGATGTCGTAGAGCGTGTTCTCCATGAGATACATGTGGAGCTTGCGCTCTTCGTGCTCATTCACATAGCCCTCGAGCGTCCTCAGCTGATCCTGCATGCGCAGAATCGAGGTCAGCTCGTTGTGGGCGGTCGTTGCCCGCAGCACGGCATTGTGGAACTCGGACGAGCGCGTCATCGCCAGCCGTCCGTTGCCCCTTTCCCTGAGCTCGTCTTCCGGCGTGACATAGGTAGGGTTCACCGGTCCGCTCGCGGAGAATGTTTCCATTGACCGCAGGGCCTCGCCGGCGCTCCTGACTTCGGCCATGAGGCTCATCATCTCGGAAACCTCGGCCTGAAGACTGAAGAGCGCAAGCTTCACCGCGGCGTTGTTTCGGAACTCGTCGGAGACGGTTTCGGCCTGTGCAAACAGCGCCAGGAGCCGCTCGTGCCGATCCTGGTGCCGGGCGATCGATTGACGCTTCACAAGAGCGGCCGCATAGGCGTTGATCGCAATCTCCCGCAGCTCGTCCCGTCGTTTGCGGAGCATCGCGGCTTCCTCGACGCCGCTCGGTCGGCTCGGCTTCACGTGCGCCGAATGGATCCGCCGGCGTAGATCGTTGATGCCCTCGGTGCCGTCGAGATTCGCGTGAACGTCTGGCAGGGCGTCCTTGGGGAGCACCGCCTCCGGAATCTGCGTGATCGCATCGGGATAGGCAGGATCCGGCGAACGCGGCGTGCCGCTCGAGCGCAACGTGGCCTGGATGGACGCTTCGAGCGTCGACAGGCTTGCGTTCTCAAGCGTTGCGGGGTCGATCCGGCTGAATCCGCCGGGGATCAGGGATCCGGTGCCAAGCGCATCGCTTACCTTGCGGGCGTTCTTGAGAGCTTCGATTGCGTGCTGAATGGAGGCCGGGTCCGTGACGGGGCACGGGGAGGGGCAGCAAGGAGGCGACAACGGCGTCGGGCAAACAAGGGAATAGGCTGGCTTCTGCAAGAGGCAGAGCGCAGCGGCGGCGACGCCGATCGAAAGAAGAAGAGCTTTGCTGCTGCGCATGGTCGGTCGAATTCCTGCTTGAGGCTGCCCCTTGCTGCCGTGTGATTCGGGTTCGATCGCGGTCGCCGCGCGGTCCCGGCGCGCTCGCCGTTGGGGACCGGCGGGCGCGACCCTTCAGCCCGTCCGGCTAATCGAGTTTCCTTTTGACCCTGCGAGCGTTGCGGGTGTAATCCACGACGTCCTTGTTGCCGGTCATCCGCCCGAGCTCTTCCGTAACGTCGATAGAGACGTCGGTCATCTCGTTTATATCGTCGGCCCTTGCCGCCTTGTTGAGAACGCGGCCCATGCTCGGCTGACCGGCGTGCTTGGCTATGATCGTAACGGCCTCGCGGGTTGCTTGCTCTCCGTCCTTCTGACCGGCCCTGACAAGGCGGCGGGAATCGGCAATCTGCCTTGCGGCCTCCCAATCGCCGTTGCGACGGGCCGTTCGTTCCGCAATGCGTAGAGCATTGTCGATCGAGACTGGATCCCTGGTTCGCACCGCGCTCTCGGCGTCGTTGATGATCCGTTCGAGGTCGCGGTCTCCGCTTGCCTCTGCGAGAAGTTCGGCGCTTTTCCAGAACAGCTTGTTCTTGGCAAGGCTGTTGGCTGCCTCCTCGAGCTCGGTGAGCCATCCGGCCATCTGCTCGTCGCCGCCACTGGCCTCTTTCGCTCCGGCGAAGACGTCGCCCGGCTTCGAGCCGCCGATGACCCCACCGAACCAGCCGTCATCCGATACGCGTTCGCCTTCTGGCGTGGCGCTGACGGTCCTGCGGGAGCCGGTGATGGTGTAGTCGGAATCGATATGAACGTCCGGCGCCGAGGTTCCGCCCTGGGCCATCAGGATGTCGGTGTCTCCGGCCATGGCGTTCGCGGCCTCCGTCTCGACGAGAGAGGTTAGCAGGGCCAGAACCTGGGTTGTTTGCTGGTATTGAGCGAGAAGGATGGCGGTGTTCGCCTGGACGTCGGCCCTGAGGCTGTCGGCGCTTGCCATCAGGTCTTCGAGATTGGCGCCGTTCTCGTCGGCCTTGGCGATCTGTGCGCGGCTGTATAGCGACAGCGCGTAGCCATTCAGGGCGGCCTCGCGCCGGGCGCGGGCCCGGACCTCATTGTAGTCGCGGATGTCGGCCGCGGTCGGATTACCGCTGGAATAGAAGTTCTTCAGGACCCAGTCGCGCGCGGACTGCAAATCGGTGAGCTGGGCCTCTTCGCCGCCGTCCTCGGCCTTGCAAGCGACGATTGCGCAGGTGTTCGGCGCGAACTGCCTGAGGCCTTCTGCCGCGGTGCCTCCGTCGGCGAACTCCTCCCATTGCGGGGACTCCAGGATCTTTGCGGTCATGCCCTCGAGGCCGATGGACTTGAGCGTCTGCTGGGCGATGCCCCGAAGCTCGGTCAGCCGGTTCACCTGCTCGGCCGAGTTCGCCGCCGTGCGGGCGGCTTCCGCTATCGCCCGCGTGTCGAAAACCGGCACGCCGGCGCTCGCGCCGGATCCGATCACAAGAAGCGCGCCGGCGACGGCCGGTGCGAGAAGAAGGTGAGCCCGGAGTCCAGTCATGTTATGGCGCCTCGTAGTCGATGTATCTCTCAACCCATCCGGTACGGAACTGACGCTGAAGGTCCGAAACGAGGGCAACGTCACGCGCGCTCGACGAGAAGATCTTTAGGTACGGCCCAAGGCACCCGAGATCGATATCGACGATGACGCTCTCCTTCGTCATCGGGCGCTTGATCAGAAGACCGCGCTTGATGGTCCTGGCCAGCTCGGTATGGCCGAGAATGAATCCGAGCTCGCGCTGGGTGAGATCGAACTCGCTGTAGTCTTCCGCGGTCGCGCCCGGGTTCGGAAACAGGTAGTACGTACCGCACTGCTGCCGCACGAGTTCCGAAATTCCCGAGGAGCGAAGAGCTTCCGGACGCTGGAATACGGAAACAATGACGCCGCCCAGCTTTCTGAACTCCTGCAGCATCACGAGATAGATTGTCTTGAAATTCGGGTCCCGCAACAGCGGCTCCGTTTCGTCGATGAATATGAAACCCGGAGCCCTGTTCTTCCTCAGCGTCTGCCGGATCCGGTGCATGATGTACATGACCGACGCCGCTCCCAGCATCTCGTCGCTGAGAAGGTTGGTCATGTCGAACGTCGTCAGCCAGTTGTCGTCGAGGTCGATCGCATCCTTCTCGGCGTTGAACATGGAGCCGTACTGGCTCGGATCGACCCACTTCTCGAGGGCCTCGCGAACGGCCGAGCCGGGCGTGAACGCGCCGTCGTAGATCGCCGCAAGGCTTCGTTCATCGTCGTCCAGCGTGCTGAACGCGATGTCGAGCGCCTGGCTGATTTGATCGATCGAATCGTGGTCGTCGCATCCGGAGATCGCCTTTAACCAGTTGCGCAGAAACTCGTAGTTGTCGTCGGTGCGCTCGCACTGCAGGGGGTTCATGCCGCCGATCACCGACTTGGTCAGCTTCTCCGCATTGAAGGAGAGATACTGGCCGCCCATCGCGGTGGTATAGACGTAGGTGCCCTGGAACCGGTCGAAGAGGAAGTGCCGCAAGTTCCGATGCCTGCTCGACATGCAGGAAAGGAACGTCATCAGGGTCGTCTTGCCTACGCCCGTCGGCGCAATGCAAAGGCCGTGCCCGACCGCCATGGGCTCCGTCGATATATGAAACTGGTGCGAGTACACCGTGTTGGATCCGGTGTAGAACATCGAGATCGGGCCGGGTCCCCAGTCAGAGCGCGGTAAGCCGGAAGGGGGGCGGTCGAAGGTTGCCAGCACGGCGACGTTGTGGCTCACGAGCTTGTAGATGCGCGGCCGGGTATCGTAAGTCGGAAACTGCATGAACCAGCTGGCCTGGGTGGCGCCCTTCTCGATGACGCTGGTAATGCCGTGCTTGGTCATGATTTTCCGGCATTCCTGCTCGACCTCCTTGAGCTCCTCCTCGCTGTCGGCGAACAGGAAGACCACCTCGGAGAAGTAGCAGAGGGCCGCCTTGTCGTCGTCGAGTCCCTCGACCATGCGCATGATGTCCTCGTATTGCGCGGCGACCTCCGAGGAGAAGCTGGTGCCAGCCACCATTCGCTGCTGCTGCCGCAGGAAAAGGAGCGACTTTGCCTTGGGCTGCGGCTCAACGGTCTGCAGGATGACCATCTCGGCCGCCATGGAGTTGAGCTCGTTGGTCAACTGCGTGTTGACACTGTCGCCCAGCCGGCGAATTCCGATGACGCTGGCATACTTCACGCGGTCCGCGGAGCGGAAGACGATCCGTCCGTTCTTAAGGAACTCGACCTCGTCCGCCGCGATCGCATCGCTCAGATACTCGCCGAAGGCGTTCGGGGCCGGCCTCGAAAGCGGGGACACGATGCGTCCAAGAAGGGCGCCGATCGTAAGATCCTTGTCGGGAGACGCATCCGGGTTCTGCGTGAGCTCCATAGGCTGGTATGGGGCCAGGGTGGTCTCGACCAGGTTGACCAGCTCGTCGAGCTTCTGCGAGTCGCTTTCCTTCGTGGAGATGATCAGAACGGTGCGGGTCTGGAAGGCCCTCTTGAAGTTGGCGTTCCAGCGCTCGGCAACCTCCTGCGCGTACTTGTTCGGGTAGTCGCCGTCCAGCCGAACCCTGAAGGAGTCGCGAAAGGTGAAGATGCGAAGCGTGACACCCGTCTCGGCGAAGGCGTCGATCATCTTCTTGCGGGCAAGATAGAGGGCGCCCTCTTCGGACGGGTTGAGAAACGCCTGGTCGATTCCGCGGATGGCGACAAAGCGGCAATGGGTCCCGTCACGGCAGGTGACCGTCCTCCCGTCGGGCAGAATCGCGTCGAACGGCAGGTATTCCGCCAGCCGCGTCTCCTTTGGCTGGGGCAGGATCTTCTGGGCGATGCGCGGCGCGAGAACAAGGCCGATACCGGCCGCCGAAGCCAGCCCGAGGATGGTGCCGATAGCGGTCGTGACGAGCGCGGAAGAACTGGCGTACGACAGCTCAGGGAACATACTTAACCCCTTCCGATGGCACGATGTTTTCTGATTTTGGCTTGCTCCTCCCGATCGCCTTTGCGTAGTTGACGATGTGTGCGTCGCGCGAGGACAGGACGATCAGGACGATGTGGCAGACGACGGCGCTCACCAACCAGATCGCCGGCGAGATCCCGAAGGCTATGAAGGCGAGGAGCATGAATCCGATATGCACGGCGAGATTGAGCCCGGCGAGCTCGACGGGAACGAAAAGCAGGGTCGGGGGATAGGCGACCGCTTCCCGAATGGCCGATTCCAGATGGTTCATGCTTTCTCGCCTTCCTTGAAGAGAAGCGGCCGGACGGGCTGTCACGCCAGCGTCCGGCCGTCCTATGCGTCAGCTTTGCGCCAATGGACGAGCCGTGCCGGCTCGACCGGAGGCTTAGTAGCCGATCCCCTCGCCGCCGAGGAATTGGATCAGCTGATCAGTCATTGCGATCAGGAACATGCCGCCGGCGAGCGCGAAGAACTGCGTCCACTTGAAGCGGCCGAAGAAGGCAAAGATAGCCAGGACGATGATGCCGATGCCGCCCACCACGTAGACGATGCCCCGAAGAGCCTCGTAGAGCTGCCAGACCCGATCCTCCGCCTCGCCGAAGACCGCTTGAGCCATCGCCGCCTCGGGAGTCAGCATGTAGGACGCCGCGACCATGACGGCGAGCAGCGCGACCGATGCCTCGCGGGTAATCGAAAGACCTTTCATCGAAATCTCCAAAGCAAGCAAGACGTGTTGCGTAATAAATTACGTGTATAGAATAGGTCCAAATCAAACTGTCGCAAGACAAGCGCGTTTATTTATTGAATCTGCCGTTTGCGAGTTGAGCCGGCCTATTGATCCGCACCGAGCCCGTCGAGCCATTCGCTTAATGGTGCGGACTCAAACGGCCGACAAACTCCGGCTGACCGGTCCTCCAGGGAGCCGTAACGGCGCGCGCTTGATCCTGCGCACCTTTAGGAGGATTGATTCTCCTTGTGGCGCGGTTTGCTCGACGCCCGTTCGAGCGCTCTCTCAGGGCGAGGAGGAGCACCATGTCGAACCGCAGCCTGAGGCTCGCTTCTTTCTTGCGTAGCGCCTTACTGAGCCTTGTCGAGGTTGTCCCGCTGGCATGTTTGCTGACGCGGCCAGCTCATGCCGTGCCGGTGTATCGCCTGACCGATCTCGGCACGCTCGGCGGTATCGAGAGCATCGCATCTGCGATCAACGATCGTGGGCAGATCGTGGGATTCGCGGAGACCCCCGCTGACGGCGACATGCTTCTTGCCGCGCTGTTCGATCCGACCTGAGCCGGCAACAACGTTGATCTCGGCGCACTTGGCGGCGGGGGCTTGAGCAGCGCAAACGAGATCAGCAATTAGGGACAGATCGTGGGCTCGACGCAAACAGCCGCTGGCGACCTGCTTGCATTCCTGTTCGATGACGGGACGATGTTCGACCTGAACGACCTAATCGACCCCAACGATCCGCTGTTCGGCCAGGTGGTTCTCGTGTAGGCGGTCGACATCAACGCAGGTGGTGCGATCGTGGGGAACGGAGTCTTTTCCGAAGGAGAACTCAGTCATGCCGTCTTGATCGCGCCCGCCCGGACGGTACCGAAACCGGCGACTATCGCGCTGCTGGCGGTGGTCTTGCCGGCCTGAGGTTGCTGGCGGCCGGCGGTCTGACAGTTCCCGCAGATGGCGCATCGCGGCGGGTGTCGCCGCCGCCGGCGACGAGCGGATCGCGTCCAAGCTTCTCGGTCTCGGCCGAACCGCGGCACAAATGGGTAAAGGTGCAATCGGGACGTGTCGGCGGGCTGATTCCGGCCGCAGCTTCGCTCGATCCCATTTGATCGTCGGCGGCAGGGGGCGCTCTTAGCGAATGGCTCGTCGAGTACGTGCGGCATGCCTCGGCGCCTGGCCGGCGGCGACATCTTATATGTTGATGTCGCCGCCGGTCGCGTCCTCGTGGGTCAGAACGGTGTAGTCTGCCGCCTCCGCGCTGCGGAAGTGCGGTCCCGCCTGATCGAAGATCATTCCGGGGATGTGCTGGTTCCCGGTGTCGGCGTAGCGGGTGTAGTTGCTCTTTTCGGTTACGAAATGGGCGATACTGTCGTTCTCGTCCCGCCGGAGAGCGATGTAGAGCGAAGCGGCCACCTTCAGCCACTCCGAGATCTCGAGCCGGCCGTTCTGGTCCGTCTGTGCCGCGACAAGGCCCCAGATGTTCTCGCGCCTGCAGATCGCGGCGAGGCG
>Ga0310821_100946_pt1 | contig 11507 bp, 8 predicted proteins | sample P4_ome_FD_201300 | JGI IMG/M metagenome (GOLD analysis project Ga0310821, IMG submission 201300) | Sorghum-adapted microbial communities from Joint BioEnergy Institute, Emeryville, California, United States - P4_Day56_Rep1 | ecosystem: Engineered > Bioreactor > SSF (Solid state fermentation) >... | reverse complement strand
GACACGGCAAAAAGCACCCGACGGCGAGGAACGATCCTCATCCGTACGGGTGCTTCCCGAACGCGTGTTTCCATTTTTCAATCAATATAACCCAGGCGGTTCCGGTCTGTCAAGCGAACAGACCGAACCGGTAGGGGCCGCCTGGTTGTTGTGTCTCTAGGAGCGCAACGCGAGTTCGTACCGCTTCGAGCGGCTTATATCTCCGTCCCTGCGCCGGCTTCCCGCGCCAGTCCGTACAGATGGGCGGCTGCAGCCAGATCGAAGACGGCCATCCCCATCGGACAGAACAGGACGGGTTCGGCCGGATCCCATCCGTGCAAGGCGTCTTGGCACACGACGTCCGCAAGCGGCGTGGCATCGGACCGCTTGAGCCCGTTTTCTCGATGCAGCAGCTCGATGTCCGTATTTTCGCGGCACACTTCCTCCCAGTCGTCCACGACGATCGCTTTCAACGTCCGCAGCGCCTCCAGCCGATAGTCGCGGAGCGAGACGTTCAGCAACAAGGCTCCGCTCGCGGGAGGACGGTCGATATAGCGCTGGTCCGCCACCGTGCAGGTGATGAACACGTTGCCGTTCTCGTAGGCTTCCTGCCAGGAGTAGACGACGGTCGTGCGGCCGCGCCATGGTTCGGGAATCGAGGACCCTTCGATCCCCCGCAGATCGTGGAGATAGAACCGGTCGATCCGATTGCCGAACAGGCTTGCGCACATGTCGAAATGCGCGCGGCCGATCGGGCCCCAGCCGACGATCGCGATGCGAAGCGGGGCGGCTTCGGGGCGCGCCTCAAGCCAGCGGCTCAACATCAGCCCGCTGACCGCCGCCGTCCGCAGCCGGTTGGGTTCGCCGCCGGCCAGAACGGCCAGCGGCTGACCGGTGTCCGCGCGGTTGAGCACGATGACGCCGTGCGCCCGCGGGAGGCTGAGCGCCAGGTTGTCGGGAAAGCTGGCGATCCATTTGATTCCGGCGATATCGAATTCGCCGCCGAGAAAGGCGGGCATGGCGATGATGCGGTTGCGGGGATTCCGGTATCGCAAGTACGGTTTGACGGGCTGGGCGTAATCGCCGCGGGCCATGACGCGAACCGCCCGCTCGACGCAGCCGGTCAAGTCCGGCCATCGGACGTCGAGCGAGCGGATATGACCGTCCGTCAGGACGAGCATCCGCCCTCCCCCTCCTTCCCGCCGGGAACGTTGTCTTCGAAGTGCCGGCACACCCAGTCGTCGGAATACACGGTGTCCATATATCTCTCTCCCCGGTCGTGCAGAATCAACGCGCAGACGGCGCCGTCCGGCATTCCCGGAAGCAGCCGGCGGACGGCGGCGACCACCCCGCCCGACGAGGGGCCGGCCAGCAAGCCTTCCGTTCGGGCCAATTCCCGGCAGCCGACCACCATCTCACGGTCGGACACCGTCACCGCTTCATCCCAGAACCGGGTCTGTCCGAACGGAGGCACGATGCCCGCTCCGATGCCCGGGAATCGGCGAGTCCCTCTCCCGGCGCCGAGAATGGCGCTGGCTTCCGAGTCCACCGCGACGATCCGGGTCGGGAGACCGAGCTCCCGCGCCTTGCGGGCGCAGCCGGCCATCGTGCCGCATGTGCTGATCGCGCCTGCGACGTAATCGACGACGCCGACGGCGTCCACGATTTCCTGCATCGTCTCCAGATGGGAGCGCCAGTTGTCCTCGTTTCCGTATTGGTTGGTCCAGAAGGAGCCCGGGATTTCCGCCTGCAATTGCCGCGCCCTCGCGATCCGGGCCGGAAGAAATTCCCCGGTGGCCGGGTCGGGTTCGGCTACGACATCAATGACGGCTCCCAATGCGCGGAGAATGGCCAGATTGTGACCGGCCGTGCGCGGATCGACAACGCAGATGAGACGAAGGCCCAACTGCGCGCAGACCATCGCGAGGCTGATGGCGGTGTTGCCCGAGCTCGATTCCACAACGGTCGCACCAGGGGCCAGACGCCCGTCCTTCCAGGCTTCCTCGATCATGCGCCGGGCAGGCCGATCCTTGGCGCTGCCCCCCGGGTTCAGCATCTCCAGCTTGGCGTATACCCGTATGCCGCGTTCGTTCGCGAACAAGCGGGTCAGCCGGACCAGCGGGGTGCGGCCGATCGCGGACAGCAAGGCGAAGGTCATGGCTTCCCGGTCTCCCCGTAATGGATTTTGCGCGTTTTGATGGATCGCCGCGCGGAGGCCGGGTCCGGATCGGCCGCGCGTTCGAGGACGACTTCGATCCCGTCCAGCAGGCCGCCCCGGATCATCGCCCCGATGGCCGGGATCATCTCTTCGACGGCCCGCCGGACGGCGGGAAGCCGATCCTCCGTGAGCGACGCGCTCCGCAGGCGGACGCGGATTCGGCGCCTGTTCACCTCGACCCGGATCTCGGCATCGTCCGCGTGCCGGAGCACGGCTTCCTCGATATCGTACAGACTGATTTTCTCGCCGTGCTTCAGCTCCGGCCCGATTCTCTTGACCAGCCCCAAGAACGTCTGGCGTTCGGCGCCGCGGACGGTCATCGTCCGTAAATCTCGCACAACGTCGTACGTCACATAACGCACGGCGGGGAAAGCCTCGCGCACCGTCGAAGTCAGGACCAGCACCTGCTCGCCGGGCGGGAGCGGATCGAAGCCTTCCCCGAGCTGTTCGGCGGGGACGCCTTCGGCATGCAAGCCTTCCGCCAGCACGTAGCGTCTGATGCCATGGTCGTAACACGCGATCGTTCCGATCTCGATGGAACCGCACGTGTCCAGAATGTCCGTCTCCCGGATCCCGAATCGGGCGGCGATCTTACGCTGCCAGGCCGGCGGCGCGATCTCGCCGACCAGAATGATTCTGCGGACGCCGAACCGGGATGCTTCCCCGGCGGCGGAGACAATCCGATCGAGGATGGAAGGCATCGTGTACAGCACGTCGGGACGGAATTCCTCCAGCATTTTCAGGTGCTCGGCGATCGGAAGCTCGAAGGACAGCGATTCGCAGATCAGGCCGATGCTCCCGAACACCTCCGGCGCGGTGGCGGCGGCATGTCCCGTGCCCATGTCGGACAACGCTGTGCGGAGAGGCGCGCTGCCCTCTGCCGACAGCCATTCGCCGAACATTCTCGCTTTGATGTCCATATATCGGTTCTCGTCTTCCCGGGAGTAGTAGATCGTCTTGCGGCGGCCCGAGCTGGTGCCGGAAGTCGAGTAGGCGTTCAGGGCCGTGCCGGCGAACGGTTCGGGCGGAGGGGATTGGTAGTACGGCTCCAGCAGGCGGGCGGTGAGCAGCGGGGGGAAGGAAGAGCCTTCGGAATCCGCGCTCCGCGCCCATATCTCCGCATACCAGGGGAAACGCGAGGCCGCTTCCCGAGCGGCCCGGATCACCAAGGCGTCTGTGTTCACGGTCGGGGCACCTCACTTGTTCGCTTGTTCGCTTGTTCGCTGACGGCTTCGGGCTGGTACGTCCGGCCCGGGGCACAAGCCGACCTTGCCGGTGCCAAGCCATATGGTTCAGCATATGTGCGCGGCGGCCCCGCGTGTGACAGGCGAATGTCCGGCAAGGACAGCCGCCAGGGTCGCGGCGGAACCGCCTTCGATAAGATGGAGAGGAAAGGAAGGGGGAAGCGCAATGGCCGATCATCCCCGGAACATTCCGGACAAATGGAAGAAGCACGAGGTGCTGAGGAAGCACGCCCGATTGTCCCGCTACATGCCGGAGACGCGGCGCTTGACCCGCTCAAGCTTGGACGCCATGCTTCGAAAATACGGCATGGTGTACGTCAAGCCGGTGATCGGATCGCTCGGCGCAGGCGTCATGAGAGTGGAGAGGCGGGGAAGCGGCCTGCAGTACCAAGCGGGGTTGAGAATAAGGAGGTTCGCCCGTCTTCGTCCGGGATATGCCGCGATTGTGCGGGAGACGCGCCGAAAGCCGTACATGGTGCAGCAGGGGATCCGTCTCGCCCGCTATCGCGGCCGTCCGTTCGACATCCGGGTCATGGTGCAGCGGACGCCGAAGCGGTCCTGGACCGTGACGGGCATGGCCGGACGCGTCGCGCATCCGAGGAAAGTGGTGACCAACGGCAGCCAGGGCGGGACGATCTACCCGGTATCCGTGTTGCTGCCACACAGTGCAAGGCTGCGGCATATCGGCCGGATCGGCATCCGGGCGGCGCGGCGCATGCGCGCCGTATTTCCCGGCGTCGTGGAGATCGGACTGGATGTCGCAATCGACCGGGCGGGAAAGCCCTGGATTCTCGAAGCGAATACGCGTCCGGACCCGTGCCCGTTCACGAAATTGCCGAGCCGCGGCGCGCTCCGGAGAATTGTGCGGTATCAGGCGGCATGGGGAATCAGGCGGAGCCTTCGCTGCGTGAAGGCGAAGAGAGGAATCTGAACGTGAGCCGCGCCGGTCCGCATGGGCCGGCGTCTGGCGGGAATCGCGCCGCTAGCTCTTCTTGAGTTCAAAGAACTCGCAGGACTGACGGGAGAAATAGGACAAGTCTCCGACGCCGGATTGGATGACTACCGCCGGACTCCGCGATGTGGTTGTTCTCGAACACCCGGACGCCGATCTGGCGCTCCATCGCGTCCTGCAGGTCGGATTGGGTGACGAGGCGTCGGTTGATGGCTGGCATGGACATCCCTCCCGCATTTTCCGGTTGATCCGTTGTAACGAAATTTTCGCTTGCTTAACATGCATTCCTTGCCATCCCGTGAGCCCGGCCCGACTGGCGTCCATGATCGGCCCGGGAGACGGGTTCGCGCCCGCAGCGCCGTCACTAGCGTCACCGCCGTAACCGCCGCCTCCGTCGCACCGCGGTACGAACGCCCAACTGGCCGCGCGCATACAATGGATCACCCAACAGGCAGGCTCAAAGAGGTGATCCCGGTGGAAGTTCAATTGACAGCGCTGCACTGGGTCTATATGTGCTTTATCGTATTCATTCTGGCGGTGTTGATCCGGCGCAGGGATACGACGCTGATCTGCGTAGCCGGCATCTTTACGCTCGGGTTGATCGCGACGGAGACGATCAGCGGCTCGGTGTCGGGCATTTTCAACAGTTTCATCTACGCGACCAAGGAGCTTCTCGGGACGATCTTCATCATTTCGATTATCGTTGCGATGAGCCGGGTGCTGATCATCACGGGCATCAACGAGACGATGGTGCGGCCGCTGACCCGGTTCCTGCGGACGCCGGCGATGGCGTTCTGGGGCATCGGCCTCATCATGATGGCGGTGTCGCTGTTCTTCTGGCCGTCCCCCGGCGTCGCGCTGATCGGGGCGGTGCTGCTCCCGGTGGCGCTTCGGGTCGGGCTCCCCGCGCTGGGCGCGGCCATGGCCATGAACCTGTTCGGCCACGGCATCGCGCTTTCAGGCGACTATATCATCCAGGGAGCGCCGAAGCTGACGGCGGACGCCGCGGGCATCCCGGTGTCCCAAGTGATGGAAGCCAGCATTCCGCTCGTCTTGATCATGGGCGCGGTCACGACGGCAGTCGCCTATTGGAGGATGCGCAGGGATCAGAAGACCGGGGCGTGGCGCAGCGGCCTCGTCGGCCCCGCGGGCCAGGGCGGGCTGCCCGGCGCGGGGCGGGCCGGCGTCATTCGCACCGGCGTGACGCTTCCGGAAGGCATGAAACGGCTGCTGGCCGCCGTCATCGCGCTGCTGTTCGCGGCGGACGTGGGCGCCATGATCGCCTTTCATCTGCAGGGCGGGGACGCCGCCGCGCTCGTCGGGGGCACGGCTGTGCTGATCCTGATCGGCGTCACGATGATCGCGCATCGCAACCGCGGGCTGGAGGAGACGACTTCGTACATGATCGAAGGCTTCCAATTCGGCTTCCGCGTGTTCGGGCCCGTCATTCCGATCGCCGCGTTCTTCTATCTCGGCGACTCGGCGTTCCCGCAGCTGTTCGGGGACCGCCTCCTGCAAGGCTCCCACGGGATCGTGAACGATCTCGGCGTCGCGCTCGCCGGACACGTTCCTGTGAACGGCGCGGTGGCCGCGGTTACGCTGGCTTCGGTCGGCGCGATCACGGGGCTGGACGGCTCCGGCTTCTCCGGCATATCGCTCGTCGGATCGATCGCGCACATGTTCTCGCTCTCCGCCGGCGGCATCGACACGCTTACGGCGCTTGGCCAAGTGGCGGCCATCTGGGTCGGAGGAGGCACGCTGATCCCGTGGGCGCTCATCCCGGCGGCTGCCATCTGCGGCGTCAGTCCGTTCGAACTGGCGCGGCGCAACTTGATCCCCGTGCTCGCGGGCCTGGCGATGACGACGGTCGCGGCCGCGCTCCTTCTGGCGTTCGGATGAAGGCGGGATCTCGCCCCCGTCGGCGCCCATCAGGAATCGGCGTCAAGCGGCAGCACCTCGACGCGGGTGGAGAAGAACGTCGCGCCGCCGCCCATGTCGGCGAGCCGCTGCGAAGTGAGCGCGTTGACCGTCTGTCCGCCCTCATAGCCGTCCTCCCACCACAGCCCTTGCGTCACGAGCACGCCGGGCAGGACGTCGTCCGCCGCGCGGACGACGATGCGGATCTCTCCGCGCCCGTTGCGCACCCGAACTGGCTGGCCGCTCGCGACGCCCAAGGCGGCGGCGTCGTCCCGATGCATGTGCAGCGTGGGCCGCTTCTCGAGTTTTTTCATTTTCTCCTGGTTGCCGAATGTCGAATTCAGGAAGCCGTGGTTCGGCCCCGCGACGAGCAGGAACGGCAAATCTTCTTCCTCGCCGCCGACCGGCGTGTATTCCGGAACCGGCGTCAGACCGTCGTTCCGCATCCGCTCGGAGTACAGCTCGATTTTGCCCGAGGGCGTGGGGGCCGGACCTTCCTCGTAAAGAGACAGCCCTTTCAATCCGACTTTCATCCAGCCCCGTTCCTTCAGCCGTTCGAACGTCACGTCCGCCAGATAGGGGTTGTCGGGATGGTCGAGCGCCTCGCGGATCATCTGCTCCTCCGAGATTCCGAAAATTTCCGGTTCGAATCCCATGCGAAGCCCCAATTCCTTGAACACCGTAAAATTCGACTTACACTCTCCCATCGGTTCGAAGAGCGGTTCGTTCAATTGGACGTACAGGTGCCAGTAGGAAGTATACAGGTCGAGATTTTCAAAATGGCTCGTCGCCGGGAGCACGAGGTCCGCGTATCGGCAGGTGTCGGTCAGGAACAGGTCGTGCACGACGGTGAACAGATCTTCCCGCAGCAGGCCTTGACGCACGCGGCCTGAATCCGGTGCGACGATCGCGGGGTTGCTGTTGTACACGAACAGAAATTTGATCGGCGGATCGTTCAGCGTCAGGAGCGCGTCTCCCAGCCGGTTCATGTTGACCGTCCGGGTGGACGGATCGGCCAGCAGGTCGGGACGTTCCAATTGCCGCGCGTTCAGCGCGGAGTAGTGGCTGTTGCTCTTGATCGCGCCGCCGCCCCGATGGCGCCACTGTCCGGTGAGCGCGGGCAGGCAGGCGATCGTGCGCACGGCCATTCCGCCGTTGTCGTGGTGCTGCAGCCCGTTGCCGATGCGGATATAGGAAGGGGACGCGGCCCCGTACTCGCGGGCGAGTCGGACGATGGTGTCCGCGGGCACGCCTGTGATCTCCTCCACCCGCTCCGGCGGGTATTCCGCCGCCTTCGCCGACAACGGTTCATATCCGACGGTCCGCTCGGCGATGAAGGAGGCGTCCGTCAAGCCTTCCCGGATCAGCACGTGCATGATGCCCAGCGCCAGCGCGGCGTCGGTGCCCGGCCGAACGGCGACGAATTCGTCCGCCCACGCGGAGGTGCGGTTGCGGTGCACGTCGATGTGGACGATTCTCGCGCCCCGCTTGCGGGCTTCCGTCGCGTACATGACCTGGTGCATGTTGGTGGACGCCAAGTTGCAGCCCCAGATCCAGATGAGCTTGGCGTGCACCGTATCTTCCGGATCGATTCCGGCGCTTGCTCCCATTGTATAGCCGTATCCGACGCTGCCGGCCACGCTGCAGATCGTCCGGTCGAGCCGCGTCGCTCCCAGGCGGTGGAAGAAGCGCCGATCCATCCCTTCGGCGTTCAAGATGCCCATGTTGCCGTAGAAGCTGTAAGGCAGAATCGCTTGCGGCCCATGCTCCGCGATCGCTTCGTTCATTCTGCCCACGATCTCGCGGTAGGCTTCCTCCCAGCTGATCCGCCGGAACGCCGCGGCATCCGCGGAGCCTTTCGGCCCGACGCGCCGCATCGGGTACAGGATGCGCTCCGGATGGTGGATACGGTCCGGCATGCTGCGGACTTTGGCGCAGATCGCGCCGCGCGTGACCGGGTGGTCCGGATTCCCGTCCACTTCGACGACTCGGTCGCCTTCCAGCGTCACGAGCAAGCTGCAGCAATCCGGGCAATCGAGCGGACAGACGGACCGGAGCACCCGCCGTTTGCCTCCGGATGGTTCGTTAGCCGCCGCCGTTTCCAATGCTGTATTCGTTCTCGCCGCCGTTTCCGTCACCCTGTCCATCTCCGCCCCCGCCGCCGTATCTGCCGTCGATTCCGTAACCGCATCCGCCGCCGTTTCAGGTGCTTCTTCCGTAACCGCATCCGCCCCCATTTCCGGTGTTGCTTCCCTTTTTGTTACCGCCGTATCCGATGCCGCTGCTGATTGCCGTTGTCCCCGAGCCTGATCCATTCCCGCCTCTCCGCTGTTCCGCAACGCGCCCACTCTCCGTCTCTTATATTCGTTTATAATTATGTACGTATATATTTAACCCTATCAAATACTCCCAATCATATGAACCCAATTCATCATTCCGCCGCACAGGGCATGGAACAATCCTATCATATCCCATTCCGCGAATCATCGGAACGCCCGAATATTGACAGTCCGAAGCCGCCTATTTCATAATAGGAGCAACCTTTCATTCGGGAAGCACCTCACAAAGGCCGAACACGCGACGTGTCGCTTTGATGGGGTGTTCTTCGTTTCTTGCAGGCGGAGGCGGTTATTTCACTTGAAGACGCTGGTCATTGCCGAAAAACCGGACATGGGCCGCCACATCGCGGCCGTGATCGAGCCGAAAGCCGTCAGCCGGCGCGCGTACCTTGAAGGCGAGAGGTACATCGTCACATGGGCGATCGGACATTTGGTCGGGCTGGCCGAGCCGGACCATTACGATGAGAAGTACAAGCGGTGGAACCTGAACGATCTGCCCATCATCCCGAACGAATTCCGGCTGCTTCCCAATCCCCGCACGAAGGATCAGCTCGCCGTTATCCGGGAGCTGGCCGCCCGCTGCGGCGAATTGGTCAACGCTTGCGATGCCGGGCGGGAAGGGCAGTTGATTTTCTCGCTGATCCAGCGGTACTTGCGGCTGAACCATCCGGTCAAGCGGCTGTGGATCTCCGACTTGACGCCGGAGACGATTCGAAGGGGCTTCGAGCAGCTCAAGGACGACGCGGAGTACGCGAACCTCACGATTGCCGCCCGTTCCCGCAGCGAAGCGGATTGGCTGATCGGCATGAACGGATCCCGCGCCTTCACGACGAAGCACGGCGAACTGCTGTCCGTCGGCCGCGTGCAGACGCCGGTGCTGGCATTGCTCTACGATCGGCAGAAGCAGATCGAATCGTTCGCCTCGCAGAAATATTACGAAGTTTACGGAGTCTTCGCGCAGGACTCGACCGTCTATCGCGGAATCTGGCAAGGCGATCGGCTGGACGACCCCGAGCAAGCGCAGCGTATCGCAGACAGAGCGAAAGGCGCGCCGGCCAGAGTGGAGTCCTATGAGGCGAAGGATGCGAAGGAGTACCCATGGAAGTTGTACGACCTGACGCTGCTGCAGCGGGACGCCAACGCCAAATTCGGCTTCTCCGCGAAGAAGACGCTCGACCTCGCCCAGGCGCTCTACGAGAAGCACAAAGTGATCAGCTATCCGCGGACCAACTCCAACTACGTGACCGAGCAGAACATTCCGGAGATGCACCGCGTGCTGGGTCAATTGCGGGGCACCGAATACGACGCGCTGGCGCAGGGGGCGAACCGGAACCTCGTGCACCCCGGCAACCGGAACGTGTGCAACCCCGCGAAAGTCGAGGACCACCACGCCATCCTGCCGACGCTCAAGAAGCCCGGCTCGCTCAGTCCGGAGGAGAAGAAACTGTACGACCTGATCGTGCGGCGGTTCCTGTCCCATTATTATCCGCCCGCGGAATACAAGGTTCATACCGTGATCACGGAAGCGGCGGGCGAACGCTTCAAGACGACGATCAAGGAGAAGCGGTCGGACGGCTGGAAGGCCGTGTATGCGGGACAAGCTTCGGATGGCGGGAGCGGCGGCGGGAGGGGAAAACGCGGCGGCAAAAAAGGAGAGCCGGACGAAGGCGGAGCGGGCGCGGAACGGGAGGACGAAGCGGTGGAGATCGAGACGCCGTTCGTTCTGAACCCGGCTTTGCCGGTCGCCTGCACGGACGCGGAAGTGAAGGAGAAGGAGACGCAGCCGCCCAAGCCTTACACGGAAGGCACGCTGCTGAAAGCGATGGAGAGCGCGGGCAAGCAGATCGAGGACGAGGAACTGCGCGAGGCGATGAAGGACTCCGGGCTCGGCACCCCGGCCACCCGGGCGGCGACGATCGAGCGCCTCAAGCAGGTCGGCTATATCGAGATGCAGGGCAAGCGGCTCGTCATTACCCGCAAAGGGCGAACCGCCATCGAGCTCATCCGGGGCGCCGGAGTGGATCTGCTGACGTCCCCGGAGATGACGGGGCAATGGGAGCGGCGGCTGACGGAAATTTCGCGGGGGCAGGCTTCGGCGGAGAAATTCATGGAGAACGTCAAGAAGTTCGCCGCCCTCATCGTGGAACGCGTGCGCGGACAGCGGCAGGCTTCCCGCGATGCCTTCGAATCCGGCGCGCCGGCGCGGGGCGGGAAGGGCAAGGGCGCGCAGCGGTCCCGCGGCCGATTGGGCGAGCGCCGCTCCTCCGGCGGAGCCGGTGCGGCTGAGGCGAGCCGGGCGGGGGAATCCGCAGGAGGGATTGCCGGCGCGGGAAGCCGCAGCCCGGCGGCTCGCCGGGCCACAGCCGCCGGGGCCAGCCGCTTGCCGGCCGTGCATTCTGCGTCGGCTGCTGCTTCGGGCGGCCGCAGGTCGGCAGCGTCATCGGCGGCGTCGGCTGCTGCTTCGGGCGGTCGCAGGTCGGCAGCGTCATCGGCGGCGCCGGCTGCTGCTTCGGAGGGACGCCGGCCGTCAGTGCCATCGGCTGCATCTTCAGCCGCTGCGGGCGGGCCGCCCGGCACGGTCGCGCGCTGCCCCCGCCCGGGCTGCCAGGGCCATATATTCATGGGCCGCAAAGGCTACGGGTGCAGCGAATACCGCTCCGGCTGCGGCTTCGTCATCTGGAAGAGCAGCATGGGCAAGGTGCTCTCCGACGCGATGGTCCGCAGCTTGATCGAGAAGGGCAGGACGTCCAGATTGAAATTCAAGGGAGAGGACGGCACGGTATTCGAAGGGCGGCTCCTCCTGAGAAATGCGTCGACCGGCGAGCTGGCGCTGGAGCGGGTATGAACCGCTTCACCTT
>Ga0310821_100943_pt1 | contig 11563 bp, 8 predicted proteins | sample P4_ome_FD_201300 | JGI IMG/M metagenome (GOLD analysis project Ga0310821, IMG submission 201300) | Sorghum-adapted microbial communities from Joint BioEnergy Institute, Emeryville, California, United States - P4_Day56_Rep1 | ecosystem: Engineered > Bioreactor > SSF (Solid state fermentation) >... | reverse complement strand
TATTACGAAGCCAACAATGACGCCTTACAGTTTATAAGAAGCCTCGTCACTGAAAATAAAATCGACTGTGATTTCACTGAGGAAGATGCTTATATCTATACGAATTCCGAGCAGTATATAACGAAAGTAAATAATGAATTTACGGCCTACGAAAAACTCAAAATCAACAGTGTATACGTAAACAGCACTCCTCTTCCTCTGCAAACCAAAGCGGCTATCGTAATGAAAAATCAGGCACAATTTCATCCTCTTAAATATTTAGCCCATCTTGTTCAGTGGATTACCCGCGCAGGCGGTGCCATATACGAGAATACTACTGCCATAGATGTAGAAAAAGGAAATCAGCCGAGAGTGATAACGAGAGACGGACACAAAATTATGTGCGATTATGTACTATCATGCTCCCATTTCCCATTCTACGATGGAGCTGGCTTTTATTTTTCAAGAATGTATGCCGCTCGCTCCTATGTGCTTGGGGTTAAAACAGAAAAAGACTATTCCGGCGGTATGTATTTAAGTGCGGAAGAGCCAAAACGCTCACTCCGCTATACAATGATGAACGGGGAAAAGCTTGTGCTGATCGGCGGTGAAGGTCATAAAACGGGACAAGGAATAAGTACGATAAAGCACTATGAGGCCCTGGAAGCCTTCAGTGCCGAAACCTTCGGCATAAAAGAAATACCGTACCGCTGGTCTGCTCAGGACCTGGTTACATTGGACAAAATCCCTTATATCGGACACATCACATCCAGCCACCCGAATATATTTGTGGCAACCGGCTACAGGAAATGGGGCATGACCAACGGAACGACTGCCGCCCTGCTGATACGTGATTTAATTATGAAGAAAGAGAATCCCTACAGCGGGCTTTATACACCATCAAGATTTAATGCTGATCCCAGTATTAAAAATTTCATAACGCAAAATGCCGATGTGGCAAAACATTTGATCCAAGGCAAGCTAGAGATCGTTAATGGCAGGCCTGAAGACCTGTCTAACGACGAAGGCGCCGTCGTTACTGTGAATGGAAAAAGAGCCGGCGCTTATCGAGACGATAAGGGAAGTCTGCATATTGTCGATACTACCTGCACCCATATGGGCTGTGAGCTGGAATGGAACAGCGGAGAGCGGACGTGGGATTGTCCATGTCATGGCTCAAGATTTTCAATAAACGGCAGCGTAGTGGAGGGGCCGGCAGAGAAGCCTTTAAAAAAATTAGAAGTAGAATAATTCCCTATCGATCGCCGATATCAAGTGCTGCACTACAAAGAAGAGACCTTTGAGCACATGAAAATCAAAGGTCTCTTCTCTACACTCTTACTGTTTCTCTATCAAATCTCCATACGACATTCCCCCTGTTCCTTTACAACTGAAAAGCCGTCTTTTTCACTCAGCAAATGAATAGAAAAAGTGGTGATTTTTTTCTCGGAATGAATAGAAATAGATCCTCCGTGCTTCTCTATAATTTGCTTACAAACAAAGAGCCCCAAACCCGTTCCCAGCTCTTTCGTAGTGACAAAAGGTTCAAAGATCGTATGCAAGGAAACTTCATCAATGATAGGTCCATTGTTTGAAATCGATAGTATAATCTCTCCCGGAGATTCTTTTAAAGAAATGTCAATATTTCTTTCCTCTTCTATCACATACAGCGCATCGATCGCATTAAATAAAATGTTGATAAGAACTTGTCTTATTTCATCAAAATAGCCATAAAACATAACATTATGGTGAATGTCTTTTGATAAATTGATTTGATTGGTAAGAAGACTGGGATAAAGAAAGTCCGTTACTTCGTCAATTAATTTATCCATATAAAAAGCCTGCTTTTCTTTTCCTGCTATTTCTTTTTTAGAAAGCATTAAAAATTGTGATACCCGGAAATTAAGTTGTTCCAGCTCGCTTGAAATAATATCAATGTATTTCATATCAGGGTATTCTTTGGCCAATAACTTAATAAATCCCTTAACAGAAGTAAGAGGATTACGGAACTCATGAATGAGACTGGATGTCATTTGTCCGAGCAGAGATAGTCGATCTTGATGAGTCGCATTAATAAAAGTCGACTTTTCCTCAATCATTTTATCTTTCAACTCGGTATAGTGGGAAACAGCATGGTACAAGAAAAGATCAAAACATTCATTTATTTGATTAATGGCAGGCTGCAGACTCTCAAGACTCATCTCCACCATGCTCAAATACTTAAAAATTTCGCTTCTCCCAATATTTACGTTATAGACGAATTCTCCGATATTGATATTCGCTTCTATTCTTTCCTCTGCAACCCTGCATGCCAGCACTTCTATCGTTTTCTCATCATATTCATTACGCAATCTACCAATAATCAATTGATACATTTTCATTCCGTTTTCAAATATTTTTTCTTGAAAAGGATCTCCGATTGAAACCAAAACTTGCTTCCGCCATTCTTCCACCAGTGATTCTGAATGTCGACTTAGGAAATCGGCAACATTCTCCATGTAATCCATCTCATCCTCACTCTCTTTATAAAACGAAACTTCATCTTTGCTGTCGTACCTACGCCTTTTTACATTATAAGGTATAAAGCCGTATTGAATATATAAATTTTCGAATAATTTGTAAATACAGAGTATCGGCTTACACATTTTTCCGTGTATAATAGGGTCGGACACATCGAGAAATGGACAATGAAAATTAAAGAGGGAGAATGCATGAGATGAAGCGAGTAGTGGTTACAGGAATGGGAGCGGTTACTCCGTTAGGAAACTCAGTACAAGAAACATGGCAGGCAGCCAGAAACGGCGTGTCGGGAATCGGTCCTCTCACAAGATTTGACTGCACAAACTTTTCCGCAAAGACAGCGGCTGAAGTCAAACAGTTTGATCTCTCTAACTACATGAAAGTCAATGACAGACACCGCATGGATCGGTTCGCCCAGTACGCGGTCGCTGCATCTCTTATGGCCGTAAATGATGCCGAAATTTCAATTGGAAAAGATGTTCCCTATGAGCGGGTCGGTGTCTGGTTTGGTACCGCAATCGGTGGTATCGAGAGCTTTGAAGAAAGCTGCCGAAGCCTGCAGGAAGGCGGGTATACGAATTTGTATCCGTTTGCAACCACAACCGTTATATGCAATATGGCTTCCAGCCAGGTCTCAATTGCCCTTGGCGCAAAGGGAATTAACGCGTGTACCGTCCTATCCTGCGCTTCCGGAGCGAACGCGATTGGTGATGCATTCCGTGCGATTCAACGCGGGGAAGCTGACGTAATGATCGCGGGAGGATCCGAAGCATCGCTTACCCCGCTTGGCATCGGTGCATTCTGCGCCATGGGTGCAATTTCGTCCAATCCCGATCCAAAAACAGCCTGTCGTCCATTTGACAAGCAACGGGATGGCCTCGTCATGGGAGAAGGAGCAGGTGCGCTTGTTTTGGAATCGTTGGACTCTGCATTAAAAAGAGAGGCACGCATTTACGGAGAAATCGTCGGCTACGCAACCGTAGGAGACGCCTACCACATCACAAGTCCAGCACCTGGAGGAGAAGGCAGTGTAAGAGCCATGGAGCTTGCCCTTCAAGAGTCAAAGCTCGCTAAAAAAGACATTGACTACATTAATGCGCACGGGACCAGTACCGTATATAATGATAAATTTGAAACACAAGCCCTTAAAACTTTTTTGCAGGAACATGCGTACTGCGTCCCCATCAGTTCCACCAAGTCTATGACAGGCCATATGATGGGGGCCGCCGGCGCTGTGGAAGCTATCTTTTCACTGCTGGCCATCTACACAGGAATTATTCCGCCTACCATCAATCTGGAAAATGCCGATCCTGATTGCGATTTGGATTACGTACCGAACCTGGCAAGGGAAAAGAAAGTAAAAACAGCACTTAGCAATGCGCTTGGCTTTGGCGGACATAACACGTCGCTAATCTTTCAGGCGATATAATAAAATATCAGAATAGCAGCTTACTATGCAAGCAGCCGATGGCGGATGATAACACCACCGGCTGCTTTTGTAGAAACAAACAGGATAAACTCTATACTATTAAGATTTAATTTCAAGTATGATACTTGTTGAAAAGTAGGTGATACACCGTATGATTTTCGTTACTGTCATTTTACCTGTTATTCTCATTTTTCTTAGCGGATATACGCTTCAACGAATTTTCCGTCTGGATCTGAAACCTATCTCTACGTTAGCCATTTATATCTTAACACCTTCTCTTGTATTTCGGACATTTTATACAACACCGTTAGATATCAATCTTTTTTACATTGCAGCGACTTCGTTATTGCTGCTCGTCGGCCTAATCGTCATCACTGCTATCACATCCAGACTGTGCAAATATGATAAGCAGCAGGAAAGCGCATTGATGCTGTCTACCGCTTTCATGAATACCGGGAATTACGGAGCGCCTATTATCCTGTTTGCCTTTGGAGAAGCCGGGTTTCATTACTCTATTCCACTTATGGTTTTTCAGTCCATTATTATGAGCATCTTCGGTGTCTATTTTGCGGCACGCGGGCAAAGCGATATCCGCATAGCCGTTAAAACTATACTTAAAATGCCTGCTAATTATGCGGTGATTATTGCGATTCTCTTGCACCGATTTCAGGTTAAAATTCCGGATAACTTTTACCAAAGTATAGATTTGGTCGCAGAAGCAGCCATTCCGGTTGTCATGCTCATTCTGGGCATGCAATTGGCCAACATATCTTCTAAATCGATAGAATGGAAAGGAATTAGTCTTGCCAGCATGATTCGGCTCATCGCTTCACCGCTGCTCGCTTATTTGATTTGCCAACTCTTCCCGCTCGATCCTCTGCTTCAAAAGGTAATTATCACCGGCGCTGCGATGCCCTGCGCGGCAACGACAACGATGTATGCGATTCAATTTAATGTGAAGCCACACTTCGTATCCACCGGTACTCTTGTGACCACTTTGCTTAGTTTCGGAACACTGACAGTCTTGCTGAGCATTCTGCATTAAGGCTACATGAATTCTTCCAACAAAACCATCATGGCCAGGTAGCCACAGGCTCTGCCATGAAAATTGCGGGAAGGACCGGCTGACTTTTGCGGTACGAAGGAAAAGAGAGAACGAGACAATGATTTCAATGGGGAAAAAGGCGAACGCCTTTTTCTTCCCTGGATCTTATTTCCTCTTCCCCTTCCTTCTTTTCTCATGAATTTAACAGAAAAGAGAGATAACTTATGCAAAAATCATTAGCAGGAAAAGAGCTGGAATATATTTAATCAAATTTCCAGCAAATTAAACTTAAATTCCCATACTGATACTCCCGATGCAGCAGCGTTCCGTTCCGTCCGTCGCCCGCCGCTCCCATCGCCAGCAACAAAGGAATGAAATGTTCATTGCGTGGTACAGCCTCTTTCGCATGCGGCGCTTGCGTCTCATACGCAAACAGCGCCTCCGTATCCCACTTCCCGATCTTTTCCCCCAGCCAATCATCGAACTTTACGGCCCATTCCTCCGCCTCCGTGCTCCGCCAGTTTATCCGTCGCAGATTATGCACGGTTCCACCACTTCCAATAAACATGACTCCATCTTTTCTTAAAGGCGAGAGAGCCTGGCCAATACGATACTGTTCCGCCGCGGACAGATTGGGATTTACCGATAAGACTACGACCGGAATATCCGCTTGCGGATACACGAGCCGCAGCACCACCCATGCGCCATGGTCCATGCCCCGTTCCGTGTCTGCGCGGCTTGCAATTTCTTGCGTATCCAGCAGCGTACGCACTTTTTCCGCAAGCGCCTTTTCCCCCTTAGCCGGATACACGATTTTGTACATTTCTTCAGGAAAACCGTAAAAATCATAAATCATATCGTACTTCTCTACAGCGCTTACTGTTTGCACCGGCGCTTCCCAGTGTGCGGAAAACAATACAATGGCACGTGGGCGAGGCAGTTTCGTTCTAAGCTCCTGCAGCATCTTTGTATATCCGTTGTCTTCCAATACAAGTGTCGGTGCCCCGTGTGCGATGAATAATGAAGGCATCATGCTATTTCTCCCCTTTTTCTGTGAAAATCGTGAGGAAAGAAGGAGAGAAAGAGGAAATGAGATCCAGGGAAGAAAAAGGCGTTCGCCTTTTTCCCCATTGAAATCATTGTCTCGTTCTTTTCTCTCTTTTCCTTCGTACCACTAAAACCAGCTGCCCTTCCCGTCATTTTCATATCGGGGTTGCGGCTGAAAAGTTATATAGTTTTGTTCTCTACTTCTGCACAAAGTTCCCTTAAGGTAAATTGAAATACCAATAAAAATATAGCTTACTTTATTATATTAACTTATTTATTTATATTTGTAAAACAGAATATTTACCTAAATAAAAGGACCATCTAATGATCAAGGCAATGCTCTTTGCCGTTCCCTTTTTTCTAACGCTACATCACGATCGGTCAGCACTTTCCCTTTCTGACTATAAATCATGATATGTCCTTGAATATATCCGTCCGGCAGACGGCTTCTGACAAACCCCTGAACCGCATTTAGAATATAATTTGAATTGCTGTCTGGCCTGGTCAAACTTGTGCGCACCGCAACGAATACCGTCTCATTTTCTATGCTGACTTCATACCCATCAATATATTGCGCCCAATGTGTTTTAAGCGTAGAAAAATTAAAATTATTTTTCATATATCTATCCAGTTCATCGGTCAGTTCCTGTTCCATGCTTTCTTCAGACTGCGCTTTCGCAACAGGAGAAACCACCTGCCTGAGCATATTGTCCGCCTGTCCTCCTGCGTTCCGAAATAAATAATCGTCCTGCATTTTCAAGCCGAATACGATGCCAATGAAGATGGAGATAAGTATTCCATTTACGCTGATTTTTGTCATGATGGTACCTCCTTCTTTATACCTTACCCCTTTCTCTAAATATTTAGATAAAATTAGTTCAAATCCTTTATAAGTGCGATAATATTTTTTAACCATTTATACTTTTTAGAAAAAATAAGGACCGCCTTCATCACGGCGATCCTCGCTGCTTTATTATTACAAAAATCTCCGATGGCACTTTTTTCCGTCATACGTAAACAAAACACGCCGGTCTTCGATCCTTGTCTCCATATGCACTGACTTGCCCCATAACTTATAAATATACGGCAGCGTTTTCTCTAGATACTTTACGTCTAATTCCATGCCCTCATACTGATGAAACAAGTACATCTCTCCATTGCCCAGGTAATCACCGTCCTGAACAAGAAGGTATGGAAATCCTCCGTTAACCCGACTCGTCACCAGTTGGTCGCGCACGACCTCCCACGCTTTATCCGTAATCGTCCAATCGTTGCCCTGGCGGCCGAATACATACATATCCAGTTTATCCACCAGGTCTTTCGTCAAATAATTGCGGATGAAAGAAATATCGCTGTCCAGTTCGCGTACCTCGAAGATTTTCTCCCGTCCTTTGCCCGGTTTGCGTCCAAAACGCTCCTGCTCTTCCTTCGTCGGATTGTTCCAGCGTTCTTCGATGTCCTCAAAAATTTTTAAGCCGAGGTAGTAGGGATTAATGCTGGTGGTAGACGGCTGAACGACTCCGGCATTCAGTTTGGCGTATTCAATCGTCTCGTCTTCCGTCAAATCCATCTCCCGCAGGATACGCTGGTGCCAATACGAAGCCCAGCCCTCGTTTCGCAAAGGTGCTTGAAATAATGTATTTTTTGTAAAACGGCATTATAAATTCACTTCAGATTGAACAAATATAAATATTTTTTTCATATGGATTAACTTCATAACTTAGGCTTTGGAACCACAAGGGTTTCAAGAGCTACTCCCGGAGCTTTACTTACAAATACAATCTAAAACACTTAATAGTCGTTGTAAAAGTATAGCTTTTAAGGGGCACTTATGAAATCGATTCATACTGTAAAAAATTACCACACAGACATTGATTTAGAGTTACAATAAGGATATAAAGTAAGTTGATGGTATTCAATTAAAAAGATCAAGCATATGTACAATGGTAATGAGTCATAAACCTTTATAGACATACTTTAAATCAATTATTGGAGGAACAAAAACATGAAAGATTATTTAGAATCATTAAGGAAAATTAAAGATATTTCATTACATATAGAAAATGTACTGAAATTCCAAGAAGAACTCGAGCAAATTAATCAACGGTTAAAAATAATCATAAAACAATATGAAATCGAAAAAAACATCTCACTTTATAAAGAAGTTAAGAGAATAGGAAAAGACGGAGAGGCTATAAAAGTAGTCTCCTCCTCAAATTCTTCTCGAAACAAAAATAGAACGTATCAAAAAGATAGGGTTTACATTGTACTATCAGTATCCAAACCTTATATTACAGCTATCTCAAACCATTATGATGATTTTGGCGAGATAGTATACTTCATCCCTCATGAAGATTATGTGGTGTTAGAAAAAAAGTAAATGTTCAGCTTGCTAATAGTTACTTTTAATTTAACTTCCAAATTCTTATTTCGCCTACCTTGTCTCCTGATGCCATCCATTCACCATCATAAGAATAAGCAAGTGAGGTTATAATTTCTTTATGATCTGTCAAGATCTTATCCAACCCATCTATTTCCTCAAATCTGCTCTGGTATAAGTAGCTATCTATTCGATCTTCTTGACATTTTATTTTGGAGTAATCACATAAATATAAATAATACTTCTTATTCACTCCACTCTCTTCCAATGAGATAGCTATAGAAGAATTGCAAGGTGAGAATGTAAAAGCAGTCGGATGTTTATCAGTTTTAAAATATAAATCTTCTGTATTAAAATCTATAATCTTACATCCTTTCTTGTGTCCAATAAATAAAAAACTGTCATCTGGAGAAATGCCAAATAAAGTTATACTTTTTTTTTCAAATATATAGTTAGCCTCTTCTGTTTCTAAGTTCCAAAATTTCAGATCTGTTTTGTCCGATAAAACTATTATTTCTTTATCATTTTTTAAAATATCTATGGCATAGTATTCTTCTTCACCATTTATTAATTTACTGAAAAATCCTTTGTTTTTTTGTTTTAAAATTTTTTTATTTTCATTAGTATTTATTTTTTTTACTATTATTGTATCTTGGTCTGTAAGAAGCGCTATGTGACTATAATCCTTATTAAAAAAAGCTGCATCGATTATATTTGCATGTTTCTCAATTTCCATCAATTGATTATTGTCGATTCTAAAAATATATAGAAATGATTTCTTGTTATGATGACAAATCAATATTAAATGTTTAAAATCTGGGGATATTCTTGCTGTTTCAACAAATGTATTATGTTCGAGTGGAATAGCGAACTCCCAAATCCTCTCTCCCCGTTTATAATCCCACTTAACCATTTCCCCACATTTACTTATGGATAATAACTCCTCGTTACCCGGAAAAAAGGTCATAAAAATAATTTCATTATTATGTTGCTTTAATATTGCACAACTACTTTGGGATTTTATTCCTAAAATAGGGATCTCTTCTCCATTAATCAACAGATAGGTTGAGTCTATATACGGATTATTATCCATTATTTTTATTCTAATTAATACGTCATTCCCTTCTTCATTTTCATAAATCTCGCGTGCATAATCAGGACTTACAGCTATAAAAAAGTTCTTCTCTCTAACACTTAATTTATCATTATATCTCAACCAATCATCCCAAGTAATTCTAATTTTAAAAACATTATTGTTGTTCTCTTTATTGGGCTTAATTAGATTAGCTTTCCCACCTACTAGTGCTACATCAACATACTTTTTTATCTTTTCTAAATAACTAATATTATCCAGACTGTTTTTAAATAGAAAATCCTTTTTCAACTGCTCGGAATCATATAAAATAATGCCAGAACGAGTCTTGATCGTTTTGTTATTGTGACCATTGTTCGAGTTAGTTCGATGCCTCTCTAGTCCTGCTTTATCTCCAATAAGTTTAATAGTTAATCTTCCCTCTAATCGTGCATTTAAACAAGGAGTTTGAGGTTTGAATTTTTTATTTGTTATTTGTTCCCATCGCTTAATATATTCTTCTACGCGACATACTGTCTCAGAGTATAGACTGGTAAAATCAACTTCTTTTTTATTACTTTCCAGTATTTCACCTAGTTCTTCTAATAAACAATGCGTAAAAACTCCATTGATATCTTCTATAGTATTATTAGCTTCTTGCCAAGGTGCACTAGCCGTCATAATAACTCTTCCAGTCCCATTTATTTGGAAAGAATTATTTAAAGTGTATGCAAAATCTATGTCAGATCTAGTTACAATACCACTAAAACAACAATCAAATATAGAAATAATTGCTTCTGCACTACATCTATCTATTAAATCTCGAACTTTGTTCATAGAAATGGCTGTATTTTTTAGATCTGTATCAGTATTAGAAGCAATAAAATAACCATCTTCATGAGTAGGGCAACCATGACCTGCCCAATAAAGTATTAACACATCATCGTCATCACAATTAAGAAAAAAGTTTTCTACTGCAGCACTTAACTGCTCATTCTTAGTATTCGAAGCGCCAACAAGCTTTTGGATATTTTTAAAAGATGCATAATTAGAAAAAAAATAATGTAAACAGTCAATATCTCCTTGAACACTAGGTAAATCTGCATATGAACTTTCTTTATACTCATTTACCCCTATAAGTAAAGCTTTATAATTCCCTTTCACTTTTCAAAACCTCTCTATGTATGTAGTTGATATTTTCATTACTCAATCTATAACCTTGGTGTAGAAATATTGTAATTTATCAAGAAATTTACTTTCAAAAAAAACCGACTTCAGTAAATTAAAAGACTTTTGTAATGCTACCTCACATTTCGCACCCTTGATTAAATATGCAGAAAAATATTCATTTCACTTATAACATTCGATTTATATCCATGTTTTACAGTGAAATTCCCGGTTTAAATTAGAAATACAGAATTTAAATCAAAAATTATACATAAATCCTGCATAAGATTGTGCATTTTCATAAATGTTGCGAAATGTGAGTAAAAATTCAGACACTCGCACCTTACTTGAGGCGAAATGCACAGTCCTTTGGCTTGTTCAGCTAGCATGAAGATTATCCTTTCGCTTGGCGTTCCTCAAGAGCGGCTAACGCCGTTGCCTATGGAAATAAACCCTTGACCAACTCCAAGCGAAAGAATGCCCTGTTTCTAAGCTGAACAAGGGCATACTATGCTTCCCAATATAACCAATGCCTACACACAAGGATTTTGCGAATTTACTTGCAAAATGAGACGGATTCCACCATCGTAATTTGCAAAAAAACACCTTGTTTTAGAACCAAATAATGTGCAAAATCACACTATTTATTCAACAAACTCATACGAACATTATTTACTGTGAGCGTTTTGCAAAATAGCGATTTTCACCGAAGGTGAAAAAGCGAGTACGATGCTAAAGTCAGTTTTACTTTATTTTTTAAAGTTACTTCTGATTGAAAATCTGTTCAAGGGCATACGGGCAGAATTTTTCGTTCTACTTTTTATGCACAATGTTGGCGTACAGACGCTTTAGACATAGCCAAGGCTGAAGCAAGTAAAATACAGAGGTTCAGAAAAACTTGCGTTTTTACTTTCTGAATACCAC
>Ga0310821_100936_pt1 | contig 11614 bp, 8 predicted proteins | sample P4_ome_FD_201300 | JGI IMG/M metagenome (GOLD analysis project Ga0310821, IMG submission 201300) | Sorghum-adapted microbial communities from Joint BioEnergy Institute, Emeryville, California, United States - P4_Day56_Rep1 | ecosystem: Engineered > Bioreactor > SSF (Solid state fermentation) >... | reverse complement strand
TTTAACGTCCCTGCCGCTCGCCGCATACACAACATGCGAAATCGGGTCATGCTTCGGCTGGAAGAAAACGCTGTGCGAATCAAGCACGATAAAATCGGCCTGTTTCCCCACTTCAAGCGAGCCGATTTGATCATCCATAAATACAGCTTCCGCACCATAGATAGTAGCCATACGCAGCGCTTCCGTCGCCGGCACGAGCACCGGATTATGACGATGGCCTTTATGCAGAAGCGCCACCATCTTCATTTCCTCAAACAGATCAAGGTTGTTATTGCTCGCCGAACTGTCCGTGCCAAGTGACACGCAAATCCCCCTCTCCATCATCTCCGGTACGCGGGCAATGCCGCTGCCAAGCTTTAAATTGCTGATCGGATTGTGCGATACTTTCACATCGTACTTCGCAAGCGTATCCAGTTCTTCATCCGTCAAATGTACGGCGTGTGCCACCAGCGTCGGCCGATTAAATACACCGAGCTTCTCTAAGTGCTCCACCGGCCGGGTTCCGTAATCGTTGACATTCTGCTGTACTTCCCATTCCGTTTCGGACATGTGGATATGTACCGGCAAGTCCAGCTCATGGGCACGGGCTACAATTCGCTCCACATAATCCGGCGGGCAAGTGTACGCCCCATGAGGTGACATCATCGTCATGATGCGGCCATTTGCCGTCCCGTTCCATTTGGCGGCAAATGCGCTCGCCTCTTCAAGCTTCTTCGTCTGCTCTTCCGCCGAGCACAAACCGATAACGCCGCGGCACAGGCGTGCGCGCATTCCGGAAGCGGTAACCAATTCCGCCACCATATCCATATTATCATACATATCAACAAACGTCGTTGTACCCGTCTTCAGCATTTCAATAATAGAAAGCGACGTTCCCCAGCGCACATGCTCTTCCGTGAACTGGGCCTCAAGCGGCCACATCTTCGTCTCCAGCCATTCCTGCAGCGGCAGGTCATCCGCATATCCTCTAAGAAGCGACATGGCAGTATGGCCGTGCGTATTTACAAGGCCAGGCATGACAATGCGGCCTTCTGCGTCAATGACTTCATCATATGTATCCACGGCTTCAGGCGTCGGTCCGACATACGTTAATACGCCGTTTTCAAACGCAATTGCTCCGTCGTAAATAACCTCATTCGTTTCGTTTACTGTCAGCACTGTTGCATGAATGACGATTGTTCTCATATGGTATAGGGCGCGCTTGCCGCAGCGCGCCTTGCCTCCTTACCTGTGTTTTATAAATAATAAGCCAAACTGTGCAGCTCCATTGTAACATCCGCATCATGAACACGTACGTCCTCCGGCATACGCAGATTGGTCGGAGCAAAATTCAAAATGCCTGTAATTCCCGCATCCACCAGACAGTCAGCCACCGATTGCGCGGCTTCCGCCGGGACCGCAATAATACCGATGCGGATGCTTTTTTCTTTGACCGTCTCCTTTAGTTCACTCAGCGGCTGAATGGTCAGGTTGGCAATTTTTTTGCCGATTTTGTTCGGATCGGCATCAAAAACCGCAATAATCTTCATATTGTCCTTCAAGTATGCATTGTAGTTGCTAATGGCGTGTCCCAGATTCCCCGCACCGACCAGCAGCACGTTAATCTGCTGGTCAAGCTTAAGAATGCTTTTAATCTTTTCTACAAGATAATTCACTTCATAGCCAATTCCTTTTCGACCGAATTCACCGAAGCAGGCAAGGTCCTTACGAATTTGTGCCGGGTTTAAATCAAGCGCTTCGCCAAGCTGCTGCGATGAAACCGTGCGAACGTTCATTGCCTTTAAGTTGTTTAAATAACGCAAATAAACGGGAAGCCTTTTGACAACGGCCTCAGAAATTTTTGGCACTTTCACTCTCGTTCTCTCCTTCTTACCCTAGTCCCACTTCTTAACATCCTCTGACTGTATGTGTCTTCGTTCTCCCGACAGGTCCACACTTATGCCAGCCAATCCGCAATTTCGGGCAGAAGCTCCGCCGTCGGCTTCACCAGCATATTCGTCTCCGGCAAAGATTTAAGGAACACTCGGCCATATCGCGCATCGATGACACGCCGATCATAAATGAGCACGACCCCCCGGTCTGTACTCGTACGCACCAGTCGGCCGAATCCTTGTTTAAATCGGAGGACGGCCTGGGGCACGGACAATTGCATGAATGCATTCTTATTCTGCTCCTCAAATTGTTGATTGCGCGCCTCGACAAGCGGATGGTTCGGAGGCACGAACGGCAAGCGAACAATCGCGAGGCAAGACAAGTCTTCCCCCGGGATGTCCACCCCTTCCCAGAAACTGCTTGTGCCGAGCAACACACAGGCAGGAAGCGAGCGGAATTGCTTGGTTAGCTTGCTGCGGCTTGCCCCATCCATTCCGTGGCCGAGCACCGTAATCTCGACTTCTTTCAGCTTCTCTTTCAAAGGCTCATATACGCTGCGCAGCATGGCGTAGGAGGTAAACAAAACGAGCATGCGCCCTTTTGTCGTTACCGCAACCTGGGCGAGAGAATCGATCAACGCTTCCACGAAGTGGCCCTCCGAACCTCCTTTGATGTTTGGAATTTCACTCGGAATGCAGATGAGCGTCTGTTTTTTGTAATCGAACGGCGAAGCGAGCACGACTGTTTCGATGCTCTTTTCTTTAAGCAAATCGGCAAGTCCGAAGCGTTCGGTCGCATACGCAAAGGACGAATTCACGCTCAGCGTGGCTGATGTAAGAATGACGCTTTCTTTTTTATCAAAAAAGCGTTCACGTAAAAGCTCTGATACATCGATGGGTACCCGGTGCAAATACATCGTTCTGCGCGTGCTGCGCGTATCCAGCTCGACCCAATAGACGTAGCCGTCATCCTCGGTTAACAGCATATCATGCAGCAGCGAAGCATACTCCAGACAATCATTAACCATACCGTTCAAATCGATCAGCAATCCTTTCATGCCGATCGGCGCATCATCGCCGTGAATGTTTGCATAAATCGATTCCAGCTTTTTGCCGATGGCAAGCAGCAAGTCGACGCTGTTGCGCACAGCAGAAACGACGGCTCGACCCCACCGATTTTCGAGGTTCTCCTGCTTATAACGCATGACGGTACGACCGATCTCTTCGCCTTCCCTGGCGCGCTGGTGCGACCATTGATAGAGCAAGCTGTACATCTCGCGAATCGTTTCCTTGCCTTCGTGAATCTGCTGGTAGGCCGTCTCGATTGAGTGTTTGCTTTCCTCATAACTGGTCACACTCCAACCCCGTACTGCTTCTTCGATTTCCTCAAGCAGTCCGGGACCACGATCCGGATGCAGACGGTGCAGCATCCCTTCAAGCTGATAGGATGAAATGGTATCCCCTAAATGGCGGCTCGCCACATCGTCAAAGTGATGAGCTTCATCAATGACTGCATATTTATAAGTTGGAATGATACGGTGCTCCGCATTCATGTCGGTAAACAGAAGCGAATGATTTGTCACAATCACTTCAGCCTGCTGGGCTTGGCGTCGCGCCTGATGGTAATAGCAGCGCGAAAACCAGGGACACTGCCGGTTCAGGCATGAACCTGCATCGCTTTGCACTTGTTTCCAGTATACCTGCCCGCCGGACGGAAGACTAATTTCTTCTACATCTCCCGTCTCCGTTTCGGTCAACCAGACAAGCATCTGCGACTTGCTTAGCTGCACATCATAATTATCATGCTCTTCCTGCAAACTATGTGAAAACTTTCGCAGACACAGATAATTGTTTCTTCCTTTTAAGATGGAAATGCGGGGGGCATCATTACCAAAAATCGCCTGCAAAATCGGGAGATCACGTGTATACATCTGTTCTTGCAGCTGAATGGTATGGGTGGAGATGACGACGGTCTCTTCCTCCCGCTTAGCCCAGAATACGGCTGGAATTAAATACGCCAGAGATTTTCCGGTACCGGTCCCTGCTTCAATCATCAAATGACGGCCGGATTCGAACGAATCATACACCTGTTTCATCATTGTGACCTGAGCCGGACGTAATTCAAAGCCGGGCATATGCTCTTTCAGCAAGCCCTGCTCGCCGAACAGACTGTCGATGAATGTTTCAAACTCCATCGCTTCTTCTATTCTTTGTCCGCTTGCCTTCTCAACCGCCTTCCGCTTCTTCAGGCAAATCTGATGCACTACTTCCAAATCCGCGTCCGGTTCGTATGCACCCTGACGAATCTTCCGCTGCTCAATATCGGAAAGCAGCGTCTGTACATCGGAATGGAACGGACGACTCAGCCGCTGAAGGTGCTGGATGGTGACAAGCGGCATATTCTCCAGCTTATCGAGCAGATGCAAAAGAATATATGCAGTCGCTTCCGCGTCGGAATCCGCCTGATGCGGCCGGTCATGCAGAATATCAAGTCCGACAGACAAGTCGGAGAGCCGGTACCCTTCCTGACCCGGCAGCAGAAGCCGGGACAACTCTACCGTATCAATCAACGGACCTGAGAACGGATGATAGCCAGCCTCGTTTAATGCGTTCTGCAAAAACGATAAATCAAAAAAAACGTTATGAGCCACAAATACGGCCCCGTCTAACATCTTTAGCAACGAAGGCAGCGCATCTTCAATCGGAGGGGCGTCTGCCACCATCTCATTGTTGATGCCTGTCAATTTTTCGATAAAAGGGGGAATATCGACCTGCGGGTTGACCAGCGTAGAGAAACGTTCAACAATCTCCCTTCCGCGAACAAGCACCGCTCCGATTTGTATAATCCTGTCTCCCTCTTTTGGTCGATTGCCTGTCGTCTCAAAATCGACCACAACAAAAGTGTCCAACTGTTTCACCTCAAACTCTTTCGCTTCATCGCGCATCTTACAGACAGGGATCCACTTATTATTTTCTATTACTTAGGAGGGAAGTGCAATACAAAAAAAGAAAAACCGGCGTTTCATAATGCCGGCATGAACTCCTTCCAACGCTTATACGCTTCTTCGGGTGCACCGTCTATGTAGTGCACAAGCCCGGCGTACAAGCCGCTCTCCCGAATGACGCCGGCCGCATGGCTTGCCGAAAAATGCGTAAGCGCTTCTTCTCTTTTGCCCTGGTCGAGCAGCACTCTGCCCTGTAAGTAGTGACCCAACGCCTGTATATGACCATCCTTCGCAGCCAGCAACTCGTTCACCAATCCTTGCGCCTCTGCGATTCGGTGCTGTTTGAGGTAAGCGTACGCCAGCCCTGCCCGTGAAAGCGCGTGATCATGCCGCTGTGCAGTATGCTCAAATACGCGTGCGGCCCGCTCCGTCTCCCCCTGGGAAAGCAACACCCAGGCATAGGAACAGGCATAATCCGGCTGCTCCGGCGCAAGCGTTAACGCATACTTCAGATAAGGAATAACCCTGTCCCCCTGCTCGGCCTGCCATAGCGACCAGCCCAATCCATGCCAGACGGATGCATCATTTCTGTAATCTGGCAGAAGCGTCTGATAGCAACGGGCCGCGTCCGCAAATCGACCCAGCCGCTCATACGTACATGCAATCGCCTTACGCTGCTTCGCTCTGTATGCGAATGATTCGGCTCGTTTCAACAGGGCGTACGCTTCGTTCTCCCTTCCGTTTGCCGCATGACAAGTGCTTGCCAGCAGCAATACCTCCACATCGTCTGATTCGTTATTCAGGAGTGAAAGGGCTGCCTGCGCTGCTTCTTCATATCTTCTGAGATGATACAATGTCAGCGCCCGATTGTAGCCCGCATCCGTTAAGTCTGGAAACGTTCTAAGCGCTCGTTCAAACCAGCTTACCCCTTGTTCAGGGTGACCCTCCAGTACTGCAATCGATCCCAACGCGTTGTATGAGGCGGCACAGATGAAGGCATTGTCGCACGTTTCCGTAAGCAGGCGAAACTGCCGGTATGCCACATCAAGACGCCGCGACATAAAGAAACCGAAGGCAAGATACAGCCGTGCTACCGTTACATCGGGCGCCTCTTCAAGAACACGGCTGAATGATTCCACCGCCTCCCGGTACATCGATAATGTAAAATACCCCTGTCCTTGACGAAACTTAGCGGCCAGCGCATAGGGAAGAAGGATCTCTTCCACATCCTGGTCTTCAGGCTTTTTCTCTCCCTTTGATTCAGCTTTATGTGGCGAGACGGAAGGGAGCGTCGCATGCCCGCTCTCTTCCTGCTCAAACATGCGCTGAGCCTCAACCAGTTTTTCTTCAAATTCAAGCCAATCTTCCACTATCTGGTCACTAATCTGTCGAAGTTGCAGCACGGTATTATACAGTTTCACTTTTTCTGCTTCCGGCGCTGACGCCATACATGCTTTCACTTTCTCAATCTGGTCCGTAAGTGCGGCAAAATAATGAGACAGCAGCATAGACTCCCCGCCTTTCATGTCACTCTGTATTACTTTCAGTGTGACACATCAGCATGGAATTTATGAATAAAAAGAGCGGAAAACAACGGTTCCGCCCTTTATGCCTTTCATATATTCAACTAAAATATGGTCGCGTGGATTTCTTCGCCGAGCATTTCTACAATCTTGTTGTTTTCATCCATGATGGCGACTTTTGGTTTGTGAATCTTGGCTTCCGCATCCGACATCATCGCATACGAGATAATAATGACAATATCGCCCGGCTGTACAAGGCGAGCCGCCGCGCCGTTCAGACAAATCACGCCGCTGCCGCGCTCCCCTTCGATGACGTACGTTTCCAGGCGTGCACCGTTGTTATTGTTGACAATTTGTACCTTTTCATTCGGCAGAATGTCCACCGCATCCATAATATCCCGGTCAATCGTTACACTGCCTACATAATTCAAGTTGGCTTCCGTAACGGTCGCCCGATGAATCTTTGCTTTCATCATCGTACGGAACATGCTGTTTCCTCCTGGCTTGCCACAAGCATAATATTATCGATCAAACGCGTGCGGCCGAAACGGACCGCCAGTGCAACAATACAATGGCCGCGCAGCTCTTCCATCGGCATAAGCTCCGGATAGCTGCGAATCTCAATGTAATCAATCTCCGCAAGCGGGCTTTCTTGGATAATAGACTTGATTGCGGAGCGCAGGGCCGCCGCATCCCGCTCACCCATCGCAACCATCTCCTCCGCCCGCTTCAGCGAGCGTGACAAAACAAGCGCTTGCTCTCTTTCTTCTGCGGACAGATACACATTGCGCGAGCTAAGAGCCAATCCGTCCGGTTCACGCACAATCGGACACGGCACAATCTCGATTGGCATATTCAAATCACGCACCATCTGTGTAATGACCGCCACCTGCTGTGCATCTTTCATGCCGAAAAATGCATAATCCGGCTGTACGATATTGAACAGCTTGGTAACAACGGTCGCCACGCCATCGAAGTGACCCGGCCGTGATGCGCCGCACATCGAATCAGTAATGTCTTTCACTGTCACAATTGTCTTGCTGCCTTCCGGATACATTTCCTCTACCGAAGGGAAGAATAGGATATCCACGCCGCGGGATGCGGCGAGGTAGCGATCCCGCTCTATATCCCGCGGATATTTCGCCAGGTCTTCATTCGGTCCAAATTGAAGCGGATTAACAAAAATGCTCATAACGACTACATCAGCTTTTTCCTTGGCTTGATCCACAAGACTCAAATGACCTTCATGCAAATATCCCATAGTCGGTACAAATCCAACCGTTTTTGGACGCGCCTCTTTTAGGAGGGAGCGCAATTCCTTGATGGAAGAAACCGTTCTCATATTTTGACCCCTTCTCCGTATAATCTCTCCAGCGTTTCTTCCTTCATGGTGAAGGTGTGCTCGGCTGCAGGAAACGCGCCGCTGCGCACCTCGGCCGCATACTGAGCAATTGCCTGTTTTATAAGCGAGCCTGCATCCGCGTATTGTTTAACAAACTTCGGCACACGGCCGCCCCCGTAAGATAATATATCGTGATACACAAGTACCTGGCCGTCACAGCCGGCTCCGGCGCCGATGCCAATCGTCGGAATGGATAATTTGTGCGAGATGAGCTCTGCCAGTTGTTTCGGTACGCACTCCATTACAAGGGCGAACGCTCCCGCCTCTTCGAGTGCCAGCGCGTCGTCAAGCAGCTTTTGCGCTGCCTCCGGCGTTTTGCCCTGCACTTTATAACCGCCGAGTTGGTGCACGGACTGCGGTGTAAGTCCGATATGTCCGACTACCGGGATGCCGGCCTGCGTACATCGGCGAATGAGCGGTGCAAGCTCCGCACCCCCTTCGATTTTAACCGCTTTGGCCAAGCCTTCCTGCATAATGCGCCCCGCGCTGCGCAGCGCATCTTCAATCGTGCCGTGGTAAGTGAGAAACGGCATGTCGGTAACTACAAATGCGCGTTTCGCTCCACGCGTAACCGCTTTCGTATGATGGATCATGTCATCGAGCGTTACCGGCAGCGTTGATTCGTAACCAAGCACGACCATGCCGAGCGAATCCCCGACAAGAATCATATCGACCCCCGCTTCATCGGCGATTTTTGCCGACGGGTAATCGTATGCTGTTAGCATAACGATTCGCTCTCTGTTCCGTTTCATTTCCTTTAAGGATACAACCGTAACTGTTGAACTGCCTGCCATTTTCATTCCTCCTTACGCTTTGAGCGATCCGATAAGAGAATGGCGGTGTGAAGGCATATAAAAACGCCTTCAACAGAGAAGAAGGCGTACTGAAACCATGATTTATCTGCAAATATGGTAACATTGAATTCCCTCTGTCTCGGTCCTCATCGGCTCAGAGCAGATTACTGTATTGTGTACCTTTTCATATAATCAAGTGTCGTGGTGCCGCTCCGTGCGGATACAGCCCTGACACCCTCATTATAAGCACAACCCCATCGGACTGGCAATCCTTTTTGCACATTCTGTCGAAATTCACCGTGGATTACGCGTGAATTTCGACGTCCGCCGAATACACCTTCGTGATCGATCCGTCCTCCCGACGCACAAGCAGCACGCCACTGTCATCAATGCCCTCCGCATATCCTGTAAAAGAGCCTTGCAATGTACGAATGGTCACTTTTTTTCCGATGGTAATCGCGCAGCGCTCCCAGCGTTCCTTTACCGGAGCAAATCCGTCTTCAAGATATACATCGTACAGCTCCTCAAGCCGGTAAAGGATTTGCTGAATAATCGGCACCCGACGCAACGGCTCCCCTTTAGCAATATACAGCGATGTTGCAACCTCCCGTACATCCTCCGGAAACTGTTCTGCAGTCGTATTGACATTGAGGCCCATTCCGATAATAAGATAATGAATGCGATCCGACTCCGCATTCAGCTCGGTCAAAATACCGCACACTTTTTTGCCGTCAATTAAAATGTCATTGGGCCATTTAATCTGCGCGTCGATGGCGCAGAAATCGCGCAGCGTTTCCACGATAGCGACCGCCGCCAGGAGAGTGATCTGCGGACACTTCTGCAGTTCGAGCGTCGGTCGAAGCAGCAGGCTCATGGAGATGTTCGTACCTGGCGGCGAGTGCCACACACGTCCGAGCCGCCCCTTGCCTCCTACCTGTTGATCCGCGACAACGAGTGTTCCTTCCGGAGCGCCCGCCTTGGCCAGTTCCTGACATTTATTCTGTGTAGAATCAATGGTTGGATAATAATGAACCTCACTACCAAACACACGCGTATTCAATCCGGCTTTGATTTCTTCTGCAATCATCACATCCGGTGTGGACATAAGTCTGTATCCTGATCGGCGTACCGCCTCAAATACATATCCTTCTTCCCTCAGCTCTTCGATATGCTTCCACACTGCCGTGCGGGAGACACCGAGCCTGCGGCTTATCTCCTCTCCGGACAAAAACTCTCCCTTCGCCTGTTTAAACATTTGCAACAAATTTTCACGTATTTTCATCTAAGTATCATCCTCGCTCGGAGTAATAGCGCCTGCCGCTCATTCGCTATCTGGCCGCTACCCGCTTCCAGCGCAAGTTGAAACAGCAAATCGCGAATCCACGGTCCGCCCTTTTGTCCCATCTCCCGCTGCAAATCAGCTCCGCTGACTGCCAGATCCTGCATGCTTTTTATCCGCATCGACTCATGCAACCGAAGAAGTTCCTGTACCGCATTCGTGTCTCCTGACATAATGTCATACAGCGCTGCGGCATTATGTACCGCATTGAATCCGAACTCCAATATCCAACGCATACGCTTGTCCGTATCATGAAGGGCATTCAATCTCTGAGTTAGCTCTACCATTTGCTCGCATGCTTTGATTAGCTTTTTTTCGCAGCGCAGCGCACGCAGAATCGTTTCCACTTCGGCTTCTCTGCCGCAAATGAGAAATAAATAGGCCCAACGGGAGACAAGGTCATTAGCGGCACGTAAACATTTCCTTTCTTCGATAGCCAGTTCCCGCTTCCCCTCCAGCAGCCGGTTAATTCCCGGCATACCGTAAACAAGCCCGGTTTTCAGCACATCCGCTACCGTACAATCCGGGTACAGGCCGGCCAGTGCCTTGTTCCATTCGATGCTAATTCGCTCGACTGCCACATAGCGGATATCTTCGGCGCATACTTTTATCGCTTTATATGTATCCGGATCGATCGAAAAGCCGAGCTGGCTTGCAAAACGAAGGCAACGCAGCATGCGCAAGGCATCTTCCGCAAATCGCTCCTCCGCCCTGCCGACTGCGCGAATAAGCTTCGCATCCAAATCGTCGCGTCCTCCGAACGGATCTATCACTTCGCCGCGCAGATCAAGCGCCATCGCGTTAACCGTAAAATCGCGCCGCGCCAAATCTTCCGTAATATCATCGACAAACCGGACTTTATCCGGACGACGGTGATCCTCATACCCGCTCTCTGTCCGAAATGTCGTGACTTCCAGCGGAATTCTGTCTTGCAGCACCGTCACCGTTCCATGCGCAAGCCCGGTCGGCACCGTTTTCGTAAACAGCCGCATCACTTCTTCAGGCCGGGCGGAAGTAGCGATATCGAGATCATGTACCGGCCGCCCCAGCAGGGTATCCCGCACATATCCGCCTACAAAATATGCCGCGTATCCCGCCTCTTCGAGCGTGCGTAAGACCTGTCTGCCGGCTTTCAACACATCCTGTTTCATGATTTGGGACACGACTCCGTCTCTTGGACCAGTACGCGCTGGTAAATCGCTTCGTACTGACGGGTGATATCTTTATAACAAAACGTATGATATGCTCTCTCCATCGCCTGACGTGAAAAGCGTTCGTACATCGCTGCGTCCGATACAAGCTCAATCGCCTTCTCGGCCATTCCGTTCACATCACCGATCGGCAGAACAAATCCGGTCACTCCGTCCTTCACTACTTCAGGCAATCCGCCTGCATCGCTTGAAATAACCGGCTTGCCGCAGGCCATAGCCTCAAGCGCCACCAGACCGAAGCTTTCCTGCGCAGACGGCAGCAGCAGCACGTCTGCGATGGAGAGGACACAGGCGATATCTTCCTGTTTTCCGAGGAAGATTACATCTTCTCTAAGACCGAGATCTGCCGCCAGATCGCGCACCAACGGAAGTTCCGGGCCCTCTCCGATCATCAGCAGCTTGGCCGGCATGCGCTGTTTAATCTGATGGAAAATACGCACCACATCATCCGTTCGTTTTACGCTGCGGAAGTTGGAAATATGAATAAACACTTTCTCGTTGTTCGGTGCATATTCTTCGCGCACATCAC
>Ga0310821_100929_pt1 | contig 11642 bp, 10 predicted proteins | sample P4_ome_FD_201300 | JGI IMG/M metagenome (GOLD analysis project Ga0310821, IMG submission 201300) | Sorghum-adapted microbial communities from Joint BioEnergy Institute, Emeryville, California, United States - P4_Day56_Rep1 | ecosystem: Engineered > Bioreactor > SSF (Solid state fermentation) >... | reverse complement strand
ATAGTTGTCGCTGGCTTTCAGATCCGGATAGCTTTCCACCTGGATGGTTATGCCTTCGAGTCTCGACTCGATTTCATCATATCTTCTGATTTTTTCCTCGGGAGATTGATCATCCCGGATGCCTTGCCGCATACGGGTCACTTCGACGATCGTCTCCCGTTCATGTCCCGTGTAGGCGTTGACAGCTTCCGCGATTTTGACCAGCGCATCGAAACGATTTTGCAAATAGACTTCGATCCCAGCAAAAGCTTCCTTGATATTGTTGCGCAATGATACCAACCGGTTATACGTCAAAATCAAATACAATACGATAATGACAACAACTGCAATGACGATTCCGGTTACCATCTTCGACTCTCTCCTTAAATTGGTGTGAACGCTTTCACGTTTTCATTGTACTGGAAATCCCCTCTGCTTGCAAGAAATTACTTTCATCCTACAAACGGATCAATCGCCAGAATTGCTCCCAGATCTAGTCAAATCGCGCCATGAACGCCTGTTCGTCATACAGCTGCTGCCCCCAGAAAAATCCATCCAATAGACACAATAGAACCATCGCCAATTGTTCGCTGTCACCAGGGCGGATTTCTCCGCGTTCCATGCCTTCCCGGATCAATTCAGCAAACCATTTTTTCTCCACTTTCTCCAGCTTGTTCAGCTCTGCCCGCACATCCTGCCAAAATGGCCAGTGGACAAGAGCAGCATCCGGATGAAGATTTTCATTTTGGCCGCTTCTTTGCCGGTATTTCTGGAATTGACGCAATGCCGCCTCGCCGTCCCCGGCTTCAATGATATGAAATTGATGGTCTTGCAGATACATGGCGATCAATTCCCGGATATCCGCGTCGTCCTCGACCACCAGCACGGGTTTGGCTTGTCTTCTTGTTCAAGATCAGCTTCCCCTCGTCAATCATGTTATGGCAAAACACGCTTGCTTCAGGTACCGCAAAAAGTCCGGTATGGTTGATCCGACGGCGGAGGCGGCGCAACATATGCAGCCTGGTCCTCCGTATAGGCAAACGGTTTGGCGAGCACGTCCAGCAACCGTTTCATGACTGAATCGTCTCCCCGGACGGCAGCGGCCAAAGCTGCCTCTACCTGGTGATTCCGCGGGATGATGGCCGGGTTATGTTCCCGCATGCGTTGCCGCGAAGCGTCATCCGATTCCGCCTGTCTGTGACGTCTGGCCTGCCACCACGCAAGCCAATCCCCAAAGGCTGATGTGCCATGCATCGGCACATCCTCCGGGCGATCCAACGTCAAGGCTCGAAACGTATTGGTGAAATCCGCCCGGTGCTGCTGCATGATCGATAGCAGCGCTTCGATCCGCGCTTCATCCTCCGTCTCCTCCCCGAATAGCCCCAACTTTGCCCGCATGCCGTCAAGCCAATTGCGCCTGAATTGTCCGGGAAATGTCGACAACACCTCTTCGGCCATTTCGATAGCGCGGTCTTCATCGTCATCCAGGAGCGGCAGCAAACTTTCTGCGAACCGTGCCAGATTCCATGCAGCAATATAGGGCTGATTGCCATAAGCATACCGGCCGCTGGTGTCGATGGAGCTGAACACCGTCGCCGGATCGTATTCGTTCATGAACGCGCAAGGGCCATAATCGATCGTCTCTCCGCTGATCGCCATATTGTCGGTGTTCATCACGCCATGGATAAAACCGACATGCATCCATCTGGCAATCAGTGACGCCTGCCGTCCGATGGTATGCTGCAACAACGCCAGATAGCGGTTGTCCGCGTCAAGCGCCTCCGGGTAATGCCGCCGCAGCGTATAATCGGCCAAAATCCGGAGTTGTGCCGGTCCTCCCCATCTGGCGGCATATTGAAACGTGCCGACGCGAATATGGCTTGCGGCCACCCGGGTCAACACGGCCCCTGCCAGCGTTTCTTCCCGGATGACGCCTTGTCCGGTCGTCACGACAGCCAGGCTGCGGGTGGTCGGAATGCCGAGCGCATGCATGGCCTCGCTCACGATATATTCCCGCAGCATCGGCCCCAGCGCTGCACGGCCGTCGCCTCCGCGCGAATAGGGGGTTCTTCCGGAACCTTTCAGTTGAATGTCAACCCGCTCTCCCTGCGGAGTGAGCTGTTCGCCGAGCAGAATCGCCCGTCCGTCTCCCAGCATCGTAAAATGTCCGAATTGATGACCGGCATAGGCTTGCGCGAGGGGAGCAGCGCCTTCCGGCAGCCGATTGCCTGCAAACAGTTCCGCGCCAGCTTCGCTGTCCAGCGCGTCGGCATCCAGACCAAGCGTATTCGCAAGCGATCGGTTCAGGATGACCATCTTCGGTGCGCGCACCGGCACCGGCTCCTGGCGGGTATAGAAAAATGCCGGCAGTCGGGCATAGCTGTTGTCCCAGTTCCAGCCCATCTTCGCCTGCGTCAAGGTTTCCGCCAATCGGCTCACCCCTCTTGTCAGGATCTGCACGCGAACGTCGTTGCGTATTATTCTTATCTTATTCCAATCCGGATACAATTTCTATGCCGACAAATATTCACATAGGTCCAACAAGCCAAAATGGCGCCGATAACGGCGCCATTGCATCGGATGCGTTCCTGTGGCATTCACGACGCGGATTGCAAAATGAATTTGCTCAAATTTTCCTGCAAACGCTGCGACGAAAGCTTGAGCTCCTCGGCTGCAGTCTGGATTTGCTCCATGGAGGCCAGCTGGGCTCGCGCCGATGCGGCCATGCTCTCCGCTTCATGCGATGTCCGATGGGAGATATCCGAGATTTCCGAGATGGAGGCGGATACTTCTTCCATTTCCGCCGACAGTTCTTCCGACGTAGCCGAAACTTCCTGAACCTGTTCGCTGACGCGTTTGATTTCACCGAGAATGTGATGGATCGTTTCCTGGGTGCGTTCAATCGATGCCATGCTCAATTCGGTTTCGCTTTGCATCTCAGCCATCGCCGCTACCGTCTCTCCGATCAGATTGCGTATGACCGTCAGCAGTTCGGTTATGGACGTCACCGAGCTAGCCGTCTCTTCCGCCAGTTTGCCTACTTCTTTCGCCACAACAGCAAATCCGCGGCCATATTCTCCCGCACGCGCCGCCTCAATATTGGCATTCAGCGAAAGCAGCTTGGTCTGATTGGCGATTTCCAATATGGCTTCCATGACCTCGCCGATATGCACCGAGTGTTCATCCAGCTTGGCAACAATCCGGGAAGAAACCTCTTGCGTCTGCTTCATGTTTGCCATTTGTTGCACGGTTGCAGCAAGCTGCTGATTTCCAAGCTCTGCATGATCATTGGCACGCTGAGCCATATGGGCCACTTCGGACGCCGCTTCGGCAATCCGCATGACACCCGTGGCCATTTCACTCATGGTGGCAGCCGCTTCAGAGGTTGAACGCTTCTGCATGGTGGTCCCTGCCGATACGTCCTGGACAGAAGACGCCACGTGCTGCATCGATCTGGCGGATTCATGCGAGATATCGGTCAATTGTCGGGAAGCCTGGAAAGTAGTTGCCGCGATTTGCTGATTGTAACCCAGCACCTGCCGCATCGATTGCTGCATTTCATTGAAGGCAATCCCCACTTGCTGCAATTCATCCCTGGTATTGAGCACAATTTCCCGGGAAAAGTCGCCTTTTGCCATTGCTTCTGCACGTTGTTTCAACGATGTGACCGTATCTGCAACGCTTTTATAGAAAGCGGTATAAAACAAGACAACCAATATGAAAACCAATGCCGTTATGCCGAGGGACCAATTGCGCGCAGCAATGGACTGGCCTATTCGCTCCTGAAGCGAACGTTCCAGTTCGGCGGTGACAAGCCGGAAAACTTCAACCACCGATTCGATGGCGGCTGTCCCCTCCGCAAAAAAGTCATCCGGGTCCATGCTCATCTGCTGCTTGTCCAAAATTTCCCGGTCCAGCAACGCCAGAAACTGCTGGATGTGCTGGGCCGCCCGCTCACCCTTGTCCAGCAATTCCTGGTTGTTTGCTCCATTGATTTCTGCAATTTCGACCAGTGATTGCTGAAAATTGGCCAGGGCTTCCTCGCTTCTGGAGGATTGCAGAAGCAACTCCAATCTGACCGCATCCGCCAAGGTGCCGGATGCAAGCACGCCATTGCCGCGTCCGCGGATGACGGCAGAACCTTCGATCAATGCCGGAAATTCCTGTACAAGCAAATTCATGTTGTAATGGGCATACATGTCACTGGTCAGCGACAGCCCGGATTCATCGGAACTGCTGACGATCAGCTCTGCAATCTGTTTGACCAGATTGGAATGCCGTTCAAAACTGTCATTGGCAATCATGCTCTCATATGTACGGGAAATCTGTTCCCACTCTTTCTTGATATCCACCCATTTGGCGTAGGATTGCGGAAACGCCTGCTTTGGAAACTGCGATTCAATCCGTTCGACCAATTGGGCCAACTCTTGCTGTTTGGCTTCAATTTGCGGCCTGGCTTCCAGATTGCCATTCAAGTAACCGTTGACCAATCCGCGATGTTGCTGCACTTGCAGCATGACGGGCAACAACTCGTCGACTTGTTTGACACCCGATTGTTCGCTCCTGATCCGGGAGAGTTCGGCCTGTTGTGTCGAAATAAACTGGTAGAGCAGGACAATGAGCGGGACGAAGAACAGCAAACTGATCAACAAAAACTTCTGTTTGTACTTTAAATTGGAAATAATGGAGATAAATGGCCTCAGCAACTTGTTTGGCATTCGTTCTTCCCACCTTGTGATGTATGATCAATTTTGTGTTACCTAAGGCTAAAGACCGAACAAGAGCGCCCTTAAGCGCTCTCATCTCCAATCATAACGTCAACACGGCCAAACTATTGAAGCAGGGGTCGAATCGCTGAATAAATGTTGAATAAATATCCAACGATTACATTAATAAATTATCACATTCCATGTTAGACTTCAAAGAAAACCATGACCTCGGACCTATCTTTTGATCATCGAAGTTCGAGTGCATGCCCGCTTGGCAAACACGTTCTCGTTCCCGTTGAACCAGGTGCGCCCGCACCCCGGAACAACCCATTACAAAGTCTGCCCGCTATCAACCGTGATCAGCTGGCCGGTCAGCGCCTCCTGCTCCAGCACCGCACAGATCAGCTGCGCCACGTCCTCGGGAGTGGCGATGCGCTGTAGGAGCAATTTGGGCGCCAATCGTTTCATCTGCTCCTCTTTTCCGGCCCACCATCTTGTCGCTACCGCTCCGGGCACCACGGCATTCACCCTGATTTCAGGAGCAAGCGCATGTGCCAGCGATTTCGTAAGGCCATGGACGGCAGCTTTGGACACCGCATAGGGAAGAGACGAGCCGAGGCCCGTCTGTCCGGCGATGCTGCCCACATTGACGATGGCCCCCTGGCCGCCTTTCTTCATATAAGGGGTGACTGCCCTTGCGCAGTAAAACATGCCTTTGACATTGACAGCCATTATGGAGTCCCAAACCTCGTCCGTCGCTGATTGAAGATCGGCCAGCGGAATATGTCTTGTGATGCTGGCATTGTTCACGAGCAGATCAACCGTGCCGAACTGTTGCACCGACCATTCGACCATCGCCCGCACCTCGGCATCGCTGGCCACATCCGCCTGCACCGCTGCAGCTTGTCCACCCGTGTCCCGGATCATTTGCACGGTTTCTTGCGCCTCGTCCCGGGAACGCGAATAATTGACGACCACCCTGGCCCCGCGTTTCGCCAGCAAAAGGCTGGTCGCCCGGCCGATTCCGGTGCCTCCACCGGTCACAATCGCGACTTTGTCTTTCAGCATCATCGTATTCACTCCTTGGATATATTGGAATGGATCAGTTTGGACAATATCGTCGGCCACCAATCCTTTACACCCCATTTTTTGCCCGTCCGGATGGCGATGGCCCGATGGCCGGGACTCACATAGAGCACTTGTCCCAACGCACCCAGCGCGAAATAGTCGTGTTCCGCTCCGTCATTCAGATATCCCCACCATAAATACTTGTAGTAAGCTTGATTCAACCGGAACCACATCTTCCCCCAGGGGTGATGGCGGTAGTAATGAAAATGTTCCTGGTTGCAGGGGACGCCGCCAGGGCCGACAGACTCTTCCACCCAGCGTTGCGGAATGATCTGCCGTCCTTCCCACATCCCTTTGTTGAGGTACATGGCCCCAAACTTCGCCAGATCAAGCGCCGTCATCACAAGCCCGCTCTCCAATTTTTCAAAAGCGGATGACCGGCTGTCCATGATCAACCGTCCGGCGTATTGCATGCCCAACGGCCGCCATATTTTTTGGCAAAAATATTCTGTTACGCTAGTTCCGGTCGTTCGCTCCAGGATGATCCCCAATAAAAGCGGGTGGTAATCGTTATAGTGAAAATGCCCGGAAACCGGAACCTCCGTTACGGTCAGGGCGAGCCGTCTCGCATCCGGATGCAGAAACACTTTGGCTTCATCCCGCCATGGAAGGCGGCCCTCCCTGAATCTGATCCCCGCATCCATCAGGAGAAGCTGCCTGATGGTCATGCTGCACGCTTGCAACTCGGGGATGTACAGACGGACCGGGTCATGGACGCTGCCGATGTGACCTTCTTCGATGGCCTTTCCTACCAGGGCGGAGACAAACGATTTCGTAATCGAAAACATTCTCTGGACACTGCTTTTTTGGTGGCCATTGTAGTACCGCTCGAACAAGATGTCGCCATCCTTGATGAGGATGAGCAAGGTGGTTCCCGAGCTTTCCATGAAAGCGTGAAAATCTTCCGTTCGCAGATGCCCCTTGTGCCTATATTCTATCGCGGAAATCGAAAGCGGTGCAGCGGCTTGCCTGAAAAAATACGGCCGGTCGCTGGCGGGCAAGCTTTCCGCATGAAAGAAAGGGTAATCGTCACTCCGAACCCTGCATTTATAACGCAACATATACGAAATGAACGTCCTGGTGTAATCACTGGATAAGATACGCAAGTATTCTGGCGCCTCCAAAGTCCGCAAAGGGATGTTATCAAAACCAATTGACGATATAGAAATAAGCCACAAGATTCGCCGCCAAATGGGCCAGACCGGACACCCATACATTTTTGGTCTGGTGATAAATGATACCAAATACGAGGCTATCCACGAACACCGATGTCAAATCGAGTCCCACGATCAGCGCGTCCCCTTCGGACAGGTGCATCAGCGCAAAAAGCAGCGAAGCTAGCGGTATGGCAAAATAAGGCCGCAAATACCAACCCAATCGTTCCTGCAGCACGCCCCGGAATGCAATTTCTTCCCCGAGAGCCGCGACCAGAAACGTAATCAACAGTTGAACATCCAATCCCGATTCCAACACCGGGGCCCTGGCTTTCAGATGGGCTGCCATTTCCGGAAAATAAGCATGAAATACATAGGCATCCAATGTCTGCAAACCGATTGCGACAAGGACGATCCAGTACCAGCTCCGCTTCAGCCCGGCAATCAGGCGATTTGGGCCCGGCAAATGGCGTTTTCGGATGCGGCCCTCCACGAAGAAATATACAATCGGGATAAAACCGGCCAGCGTGGCCAATCCTTTGTCGATGGCCAATAAGACGGCCATGATGGCAAACATGGCCATCACTTCGATCAGGGATCGGGTGTTTCTTTCCTGGTTTGTCACGAGGTTCATCGACTTTTTTCGTCCTTTCGCCAATGGTGGTGTTTGTCCAGTTTCCAGATCTGATTTGCGATCACCATCGCCGCAATGATGAATACAAAAAAAGGTTTGGCAAACGAAGTGAATCTGGAAATCAATTCATACAGCAAAACCGAAACAGCCATCGTAACCAGCATCCGGGCGGTCAAACGCCGCATGTCCTGTCATCATCCTCCCTCCGTTGTTGCAGGTCCATCATAAAACACAGCCCGATTCAGCCACAGTGACGTTCGTTAGTGACTTTGCTCACGAAATACATCGCCTGCGTTTTGACTTTGGTTCGGCAAAAAAATGAAGGACGCCCCCCGTTTGGCAGGCGCCCTTCCAGGATTTTGGCCAACCGTCATCTTGCCGATTGCCACGGCGATCGGTTCTTACCGCATCATCCCGCTCCACCCCGATTCCAATCCCGTTCCGGCATCTCGAAACCTTCAAAACATCGTTCGAACAAATCGGCCGCCGTAATGCCGGAAAAGTATTGCTTCAGCAGCGCGCTTGCTTCCTCGAACAACGATTGCAGCACACGCAGACCGCGTTCGGTATTGCGGCCGCCTTCGAAGACTTTGCCGATCAGTCCCGTATCTTCATACAGGGAAATCGGCCCGGCGATGGCCTCGATGATGTCCAGTGCCGTGATGTCATGCGGATGTCTGGCGAGCTGCAGGCCGCCGTTGTTGCCGGGAACGGCGATGACAATCCCCGCGACTACCAGCTTTCTGACGATCTTCTTCAAATAGGTGGGTGACACCCCGAGCTTGTTGCTGATGGCGTCCGTCGCAAGCGGTACCCCTTTTTCCTGCGTTGACAGCATGACGACAATGCATACGGCCTGCTCGAAACTTTTCGTCAATTTCACTTCGCCAACCTCCGGCATGTATGATCTTATCCATTATACAAAATCTATAGGAATAGACATTTGGTTTATTTAGATATATCATATCCATTATGGATATATAACATCCACATTAAAGACTTTGCACCGTCTTTTCAGCAGGAGGAGGCAGCAGGTTGAACATCTTCCACGTGTTTTTTCGCGATGTCCGTCATGTCCTGTCCAGGCCCATTCTGATTTTGACCTTTGTAGCGGTAGCTTGTTTGCCGATTCTGTACAGCGGTTTTCTGACGAAAGGCAACTGGGACCCCTACGGCCAATTGCAAAATTTACCGGTCGCCGTCGTCAATCTGGATGCCGGGGCAACCTTTGGGGGGAAGCAACTGGACGTTGGCAATGAATTCGTCGAAACGTTGAGCCAAAACGACGTGTTCGACTGGCGATTCGTAAGCAGGGAGGAAGCACGGCGCGGCATGGCCGCCAATGAATATTACGCGACCATAACGATTCCCGCCGATTTTTCGGCACATGCCGCATCCTTGACGACTGACAATCCGCAGCAGGCAGAGCTGATCTATGAAGTCAACAGCTATTCAAATTTCATTGCGGGACAGATCAGCGAAAATGCGACCAAAGAGTTGCGCAGCAAGCTGGCGGCAAGTCTCACCGAATCCTATACGCGCAGCATCATCGACCAGTTCTCCGCCTTGTCCGGCGGCTTGCGGGAAGCCGGCGAAGGCGCCGGCAAGCTGAATGACGGAGCCTTGCAACTGCAGGAAGGTGTCGGCTCCCTGCGGACCCATCTGCTCAAATTGTCGTCAGGCGCGGATGAACTCGCAAGCGGCATCGGCACACTGAAGACGGGTGCCGGCAAGCTCAGCGACGGTGCGGATCAGGTGGGCACGGGAGCGGAAAACCTGTCCGCAGGCATCGACAAGGTTGCCGCGGCTGCGGCCGCGCTGGAGAAAGGAGCCGCCGAAACGGAGCAAGGCACCGCCTCGCTGGCAGATGGACTGGGACAGGCGGCATCGGGCGCTTCTTCGTTGTCTGCCAGCTTGTCCGAACTGGCTTCCGGGGCCAACAGGCTGGATCAGGGCCTGGCATCATCGGCGGAAGCCAGTCGGCAATTGGCGCAAAGCAGCACCCAACTCGCCACCGAATTGTCGCAATGGATGCAAAGTGATGCCGAATTGGCCGCCAACGCTTCCTTGCAGCAATTGCTCGCGGCCGCCCAATCGATCGCCGAAGGCGCCAACCGGTTGCATGTCGGCCATGAGGAACTGAAAACCGCCAGCAACCAGTTGGCCAGCGGCCAGTCCCGGGCTGCGGAAGGCGCCCGGCAACTCGCCGCCAGCCAGGAACAATTGCGGCAAGGCGCCGTATCCCTGCATGCGGGCCAACAGCAGCTTCTTGCAGGCATCAAGCAATTGAATGCAGGCATACCCGAGTTGTCTGCGGGCAGCACCGCGCTGGCACAAGGTGCCGGACAGGTTGCGCAGGGGTCAGGTCAACTGGCGGGAGGCATCGACAAACTGGCGGCAGGGGCAAATACGGTCGCTAGCGGCGCCAGACAGCTGGCCAGCGGCGCAACTTCCCTGCAGGAGGGGACGGACCGGCTGGCGGCAGGCGCCGGCGAACTGGCCGTCAAGCTGACGGAGGCAGCCGACAAGTCAGCCGCGCTGAAAGCCGATGACAAAACGATCCGGTTGATGGCTGAACCCGTCGTCATGAAGGAAAATGAAGCGCGGAAAATCGAAAAATATGCGCTTGGCATCGCGCCTTATTTCCTGTCGCTGTCGTTCCTCGCCGGGGCAGTTGTCTTCGCCAACGCTTTTTCCGTACGCGAATCTTCGGTTCCGGGCGCTTCCGGTTTCCGGCTGTTCGTCAGCAAATTGCTCTCGTTTGCCGTCATGGGCGTGGCGCAGACATCGATCACCTGTGGCATCATGGTTTACTTGCTGGGACTTGACGTGCAGAGTGTGCCGATGTTTTTTGCCTTCACGCTCATCGTCAGCTTCACCTTCATGTTCATGGTACAGGCGCTGGGAACATGGCTGGACAAACCCGGCTTGTTCATCGCTATCATCCTGCTGATTTTGCAGCTTGTCTCCAGTGCGGGCACGTTCCCTTACGAACTGATGCCCGGATGGGCGCAGGCATTGCATCCTTGGCTGCCGATGAGCTATAGCGTCGACGGCTACCGGCAGGTGATTTCCACCGGCGCATTCGACGAAATGTGGACACAGGCGAGGTATCTGTCCATCTACCTGATCGCAAGCGTTTTGTTGACGTTCCTGTATTTCATGACACATCGCAAACCTCGCGTTTCTGCCGAAACTGTCCAATGAAAAACAAACATGCCAAGCCATTGCAAAAAACTTTTCTTGTGCATCTTGCGCCCCGACGCAGTACCCGCTCCGGCGGAGCCGGTCTGCAGCGGGGCGTGTTTTGTTTGCAATCCCATGCCCTGTATGCTAAATTCGTGCAGCAACAGTTCCTGGCATGTTCATGAACGGGTTCGGGGCCGGGACAACAAGCGGTTCACCCGATCCGCAGCAGCCTGCCGGCCGGAATATCCGTCGTACAGCCGTTCGCGGATGGCGTCCGGCGCCCCGAAAAAATAGCGTTCATATTGCTCCTGCCGGCCGGCAAACGAGCTGGCGCCCAGTTCCCAGGCCAGCCGATTCAGCGCAACCACCTGACGGGCTTCCGTATCCGAGATTTGCAAATATTTCTGCAGACCGGTCGCCGCATCGGACCGGAAATCCCGTTCGAAAGGCAGCATCACCAGTCGACTGCTTGCCAGTTGCCGGATGATTTCGCCCAGACGCGGGTAAATTTTCGGATAATAGGCATTGGCGACCAGCATCGCATCCCGGTCCGGCACCATCACGCCCCACCGGTTCGGTTTAGCCTGCACTTCTGCTTTGACCAGCAAACTTTTCAGCACTTCCAGCGCAACGATCATTTCCGAAATGGCCGACTTGAAACCATCGGTGTGCCCTTCGGCAAGACGTGCCAATCTTTCGGCCGTCCCCAGGAAAAATTCGGTCTTCGCAATGTACCGGCACAGCGTTTGATGGCTGACGTGCGCATGAAAGCAGCTTTCCGTGGTCAGCGCCCGTGCAACGGCCGCGTTTCCATACAAAAAGATGCGATCTCCGGGAACCTGCACCCGG